>Ga0075421_100000080_pt1 | contig 72617 bp, 62 predicted proteins | sample SoiMetdeltSBSDD5_FD_75292 | JGI IMG/M metagenome (GOLD analysis project Ga0075421, IMG submission 75292) | Bulk soil microbial communities from a Populus tree surrounding site in Tennessee, USA - Soil MetaG P. deltoides SBSDD5 | ecosystem: Environmental > Terrestrial > Soil > Tree plantation... | reverse complement strand
CTGCCGATGCATCCCGTCGCGCTGGTTGTTGTGGACCTGGGCCACCGGCGCATTGATGGGGATCTCGTGGAAATTGGGACCGCCCAGCCGCGAGATCTGCGTATCGACGTACGAGTGGATGCGTCCGGCGAGCAGGGGATCGTTGCTGAAGTCCAGCCCCGGCACGATGTGCGCCGTGCAGAAGGCGACCTGCTCCGTTTCCGCGAAGAAGTTGTCCGGGTTGCGATTCAGGACCATGCGGCCGATCGGTACGACCGGCACGAGCTCTTCCGGAATGAGCTTGGTCGCGTCCAGCACGTCGAAGCTGAATTTCTCGGCGTCGGCCTCGCTGAACAGCTGCACGCCCAGCTCCCACTGCGGATGAGCGCCGGCTTCGATCGCTTCCCAGAGATCGCGCCGGTGAAAGTCCGGATCGGCGCCGGAGATCTTGACGGCCTCATCCCAGGCCAGCGAATGCGTGCCCGCGAGCGGATTCCAGTGGAACTTCACGAACTGCGAGTCGCCGGCGGCGTTGACGAAGCGAAAAGTGTGCACGCCGAAGCCCTGCATCATCCGGTAGCTGCGCGGGATCGCACGGTCGGACATCACCCACATCAGCATGTGCGTGCTCTCCGGCATAAGGGACACGAAGTCCCAGAAGGTGTCGTGCGCGGAAGCCGCCTGCGGCATCGCGTGGTGAGGCTCGGGCTTCACCGCGTGGATCACATCCGGGAACTTCATCGCATCCTGGATGAAGAACACGGGGATGTTGTTGCCGACGAGATCCCAGTTGCCCTCATCCGTATAAAACTTGACGGCGAAGCCGCGTACATCGCGCGCCGTGTCGGTGGAACCGCGCTCGCCGGCGACCGTAGAGAAGCGCACGAATACCGGGGTGCGCTTGCCGGCTTCCGCAAAGATCGACGCGCGCGTCAGCTTTGTCAGCGGTTTGTAGCACTCGAAGAAGCCGTGCGCACCGGAACCCCGGGCGTGCACGATGCGCTCCGGAATCCGCTCGTGATCGAAATGCGTGATCTTCTCGCGCAGGATGAAGTCCTCGAGCAGCGAAGGTCCGCGCAGCCCGGCCTTGAGGGCATTCTGGTTGTCGGCGACCGGCACACCCTGGTTGGTGGTCAGCGCTCGTCCGCTTGAATCCACTCGCACGCGATCGAGCGGACCGTTGCCGGGATTGACGCTCAGCGGCGGACTGCCTTTACCGACTTTCAGCGATGCGTTGGATTCGGTGAGCGTGCTCGCGCCGACTGACGGATCCGCCGGCTCGGCGGACTGCCCGCGCGCAGGTTCGGCAGCCGCAGCGCCGAATTCGGAGGGCTTCGCGGCGTTGAAGGGAAATTCCGCGGCCAGCTGCTGAGTGCCTGCCAGCTTCTGAGTCGCCGGATCGGAAATCGCCTCACGTCCAGTCTTCCTTGCTGGACCGCTGGCGGTAGAACGTGCAGATGTCTTCGCCGCTTCTTTCGCCGAACGACCGTTGCCGCGCGGTTTTGCGGCACTGGGTGCCGCACGTTTGCTCTGAGCCATGATGATTCTCCGGGGATCGCGGGCGCTCTCAAAATTGATCGCGGTGAGCGCAAGCGCAGTCGTGATCGAGACGGAGAGGCGTGGAAGTGGTGATAGAAGCCACGAGCAGCAGCGAAGTTCCTGCTTGGTCATGCGCGGTGCGTCGAGCGACGCAGGCGCTGACACTGCTGTACTCAGTGGACTACGCCGCGCGTATGCAGCGCCTCGTTGTCGCACGACATCGGTGTCGTTCCGGAACAGAACGCTTGCACGCTCATTGATAGTAGCTAGTCAAGGAGCACTCCATGTCGTCGCACACTCTTGGTACTGCCTGCGCTCTCTTCCTCCTCTCGACCGGGGCTGCTTTCGCACAGCAAGTTGACGACTCAATGGCAAGCCGGGTCGAGGTTGCGCTGAGTAATGACACGCTGCAGCTTCGCTATCTGGGCAGCAGCCGCCCGGCCGGAGTCGAAGGCGGCCGGATCGCCGGCACGTTCTTCCTCAGCGAGCAGCGCGACACCGTGCTGAGCGGCGCGCTGCTGTTTCCCGCCGACATCGATGTGGGCATCGGCGCACTGAGCATCCTGATTGGTCCGCAAGCGTACGCTGCGTTGCTCGAAGACGAGAACAGCGACGTGATGTCTCTCGCGTTGGGAACCGAGCTGCGCTTATTGCTCAATCAGCGGCTCGGACTCGCCGTGTCCGGTCAGGCCTTCTACGGACCGGACATTTTGACGTTTGGCTCCGCGGACAGCCTGACTGACCTGAGCGCGCGCATCGAGATAAACGTCGCGCCGCGCCTCACCGCATTTGGCGGCATGCGGTGGTTCGAGTTCGATCTGGCGGAAGGGGCGGGGAAGCGGACTCTACAGGAGGAAGTGTTCGTCGGTGCCGGCTATCGGTTCTAACGACGGCGCGCGACGGACCCGTCAACCGACGTCGCAGTACGTCCGCCTTCATTTTCCCAGGCATTGATGGCCGGTCCTTGTTGCTGCTTCTTCCGACGTTGTGAAGTGCCGTCGATCGGGCGACGGTTGGGCGGACCGACGAAGGAGCGATTCGTCCACGGGTTCGGACTGGAAGGTCCCCAGAATCGCTCGCGCTCGGATGCAAGCAATCGCGTGTCCATCATGGCTCACCCGCCGAGGTCACTACATTCTCGATGACGACGATCACCTGTCGATTCCGGTGCAGGCTCTCGGCGTCGCAGTCCGTGCTGATCGATGCGCTCTCGTGGCTGCCGTGTGCCGATAGCTGAGTTGGTGCAGTGCCTCGCAAGGTGAGATAGCGTGCCACTGCCACCGCGCGACGCTGAGAAAGGGTCGCGTCGTAGCCGGCACTGGCCCTGCAAGCGGCAGAGCTCTCGATCTGCGCAGTCCGGTACGGATGATCGTCGAGGAAGCTCGCCAGCAAGTCGAGCCGTTCGACACCCGCTGCGTTCAGTCTCACCGAGCTTCCAGCGAACAGGGCATCGTCGAGCGTGAGCAGCAGGCCACGATCGATGACTTCGGCCTGCAGCCCGACGATCTGCCGTTGCAGTTGCAGCGCATCGCGCCGTGCGTCGACATTCACGTCGCGCATTTCCTCCAGCTGGTGCTTCTGCTCGTCGGCTTCGGCCTGCTGCAGTGTGCGCGTATCCACCGCGACGCTTTCATGTGCAACCGCCGGGGCAGATGCACACATCACGAGCAGGAAGACGCTGGCAAGCCGTTCCATAGCCCTGGAGTGTGCGACCCGTCTGTCTGCGGGTCGGTGCGTTAACGAACTTAGCCGCGGAGTTGGCCGTTGTGTACGATAGGGCACATAGTTCCGAGCCGCAGGCGGCGTTAACCTAGATGTCGTCACCGAATCATGATCCTCGTCAGAACCACCTCCTGGCGGCCCTGTCGGCGGACGACTTCGAGCGTGTGAGCGCTCGTGTCAAGCTGGTGCCGCTGGCGCTCGGTGATGTCTTGTACGAATCCGGCACTCGCCAGCGAGCGGTGTACTTTCCAACGACCGCCATCGTATCGCTGCTGTACATGCTGGCCGACGGAGCATCGGCGGAAATCGCGGTCGTCGGCAACGAAGGCATCATCGGCGTCTCGCTGTTCATGGGCGGGGAAACGACCCCGAGCCGGGCGGTCGTGCAGAGCGCAGGCCACGCTTACCGTCTGCCTGGCAAGCTCCTCAAGGAGGAATTCATCCGCGGCGACGCCATGCAGCACTTGCTGCTGCGGTACACACAAGCGTTGCTGACGCAAATGGCGCAGACGGCCGTGTGCAATCGACATCATTCTCTGGACCAGCAACTCTGCCGGTGGCTGTTGCTGAGTCTCGACCGACTGGTGGGCAATCAGCTGGTCATGACCCAGGAATTGATCGCCAACATGCTGGGCGTGCGCCGTGAAGGCGTCACGGAGGCTGCTGGCAATCTGCAGAGCGCCGGACTGATCAAATACAGTCGCGGGCGCATCACCGTGCTCGATCGCAGCGGTCTGGAGGCGCGCACCTGCGAGTGCTACGCGGTCGTCAAAAAGGAGTTCGATCGCCTCTTGCCCGGCGTCCCGTCGCGCGACTAAGTTGCTTTGTCGATCAGCCATTGAGCGAGCCCGCCCTGCGCGGCTCGCTGCGCGATGCACCGGCTGCCCCAGAAGCTGATCCCTGTCGTGCTCGTTGCAGCAGTGCTGTCCTTTGCCACTTCGGCATCGATCGGCGAGCGGGTCACGAAGTAGAAGCGATCGAAACCCACCATCGAGCGATAGCGAGCCGCATACTCGAGATAGTCCTCGACGACGGCATGCGCCTTGACCTCTACTGCGATCCGCTCGCCGGTCACGGCGGATTCCAACGCCAGGTCGATGTCGGTTTCTGTTTCGGCGAGCACGCCGACGCGTTGCCACCCTGCGTTCCTGAATATCAGATCGACGAGCACCTCGAGGTCCCGCGGATGCAGGCGCTCCACGATCGGCTGCAGGGAGTCGATGAGTGCCCCTAATGCCTGGTCGGCAGCGGCAAAGCGTGGGGCAGCCACGCAGTTGATCACCTGAAGCACGTAGCCGGGTTCGACCGCACAAATCGCTCCCCGGTATGCCTGAACGGCGAGCAGGGCGCCGCTCAGACGATCGGCCGCCAGAGGCTGGTTCCTGACGTCGTACTGATGCCATCCATCGATCGTGGAACGAACCTTCGCGCCGTCCGCCCGCTGGGACGTGCCCGGCGCTGCAAATGACCACCACATGCAGTCGGCATGGAACGTGATCCACAGCGTGCTCGCGGAAGCTTCGTAGAAGGCACGAATCTGCTTCGTATGTCGCGCGCTGCTTTCGCGATCCTTGCTCTGCCCCGCCAGCTGCGACTCGACCTGAGTCCACCGACTGTCGAGCGCGAACTCGTGTGACACCTGCGGATAGTCCAGGCGCAGCTCACCCGCCACGATGCATTGTGCGGTCCGCTCTCCGCACTTGCCGAGCCGGATGAAGAGGCAGCGTTCGGCTTCGATGCTCACGATTTCACGCGCCGCCGCTCTGCTTCGATCCCGCGCAGGTGAGCGTACCCGACCAGCTTCCCGCGTTGCTCGTCCCAGAGGCGAAGCCTCAGCGATCGCAAGCTGGAGGCGAGCGTGACAGTCGTGACTTCCTGAAACAGCCGGTCGCTTTCATGACAGCGCTGCAGGTTGTAATTGGGGATGCGCGGGCTCAGGTGATGGATGTGATGAAAGCCGATGTTGCCGGACAGCCATTGCAGCACCTTGGGCAGTTTGTAGTAGGAGCTGCCGCGCAGTGCGGCCGAGGTATAGTCCCAGCTGTCGCTGCGTTCCCAATAAACGCCTTCGAATTGATGCTGCACGTAGAACAGCCACAGTCCTATGGCGCCGGCGATCGTCATGACGATCGACTGAATCAGCAGATAGGGGGCGATGCCGAAGACCCAGCTGAGCAGCGCCGCAATGCCGAGCAGCACCCAGTTCAGCTTCCAGATGGACCGGCGCCGTCGCTCGTCGGCCTTCGCTGAGGCGAAGCGCTGTTTGACGATGAACACGAAGAGCGGGGCAAGCACGAACAGCACCAGCGGATTGCGCGCGAGCCGATAGGTCAGCCGCCGCGTGGGCGAAGCACTCAGGTATTCCTGGACAGTCATCGTCCAGATATCACCGGTGCCCCGGCGGTCGAGATCGCCCGAGCTGCCATGATGAATCGCGTGTTCCCACCGCCACTGCTGGTACGGGGTGAACGTCAGGACACCGGCGATGAAGCCGACAATGTCGTTCGCGCGCCGGGAGCTGAAGTACGAGCCATGCGTGCAGTCATGAAAGATGATGAAGATGCGTACCAGGAATGCGGCGGAAACGATCGCCAGCGGCACGGTGAGCCACAGTGAGATCTCGTGCACCCGATACATCGCATACCACAAGAGCACGTACGGGCCGAACGTGTTTATCAGCTGCCAAACCGCGCGCCTGGTTGAGGCGCGCTGGTAGCGCGCGACGGCGTGTTTCCATGCAGTCTTGTCGGTTGTCGCCTGCAAAGCCACTCCTGGGTGCGCAAGATCGCACCGTGCATGTTCTGCGATCCGGCCGCCCGCATCTGTACGCTGTCGCACCTATCGCTCCGGGACCGCAGTGTTGGTCAGCGTACGGACGCTGCGATACCCAAGGCGCAGGATGGAGCGTTAGTGGTGACAGGAGCAGGCTGATGATGCGGAATCGAGCGATACCGGGCGACTCGGAGTGGGTGCAGGAGCAGGCATTGCTCCCCGCGACCGCGGATCAGCGCCGCACCGATCGCGTTCGCTCCTGGCGCCGGCGGGTGCTGCAGAGACGCGGCGCGCTCATGCACACCGCACTGGTTCGCGAGTCGGAACACTCGTCGCTGGCGATGCTGGACGAGACCGGAATAGTGGTCTCCTGGTATGGCGAAGCCGGCGCATCGAGCGAGCAGGTCGTGGATCGTCACGTCTCGCAGTTCTATCTCCCAAAGCAGATTGCCGGTAACCAGCCGCTTCGTGACCTGCGTGCTGCTGCGGTCGGTGGCTGCATCAGCTGGGAAGGGTGGAGACGCCGGACGGACGGAACGACCTTCTGGGGTCACGTCGTCATCGAGGCGATCGTGCTTCGCGACGGGCGATTGCAGGGATACTCGTATGTGATGCGGGCAGCACCTGAACGGGTGACCCGACGAGCCTCTTGTCTCGCACCCTTGCTGCTTGGGTTGTGTGTTTGCGCCTCCATGCCCGTTGCAGCCGCCCCGAGCGCGCTGCCGGATCATGCATTGGCGAGTCGCTACGGGAGCGGGTGGGACTGTAAGCGCGGATTTCGCCGTGTCGGGGACATCTGCGCGCCCATAACCGTGCCGGCGCACGCATACCTGGATGCTTCCGGCAGCAGCTGGCGCTGCGACAGGGGCTATCTCAACGTGAACGATCGGTGCATCGTCATACAAGTGCCGCAGAACGCGTATCTGGACGACGTCTCCGGCAAGGGCTGGCGTTGCGATCGCAACTTCCGCGAGGGCCCGGACGCGTGCGTGCCCATAACGGTGCCCGCGAACGCGCACTCGAGCGGCTCCTCATACGGGCACGGTTGGGACTGCGACCGCGGATTCCGTCTCCTCGGCGCCGCGTGTGCACCGGTCGCGGTCCCGGCACACGGATTTCTGTCGCGTTCCGGGGATAAATGGGAGTGCGAACGCGGATTCCGCAAGGACGATACGGCGTGCGTCGCCGTACAGCTGCCGGCCGATGCCCACCTCGACTATTCGGGTGACAGTTGGACGTGCGATGGGGGATTCCACACGCACGCAGACATCTGCGCGGCGGACTGACGATCCATCGTCAACGTGACGCGCGTACCGGCGCCGGCCTGGGCTTCGATCTCCAGCGTGCCACGCAGCTGGGCCGCGAGCGTGTGCAGCAGTTTCAGGCCCATGCCGCCCGCGGTGTGAGCGAGGTCCGCGCCCACGCCGGAATCCGCAATTCGCAGGGTCAGTGCGTGCTCGGGCGTGCGCTGTAGCTGCACCGTGATTGTTCCCGCGGACCCCTCCGCAAATGCATGCTTGTACGCATTGGTGACCGTCTCGTTCGCGAGCAGCGCCATTGCAACTGCGTCGTCGACCGGCAGCGATATTGCCTCGGACGTCAGTTCCAGGCTCACGCCCTGACTGGTACTGCCGAACGAACGTCTGAGCGCATCGCAGAGAGTTTGCAGCAGCTGCCGCATGTGAATGGCCTGACTGTCGTCGTGCGCGGCGGAGAGCATTGCGTGCACCTCCGCAAGCAATTGCAGCCGGTCACGGCTGTCCAGCAACGCTCGTCTCACCTCGGCCGAGGCAGCGACTCGCGCCTGCAGCGACAGCAGACCCGCCGCAGTCTGCAAGGTGTTCTTGGTACGATGGTCTACTTCGTCGAGCATCGCCTCCTTGAACATCAAGGCGCGCCGCGCTACGTGTTCGGCCGCTTCGGCTTGCTTGCGTCGGGTCCGCTCATGAGTCAGGTCATACGAGAGAAGATCCTGCTGTGCTGCCTGCAGGGACTGCAACACGCTCAAGGAATGCTCGCGGTCCCTTGCATGCTCCTGCAGTCGCAACGCCAGTACGATCTGCTGCGCCAGGTGCTCCAGGACGCGCACGTCATCCATAGCGCAACGGGAACGATGGTCGTGATGGGCGATCCACAGCGTGCCCTCAATACCCCCCTGGGGGTCTCGTAGCGGCGCGATCAGTTCCTCGAGGATGGATGGCCGGGTGTCTTCGAGCCAGGCGAACGCCCTGACCGGTAGTGACACGAGAATCGTCGTGCCGGCATCCAGGCACAGGCCGCAGGGACTGGAGCTGAGCGGAGTATCGAGTCCTTCGTAGGGTGCGAGCGCTCCGTGAACCAGCTCCCATCGTATTGTCGTGCCGGTCGTTGCGTCGGTCTTGAGCAGACTCAGACCTGCCGTTCCCGCGTGGCAGAGGGCGAGTGCGATGTCGAGCGCGCAGGGCAGGGCCGCGGACGGATCTGCAGCAAGTGCTCCCGTCAACTGGCGCCATGCGGTAGCTTCCAGGCGCAGGTTGGGCGAGCCCTGGCGTCCACGCAAGGCCGCGGCGATGGTAGTGAGATCGCGCGGTCGATCTCCTCTGTGGAAGCGCGTTGCGGTATTCACGTTTTGAAGTTCCGGCGTGCGGGTTGTGATGGCTTCGCCGACAGGTCCGGCCGGGTAGGCTCTGCCGAGCAGAGAATGCGATCTGTACGGTGACGAACATATGCCGAGCGAATCCGGCGCGTCGGCAGGCGGCTCCGTCACAGATCCTGAGGAAACCTCGCCCCAAGCTTGCCAGTGCCATAGGTGTCGAGCTGCCTGCCCGTGGCATCGACTGCCGGAATCTCCGCGAGCAGCCATATCTCGTACAGCAGCTTGAGCAGGCGCTCCAGAGCCTCGAACCCTGCGGGCTTCACGAAGTAGCTGGTGGCTCCGAGCATGTAGGCCTTGCGGATGTCGTCAGGGTCCGCGGAGGCAGACATCACGATGGTCGGGACGACCCGGTACCGCGGCATGCCCCTGAGTTGTTCGAGCAACGTGAAACCGTCGCCGTCGGGCATCTTCAGATCCGTGATGAGGAGCGACGGATAAGGGAATCGTTCCCGATCGGCAAACGCTCCGTCTCCCCTGAGATACGCGACTGCTTCGTTGCCGCCGTTCACGCAGGAGACCCTCGACGATATCCCCAGACGCTCCAGCGCGAGGAGCAGCAGGTCGCGCGCATCGAGATCGTCGTCGACGATCAGGATGTTCAGCAGTCGTTCTTCGGCCATCAGGCACCTGCTGTGAATTCGCGGGCGTCATTCGTGCGGGGGCACAACGCGGCGTTGTGTCGCAATGTTTCGAATCGGTCGGAAATGTTCCTGCCCCGGACGCAACTGACGTGCGCTGCCACGCGTTGACTGAGCGCCTCGACCGGGCTCACGCAAACTACTCTGCGCGCTGGTCGCTGCAGCGTTCGCACTGACGGCCTGCAACAAGTCGGAGACATCGGCGGAGGTACAGCAGGATGTGGGCGAAGGCCCAGGCGGAAGGACAGCGTGACGTTGCCGATGCGCGTTCGGGCGCGAAGGAAGACACTGCGGACGCCGACAAGAATGTGGCGGACGCCGTCGCCGACCAGGATGCCGATGACGTTGCCGATCAGGCGCGCGATGCCAATGAGACGGCAGACAAGGGCAACTCCAAGATCATGATCGCGCAGGCGGAAGCCACCCACAAAGTCGCGATCGAGAAGTGCGAAGCACTGACCGAGGCGGCGCGGTCGCAGTGCAAGGACGACGCCGACGAGACGCTCGACCAGGCGAAGGAAGCGGCAAACGACGAACCGATAGGAGATGCGCGTGGCACCCGAGGGCCGGGGAAGTCGTGGACGACGGCGTCGAAGCAAGCCCGAGGGTTGATCGAGGGCAGGCTCGTAGACATACGGCTGCGACATGCTCGCGTGGGCACTGCGCAGCCGTAGGCTCGTATGAACCTCGCCGCTGGCGAGTCGCCCTGGGTTGCGGGATTCCTGCGTGACCGCTCCTGTCACGCCTGTACCCGAAAGCACATTCAGGTCGATCAAGAACTAGACACGGTCACTGCTTTGTCTCACGCGGTTCGACGACTCTCCCGTCCATGAGAACCATGACTGAGAATTTGGAGTTCGTGACTGTCGAGCCGTCGACATCCCCAAAGAAGTCGAACGCGTAGTACCAACGATTTGGTGCTCGGGAGCTACCAGCCGTCGAAAGCTCGTAGCTTCGAAGTCGGAACGAACTCATCTTTGGGAACGCTTTGCGCACCCAAGCATGAGCGCGCGAGTATGCGACCGACCGGCATGGACAGAGGCGGATCGGAGCGGCCATCAAACTTCCACTGCGGCGTCTCGAGGAACTGTGCGTCGGAGACATACCACCCAATCTCTCGACCGTCTTCTTCGTACGCTGTACGAATCGCATGTTCATGGCCAGGCGGGGACGCCGCTGCCGACGCAATCCCGCACATCGCCAGTAGTAGAATCCTCAGGACTGCGTGCCTCATAGTCGATTCCTTGCTTGCTCTGATTTGTATTGATAGCCGCCTCGACTATGCCCAGCATCGGTAAATGAGCGCAGGTATCTGGATCACAGGACGTAAATCGAATCTCTCCGGGTCGACGTAAGTGGCAGGACACAGCACCGCTCTCTTGACCGCGTACCGTGACGAGCTCTCCGCGGGTCACGCCGCATTGAAGTCGCGCGACTTCGCCGAGGCGTTTCGACGCTATGAGCGCGCACACATCCTGGGGCAGCGGCGCACCGGCCTGCACGTCCGTGCGCATGTAGCGATGCTCCGGGTCGCCTGGAGGAAGGGCGACATGAAGGAGCTCATAGGGCAGGTGACAAGGATTGCGGCTGCAGCGTTGTTCTCCAGAGTTTGGGTACCAGAAGGCAACACCGGAGGCGCGAACGTCAGTGCGCTCAAGCCAATGCCGATCCCGGAGGACCTGCGGCGCTTCCTTGACGCGCGCGAAAAGACGAACCGATAGATGGGAGAATGCGCGTGGCACTCGAGCTAACAGATTATTCCTGAGACCGCCAACACCTGTGCCTCGATAGATCGCAGTGGACGCGATCCTGAGGCACGTCATGAGGTAGCATTGACCCATCGTGCGGTTTGATTGGGTGTTTGCCTATGGTTCTGCAGACGATCGATGTACGCAGCGACACTGTCACGCGTCCCACTGCGGCAATGCTGGAGGCGATGGTGGGCGCGCATGTCGGCGATGACGTGTTCGGTGAGGACGAAACGGTCAATGAGCTTCAGGAGAAGGCGGCCAAACTGTTCGGAAGGGAGGCGGCGCTGTTCTGTCCGACGGGCACGATGACGAATCAGATCGGCATTCGCGTGCACACGCAGCCGGGGGATGAAGTCATCTGCGACGAACTCGCGCACATCTATCTCTTCGAAGGTGGCGGCATCGCTGCCAATTGTGGAGCTTCAGTGCGCTTGCTGAAGGGCGCTCGCGGCCGCTTCACGGCGGAGCAGGTCGTCTCCAGCATCAATGAACGCGATGATTCGCATCTGCCGTGGACACGTGTTGTCGCCATAGAGAACACAGTGAACAAGGGCGGAGGTGCCTGCTGGGATCTGGCACAGATCAAGCGCATCCGAGCGGTGTGCGATCAGCACGATCTGGCACTGCATCTCGATGGCGCTCGGCTGTTCAATGCACTCGTCGCGCGAAATGAGTCGCCTCTCGACTATGGTCGGCTGTTCCACACGATCTCCATCTGTCTATCAAAAGGCCTTGGCGCACCCGCAGGTTCGTTGCTGATCGGATCCCGAGACGCGATCGCGAAGGCACATCGTTACCGGAAGGTCATGGGCGGAGGCATGCGTCAGGCCGGCTACCTCGCTGCAGCGGGGCTGTACGCACTCGAGCACAACGTCGGGCGCCTCCGCGAAGATCACGCGAAGGCGAAGGCGCTCGAGGCAGAGCTGCGCTCTCTGCCGTATGTCGCCGGAGTGCTCTCAGCTGAGACCAACATCGTGATTTTCACGCTCGAAGAACGACTCAGCACCGAGAGATTCCTCACGCAGCTGCGTAGGCAGCAGGTCCGCGCGGGGAGCATGGGTCCACAGACCGTTCGGTTTGTCTTTCACCTGGATGTCAGCGACAGCCAGATGAACCTTCTGCTCGAGACGCTCAGGGGCATGAGTATCTAGGAGGTAGCGGCCGGGCACCTCCGGGGCGTTGCAAACGAGGAGGCTGTGCGTTCGAACGGCGCCAGTGAAGGATTACTTGGAGCTGTACGTGCCGTCGCTGCACCGATAGCGGATCTCGCTATCGTTCGCGTGGACGCCGTAGCGCGAGCCCGCACGAACGCACGTCACATCACGTGTCTTCTGCTCGCACTCGAGATGCGAGCCGCCGGCTCGCATGCACGATGCGACCTCTGACTCGAAGCCTACTTCCCTCTCAAAGTCGCCGCCGCACCCGGACAAGCAGACGATCAGAACCAGCGCCGGAACTGCAGCAGGCTTCATCCTCATCTTCGACATTGGTCTCCCGTAGGTTTCATTCGTCCGCAGGGCTCCCCGCGCCGACATTCGCAGCTGTCGGCGCAGGGAAGGTGAGGCCGCTCCTCGTCGGCCTCACTGATCTTTGGCGACCCGCGGGAGTTCCGTCTGGCCCGTCCGGCTCAGGTGATACGCAGTGAGCATGGGCTGATCGACATCCGCTATCGAGCGCGCAAGCGCCGAGTCGAAGCATTCGCGCCACTTCATGCTCTCTCTGAGCGAATTGCCCCGGAACGGCGAGCAAACATGTGTTGCCGCCATCCGCAGGCGGCCGTGCAGGGTCCGCGCGCCGGCTTCGCTGTTCAAGTTCAGATCCGCATAGCTCACGACCTGCGTCAACGGCTCGCCATTCCTTTGGTCTGCCGTCGCAGATGTCGTCAAGGCGATGCCGCAGGCGATCGCTGCGAGTGCAATGTGGAATTTGGCCTTCAAGATCGTGTCCTCTCGTTGTCTAAACAATGGGTGTGGCAGTCTTCGCCGGCTGCGATTCGCGCGTTCCGGCGATGGGATGAGCTTGCAGTGAGGCAGCGGGCGGTGCATGAAGGGAGGCCGAAGATCAGCCGAAGATTTCGCGAAGGAATCGCGCTGCTCCAACGCCTTGCGAACGGATCGAAAGGGCCGTGTCCTTGCGGACAATCTCTCCGTCAAGCGCCGCAAGCTATGCTTTCACGCGTGATGGAATCGAATGTCCGACGCGGCGCGCCACGGGCGTTGGAGGTGTATGAAATCTCCGACCTCGTGATCGATCTGGCGCGCCAGCGCGTGACGCGCGCCGCCGCTGAGATTTCGCTCCCGAAGCTTTCCTTCGATCTGCTGCTCGTGCTGATCCGTGCAGCGCCCGCTGTACTTTCGAACGATGAACTAATGGCCCAGGTCTGGCCGGGACTCGTCGTCAGCCCCGAGACCGTCAGTCGACGCGTAAAGCTGCTGCGCGATGCCCTCGGGGATGAGCCGCGCGCCCCCCGGTATATCGCCGGGCTGCGCGGGCGCGGCTACAGACTCATTCCAGAAGTGAGATCGGTCGAGGAGGCCCCGCCGCGCCTGTCGCCGCAACCGGGCCGTGTGCAGAGGTTCGATGAGCTCGCAATCGGTCTCGACTGCCGCCTGGCCGAGAGTCGAGCCATGCTCGATCGTGAGCTGCTCGTCGATCCGCTCTCTGCGCGCTCCTACTACATAAGGGCGGCGCTCACGGCAACAGCAGCAGAAGCGGAACAGATGCTGCTCGCAGCATTGAAGATCGATCCGCAGTTCGCTGCGGCGCTGAAGCAACTCTCGCTGATGCGCTCGTTTCAGGGCGAATTCGCCGCAGGGGTGATGCTCGCTGAGCGCGCCATTGCGGTCGATCCTGCGAATCGGTGGTCGCAATCGCGACAGAGCGCGTACAACCGATATCTCGAGCTGGGCGATCTGACGGCGGCGCGCGATGTGGTCGCGGGGTCCGGCGCTGCCGGCCTTGCGCCCTTTCAGGTGTTCCTCTATCTCGGCGATTGGCGCGCGGCGGGTGAGGCGGTCTACGACGTTCCGGAGCAGTTACGCAGTGCCCGCAATGACTGGCTCGCTGCTGAAGCTGTGCGCGACCTGGCGTTGCGCACGGGCGACTTCGCTCGCGCCGTTCGCTTCATCGACGGCGGTGGCCTTGGCATCGCGACACCCAGAATGCTGAACCCGCTGAGTGTATTTTCCGCCGTGCCGCTTGCTCATGTGCTGCATGCAAACGGTCAGCGTGTGGAGTCTGAAAAACTGCTGGACGACACACTCGCCTGGGTGAGTCGCAAGCCCGACCCGACGCAGGACTATATGCAATGGTGGCCGCATCGGCGCGTGCGCGCGGCCGCGCTCGCGCTGCAGGGACACAGCGATGCCGCAGTCGCGGAGCTCGCCGAGGCATTTCGATCCGGCGAACGCACCGACTGGTGGTACACGATCGAGCGCGATCCGGTGTGGGATTCGCTACGCGCCGATCCACGATTCCAGGCGATCGCCGCGGAAGCTCACGCACATGCCGCCGCCCAGCGGGCACTGCTGGAGGAGATGCGGCGCAAGGGAGACGTGCCGTACAGATCACGCGGACTACCAGCGCGCCGTCAGGCTTGGTAAAAACCAGCCTGCAGGACTCGTCGGCGAGGTTGTCATGACACCGGGTATCGATCGTTTCACCGGCGGTTGCCTGTGCGGCAACGTGCGAGTCGTCGCGTCGGGACACCCAAACCGCGTCGGCATTTGTCACTGTCTCGACTGCCGCAAGCATCACGGCGCGCTCTTTCACGCTTCCGCAGTTTTTCCTCAGGACGCAGTGACGATCGAGGGCGCAACACGCGACTATCGCGGCCGCTTCTTCTGTCCCCGCTGCGGCTCCTCCGTTTTCTCGCGCAGCGCAGACGAGATCGACGTGCATCTGGGAACGTTGGATGCCCCTGATCAACTGCAGCCCACCTACGAGCTCTGGACTATCCGTCGCGAGTCCTGGTTGCCGCCGTTTCCGCTCAAAAGACGATACGACCGCGACCGTGATGCGTGAACGACGTCAGCTCCCTGGCCCGAACGCGACGGTCACCATGGCCCGCACCGTGCGAGGCGTGATCGGCGTGAGCAGGCCGGTCCGCGCGGCCTGGTAGCCTTCGACGTCGGTGAGGTTCGAGGCGAGCAGGCGGAACTCGGCCGGACGGCCGGCCAGCACGAAGCGGTTGCGCGCGCCGAGACCCAGGGTTGTGACCGCGGGCGTCTTGAAAGTGTTGGCCGTGTCGGCCCAGCGTTCGCTCGAGTAGCTGAGGCTGGCGTCCACGGACCAGCCGCCCCAGAGCTGGCGCTCGACGTTGGCGTTGACGATCACGTCCGAGACGCCAGCCGCACGCGAGCCGACTACACCCGCGTCCACCATCGGCCCGCTGACTTCGGGCTGGAAGGCCACGGCGCCCAACACCACGCTGGTTTTTGCGCCGAGCTTGCCGGCGATCGAGCCCTCGATGCCGCGGTGACGCACATCTCCCACCAGTCCGAACGAGCGGTCGGCGCGAAAGCCATTGGTGGGTTTGGCAACGTCGAACAGGGCGCCGATGAAGCTCAGCGCTGGCGTGATGGCATAGCGCACACCCAACTCGAACTGCTGGGCCTCTACCGGACGCAGAACCTCATCGTGGTTGCTCGCCGTTGCCGGCGCAACGCCGGCCTCCTCGAGGCCCGTCACCCAGCTGCCGAACACATCGGTGCGATCCGTGAGACCGACGATGACCGAGGCGTTGTAGAGCGTGGTCTCGCTGACTCCCTGGGTCCGTACGCCGGCGATGGACAATACGTTCTTGTCGTAGCGCGTCCGGTGGACGCCGAAGCGCAACTGGAGACGGTCACTCCATGCGAGTCCATAGCCCGCGGAGGCAGTGACCTGCTCGACCGTGTCCTCGCCGCGCGTGCCCGACCAATCGAGTTCCTGTCCCTTCGGTGGCGCATCGTCTTGCAGATCGAAGTCGCCGAGAGGAATGGCGAGACTGGACGTGAGATCCACGGTGGCGCGGCGGCCCCGGAGCGACACAGTGGCCAGGTGGCTGAGGCTGCCCGCTTCGAACTGCCGGCCCACGCGCGCCTCGACGGAGTCAGAGCGTTTGGCGTAGCCGGGATAGCGGAAGGTGGTGGCCTCGGCATGCCCGAGGGCGTCGGCGGAGATCACTGTGTAGTCCGCGCGGTCAATGTCGAAGACCGAATGGAAGGCAGCGACGTCAACGGTGAAGCCGGCGATTCGTGCGTCATAGAGAACACCGAAATTCGAGTTCACGGCCTCCGTCCAGGCCCAGGACGGTGAATACTGGTGGAGCTTCTCGAGGCTCGGCGGTACGGCCGCTTCGCTGGGAACGACGGCGAAGTCGCCGTCGTAGCCGCGGTGGTACATCGATGCGAAGGCGCGCAGCCGCTGGTCGGGCGTGATCTGCCATGCGCCGACGCCGCCGACATCGAAAGCGCTACCTTCGTTGCCGCCGGCCAAACGCAGCAACGGACGCCACACGAACCCGCCGGCGAGGCTGAAGTCGCCTTCACGAAACGAGCCGTCGCCCTGGACGACGCGCGTGCCGAAGTCGCGCCAACCCGCGCCGAGCCGCAGTTGATTCACCGGACCGGCCTGACGCAGCCGGTAGTTCACGACACCGGATGGCGCAGGGTACGCGAGGCGGACGGCATTGACGCCGACTCGTACACCCACGCCCGCCAGCAATGGATCGTTCAGCGCCGCGGCGCGACTGAAGTACGCGTCGTCAATACGATACGCGCCGCTGTCGTTGAGATCGAAACCGCGAACCTGGGTTTCGCTGTAGAGGCCCGACTGCTCCGTGCCCACGCGTTCGCCGAAGGCGTCGGCGGCGGAGTTCACTGCGCTGTCCTGCGCCGCTGCTGTGGCGGCCGCAAGCATGAGCGCCGCACCGGTGATCTTCATGTCTTGCTCCCGTGTCCTCTTGGCGGAAATCAGTCTAGGGGCGAGGACCCGGTTGGAAGCAGACCGCTTACTGCAGCGGGCGGGCGATTCACTGCATCTGAGGGGCGGCGCCAATACTCTTCGCGTAGAGTTGCTGGCCATGACAGAAACCCACATTGGCGCGCGCCCGAGCCGTTGGCACTGGATCGCGGCGGTGTGGTGCGTGGGCGGGCTGTTCGAGGCCACTCAGTCCGTACTCATTCTGCGTTTCGCCGAACGCAAGCAGCACGCCTGGCTGCCGCTGTTCGCAACAGAACTGACAACCTGGCTGCCCTGGGCGCTGGCGACACCATTGATCATCAGCCTGGCGCGGCGCTATCCAATCATTCGCGGCACGACTCTCCGCACGGCGGCGGTGCACTTCACTGCCTTCGCCAGCATCAGCGCGATTGCAGAGGCATGGTCTGCCACGCTCCAGGTGCTCTTCAATCCGTGGGGTAACAAGCGGCCACCCACCTTTTGGGACACGTGGAGCGTGACACTCCTCTATCAGGTGCTGCTGTTCCTGATCGCTTACGTGCTGATCCTGACCATCACATACCTGGTGGACTCGCGTGAGAACGTCGCGCGCCAGATGACCGAGACCGCGCGGGTCAACGAGGAGCTTTCCAAGGCCCAGCTCGCCGCGCTGCGCCGGCAGATCGAGCCGCACTTCATGTTCAACGCGCTCAATTCCATCGCTGCCCTGGTACGCGATCGTAGCAATGACGCGGCTGTGAGCATGATCGTCGGACTCAGCGAGTTCCTGCGTCGCGCGTCCGAGAACTCGCATCGTTCGCAGGTGACGCTGGCCGAGGAAGTCGAATACTTGCAGCGCTATGTCAACCTCCAGCAGGTCCGTTTCGGCGAGCGTCTGCGGGTCAACCTGGAGATCCCCGCAGACTTGCTGGACGCGCAGGTTCCGAATCTGCTGCTGCAGCCTCTGGTCGAGAACGCCATCAAGCATGGCGTTGCCAAACGCGTAGTGGGCGGGAACGTCCGCGTCACTGGTGCGCGCCGGGAAGGCAGCGTCCGGCTGAGCGTTTATAACGACGGCCCGGGCTTCCCCGAAGATTGGGAGTCGAGCGGTGCCGGCGTCGGCCTCGCGAATCTGCGCACGCGTCTGCGGATCCTGCACGGCAACGCCTCTGATCTGCAGATGAGGCGCTCCGGAGCGGACGGAGTGGAAGTGGTCGTGATCCTGCCTCTGAAGGAGCGATGAGTGATACGGGCTCTGGTGGTCGATGACGAGGCGCTGGCTCGACGCAATGTGACCGTCCTGCTCCGCGGCGATCCGGACATCGGATCGATCGAGGAATGCAGCTCCGGGGTCGAGGCGATCGAAGTCATTCGGCGGTGGAAGCCCGACCTGGTGTTCCTCGATGTGCAGATGCCCGAATGCGGGGGATTCGATGTGCTCGAGATGCTGGGCGCGGACCTGCCGCACGCCGTCATTTTCGTGACCGCGTATGACGAGTACGCGCTGCGGGCGTTCGAGGCCGGCGCGCTCGACTATCTGATGAAGCCATTCGACGACGCGCGCTTCGTCCGGGCCCTCAACCGCGCCAAGGACAAGCTCGCGCACTATTCGCCGCTGCAGCCGCAACCGGCCAAGCGACTCGTCGTCAGGTCTCCGGGCCAGCTGCTGTTCCTGAACGTGCCGGACATCGACTGGATCGAGGCCGCGAGCTACTACGCCTGCCTGCATGTCGGCGCTGACACGCACATCATCCGCCGGACGCTGTCGGAGCTCGAGCAGGAGCTCGGCGAGGAAAAGTTCATCCGCATTCACCGCTCGATCATCGTGAACCTCGAGCGGATCCATGGACTGGAGCTGCAGAGCAGCGGCGAGTACGAGGTCGTCCTGCAGTCCAAGGTTCGGTTGCGATTGAGCCGGCGCTTCCGCAAGCGGCTGCAGGAGCGCATGGACGCGATGTCAGCCGGCGACTAGCTGATTGCCGCGCATGAGCCAGCCGATCACGAATCTCACGACGCTGCTACGTTCCATGCAGCCGGTGCTCCACGAAGGAGTCTATGTCTATTGCACGGTCCCACACGACACTCCGCTCGCCGCCTTCTCGCCGGTTGTAACCGTGCGCGAGCCGGAAGGGCTCACTCTCGTCGTGCCCGAAGAGCAGGCAGTTGCTGCCGGCCTGCCCGTGTTGTTCCGCGCCGCCTGGATCAGTCTGACGGTGCACTCTGATCTCGCGGCAGTTGGCCTCACCGCGGCGTTCTCCAGCGCACTGGGTCAGGCCGGCATCAGTTGCAATGTCGTGGCCGGCGCACTTCATGACCACATCTTCGTTCCCGTGGAACAGGCTCAGCAGACATTGGCGGTGCTGCGGACCTTGCAGCGCACGAGTTAACATTGCGCTCCATGAAGTGGATCGCCCTGTTCGCCATCGCATCGATTGTCGTATTCGCCTCGGGCTGCACCAGCATTCAATTCTTCATCGCCAACGCGGCGACCTGGGTCGGCCACTACGACCGCTCGACGAATCACGCCTACGGACCCGAATCCCGCCAGAAGCTCGACGTCTATTCGCCCAAGGATGCGAAGGATCGGCCGGTCGCCGTTTTCTTCTACGGCGGCTCGTGGACCGCCGGCAGCCGTGGGCTATACCGCTTTGTCGGTGCTGCGTTGGCCGAGCGAGGAATAGTCACAGTGTTGCCCGACTATCGGCTCTACCCAAAGGCGAAATTTCCCGTATTCGTCGACGACGGAGCGTTGGCGGTCGCGTGGGTGCAGCAGCACGCGCAGGAGTTCGGCGGCGATCCGCACCGGATCGTATTGATGGGCCACTCGGCGGGCGGACACGAAGCAGCGTTCCTGGCCTACGACCGGCAGTTGCTGGAGAAGGTCGGCGCGCATCCGCAATGGATCGTCGGCCTGGTAGGCCTGTCCGGTCCCTATGCGTTGGAGCCGGACACGGAGGTGTTGAATACGATTTTCGCCAGGCCTTACACCGTGGCCGACTGGCAGCCCGTGCGATTCGTGACGCCGCAGTCGCCGCCGACGTTGCTCGTGCACGGCACGACCGACGATGTCGTCTCGATCAAGCATGCGGAGAAATTGCGCGACGTGCTGCAGGCGAATCGCGTGCGCGTCGAAACGCAGTTCTATCCGGGGAAAAGTCACGCCGATACCGTGGCGGGATTTTCCGTGCCGGCGCGCGGACGCACGCCGGTCCTGGAGCAGAGCGTGAGCTTCATCGAGTCCGTGACGGCGCGTCAGTAGCACCCAGCGCCTACACTTGTCGGGCACGGGCCAGGGAGCTGCGTGGGATCCCGCGACGCTGATCGAAAAATCGCTTTTCATGGGTATGGATTCCTCTTCGGTGCGCGCCTTGGTGGCTGATGCGGCGCCGCGCAGTCCGGAGAGAAACGCGACCGAAACACGAGAATGAGAGGAATCGGCGACTCACGACAGGACGTAATGCTTGGAGTGACGAATCAACCGTCCTCTTTCTCAGCCACCTGACGGGGGGTGCATATGAACAAGCCTGGTGGGTTTTTCTCGCTGTTCGATCTGCCTGCTACGAGATTCGACGCAGATGCGCTGCAGAGGCTCGCGAAAGCCATGGACTCCGGAGCAATCCTGGGTGTCAGCAGCTGCGACTCCGGATATGTCTACCTCGGTCAGTTCATCACGCACGACATCACGAAGCGGGGAACTTTGCCCGCAGGAAAGTTCGTGCCGGCATCGCAATTGGTGCAGCAGCGCACACCGGCCCTGGACCTGGACAACGTCTACGGCGACGGCTTCGATGACGCGCAGATCGCCGTCGACAAGGGCAGCGGCAAGATGCTGCTGGGCACGGTCTATGACTCGAGCAACAAACCGGGATCGGACGACGACCTGCCGCGCGAGCGCCTGAAGGCGCGGGCGCGCATCGGCGACGAGCGCGACGACGAGAATCTGCTCGTTGCGCAGCTGCACGTGCAGTTTCTGAAGCTGCACAACCTGTTCGTCGACCGGATAGTGGAGCAGATGCCCGGGCTGAAGCCGTGGCAATACTTCGACGAGGCGCGGCGCAATCTCATTTTGTGCTACCAGGATGTCATCCTTTATGACTACCTGCGGGCCGTACTCGACGAGGAGGTCTGGCAGCGTGTGATCCGCAACAAGCAGGTTACGCTCTGGCCAGCAAACCGAACGGCGTCCATGCCGATCGAGTTCGCAGCGGCCGCATTCAGATTCGGCCATGCAATGGTGCGACCGTCGTACGCGATCAACCGTCTGACCTCCGCCAATGGCGACGACTTGTTCCGGATGACGGGTCAGAGCGCGAAAGCCTTCGACGGGCGACGTGGCCTACCCGATACGCACATCGTCGACTGGCGCATGTTCTTCTCGGGCCTCAGCGGACGGGAGGAGCCGCCGTTCTCGAACAGGGCGGCCTTCATCGATCCGACCGTAGGGCTCACCGTAGATCTGCCGCAACGACCGGGGGCGAGCGGCCCGGGCAACAGCCAGGAATTGATCGCGGCGCTGGACTTGCGGGCAGGCAACTTTTCGATGCTGCCCGACGCGCAGGCCATCGTCGCTCACCTCGAGGGCAAGTACCCGGCGCTGAGTCTCGAGCTTCTGCACGAGGAGCAGCTCAATCCAAAAGACCTTCTGCACGAATTGCGTGGTGACGGAGGAAGGCACGAGTACCTGGGTCTCACGAAGCAAACACCGCTCTTCTACTACGTGCTGTGCGAAGCGCACGCCAGAAAGAACGGCAGCGGTAGGTGGCTCGGGCGGTTGGGCAGCCTGATCGTCGCGGAAACATTGCGGGCACTGATCGATCTGAGCTCACCATCCGTGCTGCACAAGCGCGACAAGGTGCTCGATGATCTCGGCGTCGAAGCCACCGGGGAAGAAATCGACGGCCGCCCGCATTTCAAGATGATTGACCTGCTGAAGCCGATCGGTCCACAGGGACGTACCGGCGTGGCACCTGCAGACGACAGGCAGCCGCCTTTTCGACATGTTGCGTAAGACCTCTGGAGGTACAGTCTATGAGCGATTCAACCGTGATCGACGAATTCGTCGGCAACTACGAGAGCAACGGTGCCGTCACGAACCATCATCCGAACAAGGCCCTCTACTATCCCCCGCAGGGAGTGAAGCTGAAGGTCGACAAGGTGCCCGTGAAAGGTATCGAGGGAGAGGCCTACGCCAAGATCACTATCGTTGCGGGCAGCGAAGGATTCGATGGGAAGCCATTGGAGCGGGCCATCTTCCGGGTACTGGACGCCGACCTGGTGGCCGATAACATCGAGCTCAAGCCCGGCGAGTTGCTGCAAGAGCGGCTGACGATGCAGAAAGACAGCAACGGCAAGAAGGAAATGAAGCATACTCTGAAGTTCTCGGATGGCTCGCTCGGGACGTGGATCTGTAAGACCTGATATGCATGCCATGGCCGCGCGCTGATCGCATCGGTCGCTTTTGGTTGACGCTGCTGTGCCTGGCAGCGTCGCCGCTGGCGCGTGGCGGCGAATGTGCAGCAGATCGCACGGGACATCCTCTGCTGGGGGAGCACCGCACTGCCGTAGAGAGCGGCGCGCCGGTTCTCCTCCACGTTCAACAGAATGACGTCGACGTCGAAGTGCTGGTGCGGCAGGGAGCGCGCACTACGCTGCACAATGCCCCGGGTGGGCGCAACGGCGTCGAGTGGATCTTCCTGACCACGCTTCAGCCCGCTGAGTTCGAGCTCTGCTTCTACGCGGTCGCGCGTCAAGCCGTCGGCCGCGGCTTCACGATCTCGCAAGTCGAGCTCGCGGGCGCTCCGGGCCGGCGCCGTGACGCGCTGCGAGAGATGAGTGAGGCAGGCGTGCTGTGGGCGCGGGGAACTCAGAGCTCGCGCATCAGGGCGATCGAGACCTATCAGCGAGTCGCGGCACGGTCGGAGACCGAGCTCGCTCTGTCCGATCATGCGCGCCTGTATCTGCAACTCGCCCGCATGGAGCGATATCAGTATGCAGAAGCGCTCAAGGAGCTCGAGCCGCTCGCGAATGACGAGCATCGCCCCGACTACGTTCGTTACATGTCCTACTGGTCGATCGCGAACGTTCTCAACCGCGGTGCCGATTGGGACGGGAGCCGACGCGCAGTCGAGAACGCTCTGCGCATCGCGCGGAATGCCGAGAAGCGCAACCAGCGCAGTCTGCGCCGTGACATCGCCGACATGACCAACCTGCTCGGCGAGATTCATCTTTCCGCCGGCGATCTCGCCGGGGGCGAGAAGCTGGTTCGCGACGCGAGACTCCTGAGCGGCAAGGATTACCAGTTGCTGGGATACGTCCACAACAATCTCGGCTACGTCCATCTGCTGCGGGCCGACAAGGACGATTTGACCAGGCGCTCCGCACACCTCAGCCAGTCTCTCGAAGAGCACTTCAAGGCGCGGCACTACCTGCAGCTCGCCGATGATCAACCGTGGCTGTCGATCGTGGAGAACAATCTGGCGTCCGTGTTCGAGCGCCTCGGCGAGCTGCGCAAGGCTCGCGAGCACTACGAGGAAGCTCTGCGGCTGATCGACAAGACGGACGATCCGTTGCGCTTCCACGTCCTGTATCGAAACCTCGGTTACATCTACCAGTATCTCGGCGACTACGAGAAGTCGGAGCGATATCTGAAGGAAGCAATGTCGATCGCCGAGCGCGCCGTGCCGAGCGATGCTGCGCGGCTTCGCTGCAATGTCGGTACAGCAGAGCGACTGAGGGGGCGCGCAGCCGCTGCAGTTGCGGATCATCAGGACTGTCACAGTCGCGCGCGGCTCTCCGCGAACGTGCGTCTGCAGGCAGAGGCTTTGCTCGAACTGACCGCTGACTATCAGCTGCAGGAGAAGAGCGGGCCCGCCTGGGAAGCCATCAAGGATGCAGTGGAACTCTTGCCGCAGATCCAGGATGCCGACATCAAATCGAGAGTGCTCGTGCAGGACGCGTTACTGCTGCAACGTCGTGGTGAGCACGCCAACGCACTCGCCGCGGCCGAGAAGGCCGTCGAGGCGTCGCAAAGAGCGCGATATCCGACGGCGCGCATCGATGCTCTGTCGACGGAGATGGCCATACAGGCCGAACAGGGGCGACGGGAGGAAGCACTGACCTGCGGCTTTCGCGCGATCGACGCGATCGAAGCGCTGCACACGCATCTGGATGCCGAGCGACTCGGACCGGCCTGGAGCGCGAGAACGCAGGAGGTCTACGCGAAGCTGGCGGAGACAATTCTCGCGAACCAGCGACGGGGCAGGCAACCCGCCGAGCTATGGGCGGCGCTGGAAGTGATCGAGCGCTCGCGAGCAATCAGTCTGCGGCAACAGTTCAGCGCGCCGGCGAGCGTCGTCCGCCAAGTGGAGCAAAGCCACCTGCTGGCGACGCTCAGCGACATTGCGAACGAACAAGCGCGGCTCGGGACGGAGGCACGCAGCAACGGGCTGCCGCTTGCCTACTACCACGAGCACGATCTGTTGACACTGTCGAGACTGGCGGGGGTCGACGACATTCCGGTGCCGGCCCCGCTGAGTGCGAAAGAGCTGCAAGGCTCGCTCGATGCCGACCAGGCGGTGCTCTACTATTTTTTCTCGGAGCGCACGGCGTACCTGTTCCTGCTGTCGCAGACGGCGATCGAGCTGTTCAATCTCGGGGCCAGGCAGCGCGTCGAGACGCTGGCCGCCAAGGTTCGGCAGGCTGCGTCGACACGCAGCACCACGCTCGTGGCTGCCATGCGCGAGCTTTCGGCTGCGATACTTCCGGCGACGCAGCTGCCCGCAGCCAGGGAGTGGATCCTGGTCGAGGATGGCAGCCTGCACGCCGTGCCCTTCAGCGCGCTGCACGTCGGAGCCGCGGCAGGGCCGTATCAGCCGGCCATCGCGCAACATTCCATCGCCGTCGTACCGTCGCTCAGCACATACTTCATGCGCAAGCCGGCCACGCCAAAGAACTATTCAACGGACCTGGCAGTGTTGGCAGATCCGGTCTTCGGCACTACGAATGCCCAGCTCGCCAACCAGAGCAGTGAAGGCGGCGGGCAATTCACCGGCTGGACCAGGAAACTGCGGCGTCTGCCGTGGACCGCACGTGAGGCGGAACAACTCAGAGAGCTGGTGCCGCCGGAGCGCGCGATCGTCTATACCGGCAGCAGCGCCACGCGCGACAACCTGCGCAGCGAACGTGTGCGGGACGCCCGCGTGTTGCACATCGCCTCACATGGCTATTTCGATTCGTCCAGTCCCGACAACGTGGGACTGGCGCTCTCGGCTGTCGAAAACGGCTCCTCGGTCGATTCCGGATTCGTCACGCTGACGGAATTGTTCACGTACCGATTCAACAATGAGCTGGTCGTGATCAGTGGCTGCGATACTGCCCTGGGAGTGGAGCGCGCCGGTGAAGGCATGATGAGTCTGACCCGCGGCTTTCTCGCTCAGGGCGCGTCGCACGTCGTCTCCACGCTGTGGGCTGTCGAGGATCGCGCGTCCGCGGACTTCATGGCGCTGTTCTATCAACACCTGGTGAACGGCGGATCGGTGAAAGAGGCGCTCCGGGCCGCGCAATGGGAGCTGAGTCAGCGTCCTCGATATCGCGATCCGTTCTTCTGGGCTTCCTATGTCCTGACTACGGTCGCGCCAGACGATCGCATCGGGCTCTAAGGCGGCGCGGGACCGTGCGTTCGAATGCCGATCAGGAATGTGCTCGCCGCGCCGGCCGCGCTGGTAGCCGAATCGCCCGACACGACCAGCTGATACGTTCCGCTCGCCATGCGCTCGCCGTTCAGGAACACCCGTACGGATCCATCGTCCGCCGCAACCAGATCGCCGACGTCGCCGAGCAGCTTCGGCTTGCCGTCCTCGGAAATCGAGGACAGCGCGATGCGGTAGCGCGGCGGGTTCGCTTCCACGTCGGGAAATACTCGCAGTTCGGTCGTGGCCGGGGGCGCCGGCAGATCGATCTCGGCGTCGAGATAACCGCCGCGCGCGTGCAGGATCGTGTACGTACCCGCTACCGGCAGGGGATCGCCGCGGCGATCGACGAATGCAGCTGACGACGCACCGAGCATGCGAGACGCCGATGGGCCGCGCACGAACAGGAATACGATGCCGATCGCGGCAACGATCACCGCTGCTGCGGCCGCGAAGCGCAGCGTGCGCTTGAAGGGCCGGGCCGGCTGCATCAGGGCCTCGAGCTCTCCCGCATCGCGCAATTGCATCAGCCCGACTTTCAGGCGCGCCGCTGCTTCCAGCTCCACCATGAGCTGCGGGTCGTCGAGATAACATGATTCGAAGGCCTCCCGCTCAGGGTCGGGCAGCTGGTCAGCGAGATATCTCGCCACGATGTGGTGGTCGTCGATGTATTTGCGGTCCATCAGCTCATTCCACACGATATCTGTCGCGAGCCCGCAAACTATCGCAGCCAGCCCGTTTCACACGAAGCCGGCCAGCAGCAGCAGTCCGAAGAAATCCGACTTCTTGAAGCCCTTCGCCTCCAGGCGTTCGCGCATGCGCTTGCGTGCACGAAAGATGACCTTGTCGAAATGCAGCGGCGCGAGACCGAGATCGCTGCAGATCGCGCTCTTGTCGTCCTCATTCAGGTAGAAGCGTCTGACGAGCTCGCGATCGCGGCGTACTGGCAGTTCCTCCAGGATGCCGCGGACCTCGCTGCGCAGCTGGGGCTCTTCGCTGTCCTGATCCTCCTTGCTCGCGGCCAGACTCTCGATGGTGTCCGGATCCGTCGTTCGTTCGGGCCGCGCGGCGAGCTTGCGGCGGTGATTGCGCCAATGGTTCATCGCAACGCGAAAGACATAACCGGCGATCAGCGACGGCTGGGAGATGCGGCCCGCGTTCAGATGCTCGAGCGCCGTCGCCACGGCCTCGTTCACCAGATCATTCGCCAGCTCGGCATCCCCGACCTTGCGGCGAAAGAACAGCAACAGTCCCGGGTACTGCCGGCCGATCAGCAGTGCGGCGGAGCGCTTGTCGATCGTGCTCATCTCGTTGTTGTTATGCGGCGGCAGCCATGCCCCATGGAGAGAACAATACTGCGCGACGCGCAGCGCTGCCAGAGCGGGTGAGATGAATGGTCCATCGACGACAGGAAGTAGGAGTGGGCCGAAGGGAGCAGGACACAATGAATCAGCGCACAGGCACGGGCGGCGAGAAGAACGGAGGGATGCTCTCAGGCGTGACCTCTGCGATCGGCTCGGTGTTCTTCGGTATCCCGAAGTTTCTCTTCGATCAATACGCGAACCTGCCGGGGCCGGTACGGACGATCGTGTACATCGCCTTCTTCCTGGTGTTCGTATATCTGCTGATGCTGCCGCGCTTCCTGGATGGGCAGCTGATCGTGACGGATCCCAACAGCGGCGGTCTGCTGCCGTATCGCGGAGTCGATCTGCAGCTCCAGGTCGACGGGCGGCCTTACAAGTTTCGTTCGAACGAGGAAGGGTTCTTCTCCATTCCGATCGTCGGTCGCATGCCCCGCGGGCTGGACCTGCAGATTTTTCACCAGGACCGCAAGGTCTGGTTCGACGTGCATTTCTCCGTCGCGGATCAGTGGTCGGGAGCGAATCACCGCATCGAAGTGCTCGCCGACAGGCCGTTCGTGAAGCTCGTGGCGCAGCGGGAGACGCCGGTCGCCATCGCTCTCGTCGCCCGCACGCTCCTGAGCAGTATTGGCAGCGCTCACGCGCAATCGCTCGTGCTACCCAACAACAGCCAGACTGCGAATGCCCAGTTGTCCAGCGGCGAGCGGGCAGCGATCCGGCAAAAGGTGGAGCGCATCTACGCAAAAGTCGTGCACAAGCCGCCGAGCGCGCCCGGCTCGCCGAGTCTGCTTGCGAGCAGAACCAAAGACCTGAGCTACGTACAGCGCATCCAGCTGGTCAGCGCGGTCGAGCAGCAATTCCAAATCACCATTCCCGATGAGCACTGGCAACAGATGGAAGTCGTGGCGCAGCTCGCCGACTATGTCGAGAAACGCAAGCAGCTCGAGCGCTCGACGCCGTCCAGAGAGGCCGCCGTCAAGGGGGCCACCAGCTGGGCCGTCGTCCAGAAGGAATTCCCGGCGAGTGAGAAGCCGGTTTACGCCGAATAGCAGGATGTCAAACAACCTGGAGGGTTGATCGTCATGAATACGAGTCTTACGCCGATCATTGTGGCCGCGCTGCTTGGTTCGGGCTGCTCACCCGTCCCGGAGATTGCGCGCGAGGAACAGAAAATCCCGGTGACGATCACCAACCCTGGCGAGCCCGTGAAGGAATCCGGCGCCTTGTTCGTGTGGCCGCCGCATTCGAGCGCTGCTGTGGTCGACAAGCAGGGCAACCGCTGTGTGCTGGTGGCGAGCGGCGCCAAGACGATCGACGCCAGCAGTGAGGCAGCCCTGAAGGTCGGGAAGGCGCTGGAGAAAATCGAGGGGCTCGACGCATCCACCAAGACAGTGCTGGCGGAGACGTTTACCAAGCTCTCTGCTGCAGATGCGCGTGCGGCTTTCGTCGATGTCGCTCTATTCCATCTGTGCATCATGGACCAGAATGGCACCTTCAAAGAAGGCGATGGCGGCAAGTCCAGGATGATCATGGACGCCTATATCCAGACGATTCAAAGCGGCTCGGGGCTCGTGATAGTTGGCAGCTAGGCAGTCATGGCTGGCAATCTCGCCTACCTGCAGCCGATCGGCCAGAACGTAGCGATCCAGCGGACGACATTCACGGTCGACGTCCTGGGTCGCTACGTCTGCAGCCTGTGGCAGGAGGCGGTCCATTCGGGAGGGCCGCCCTTCGATGCAGTCGTAATCGGCGCGGGCATGTATGGCGCCTACTGCGCACAGCGCCTGTATCGGATGGGAAAGCGCGTGCTGTTGCTGGAAGCCGGCAGCTTTCTGGTTTCGGAGCACGTACAGAACCTGGCGCGGATCGGACTGAACGTGCCTTCACCGATCTGGCCGGATCAGGACCCGGGCGAAGCGCGCGAGCATGTGTGGGGCGTGCCATGGCGAGGCAACGATCAATTTCCAGGCGTTGCGTATTGCGTGGGCGGCAAGTCTTTATATTGGGGTGGTTGGTGTCCCCGGATGAGCGCTGCTGATCTGGCGCAGTGGCCAGGCGCAGTGAGCGACTACTTGCACGCCACCTATCCCTTTGTCGAAGACGATACCGGGGTCTCCCAGACTGCAGACTTCATCACCGGCCAGCTGTACACCGCGTTGCAGACGGCGGTTGAAAACGCTGCGCCACTTACGCCGGATATCGATCCCACGAGCGTCGGACCGGCACCGCTCGCGGTGCAAGGCTCGCCGCCGGCATCAGGGCTCTTCAGTTTCGACAAGTTCAGCGCCGGACCGCTGCTGATCGACGCGATTCGCGCAGACGCCGAGAGCTCGGGCGGCAGCGATGCAGCACGGCGACTGTTTCTGGTGCCTCGCGCACACGTGACGCATCTGGAGGTCGATCAGGGTCGAGTCACTGCGCTCCAGGCGAGCGTCAATGGCGTCAACGAGCGCTTCGTCGTTCCTTTCGGCTGCAGGGTGATTCTCGCACTGAGCGCGATCGAGTCGACGCGCCTGGCGCTGCATTCATTTCCGACAGCGCTGATGGGCCGAAACCTGATGGTGCACACGCGCAGCGATTTTACGGTACGGATTCGTCGCTCGGTTTTTGGATCCTTGCCCATTCATTTGCAGACCGCTGCTCTGATCGTGCGCGGTGCGACGGCCAATGGCGTGTTTCACCTGCAGGTGACCGCAGCTGCAAATCAGCAAAGCAATTCCGATGAGCTGCTGTTTCGGATGATTCCCGATACGGATTCGCTGCAGGACATCCTGGCCAATCACAACAGCGACAAGGTCACGATCACGTTGCGCGGCATCGCGGAGGTGAAAGGCGATCGTAATTCCGCGGTGCCGAATGCCGGCAGCTGGATGAACCTGAGTCCGTATGAGAGCGATGAGTTCGGCATCCCGCGCGCCTGGGTGCAGTTGTCCGTGCAGCAATCCGATCTGCAGCTTTGGCAAAGCATGGACCAGGCAGCGATCGCACTCGCGCAAAAGATCGCGGGCTCGCCCGGCAACATCGAATACCTGTATGACAATGGCTGGCAATCAGCGCCGCCGCCATTGAATCGTCCATTTCCAGAATGGCACCGCGGACTGGGGTCGACCTATCACGAATGCGGGACGTTATGGATGGGCGATAACCCGGCGACTTCGGTCACGGATACGACCGGCAGGTTTCATCACATCAGCAATGCGTATGCGTGCGACCAGTCACTGTTCCCGACATCCGGCTCTGCAAATCCGGTTCTGACCGGATTGACCCTGGCGCGCCGCGTCGCTGAAGCGGGCTAGTGGCACGATGACCGGACGGCAGCGCCGTCCGGCCATCGAAATACCACCTTTGCTACTGCACGCTTTCGACGATCACGTCACCCGAACCGACCAGAACGTTGGTGTCGGTCCTCACTTGCACGTTGCCGTACAACACGCGGCCTGCTGCCGGCGCCGCCTGTGCGGTCACCGAGCCGGGAACCGTCCAGACCGAGGCGGCGGGTCGCAGTGCAACCGCATCAGTGACAGAGACTGAGCCGAACGCTGTATTCGTGAACACATCGACGTAGTTGAACGTCGTGGTGCCTGCAGGGACCGCGAAGCCGTCGACCACTACATGCCATGCGCCAGCGGCTGGGCTGGCGATCGTGACTGACTCTTCGGAGTCGCCATCCGCGGACTGACCTGCCAGCACGCAAGTACCCGTCGTGCAGTTGTAGACGAACAGATCGAGGTCCGCAGCGGGGTCGCTCGTGCCGCCGATTGTCGCTCGCAACGAGGTCGAACCCGCTGTCACCTCGAAGTCGAACTGTTGCTGTTCTCCGTCGGCGACCGTCGGCACCATGCGATTCGCGCTGCCGAAGGTCGTGCCGACCGCGCGACCAATGAATGCACCGAAGCCGTTCGTGATCGTGTACGAACGCGCGATCGGCGAGCCGATCGTGGCAGTCGGGATCACGTCAGGACTCGGAGAAACTGTCGCACCGAGTATGGACGCCGTCATCGTGTATGGCGCGAAGAGCACATCGGACGTGCGCCGCGCATCCACCGTGAGCTCCCAAACGCCGGCGAGCGGATCGTTGGTCGTGCGGCTGTTGGGGGTGTTGCATCCGCCGGCGGCCGCAGGCGAATAGCAATTCGAAACTGAGTTCGAATCGATTCCCACACCGTACGGATGCCAGCGCAGGAAGCGAGCTTGCCCGGTACCGGGCGTCGCGCTCGGGCCCGAGAAGTCGACTTTCAGCGCCGGAACGCTCGGCGGAACGCGCACGAAGTGAGTCAGCTGCTGATTGCGACCAATCGAGCCCGTGTTGGTGGCTGCGAAGTTGTTGGCCGCGCTGAACGTGTCGGGCGCAACCACGACATTCATCGTCTGGAACTCGATACCCGCCGCGCTGGGACTATTGAGGTTCATGATCGCGGAGTGTGCGCCGGCGCTCAGCGGATTGATCGAGACTTGCAGATTCACTGGAACGTTCAACGGCAGCGAGATCGAGCCAGGAGAGCTGAACGTGCCGTCGTTGCCCGTCCACGTGACCGTGTACGTCTTCGGCTGCGAACCGCCTTTGGTGCGCGTGATCGTATAGGTGCGCGTGTACGACTGACCTGTCGTCACGCCTTCACGATCGTAAATGCCGACACCAACGTCGGCCTCTGCGAGGAAGCCGCTTAGCAAGGTGTTGACCGGCACCCGGGCAACGATTTCATCCGTCGCAATGTTGGTTTGCAGCAGACTCCACGCTGCGTCGGTCTGGATGATGCCGTTGCCTTGTCGGTAGACGCCGAGTCGGCCCGCGTCGAGCAGGCGGGTCGAAGAGAAAATCGCTTGCCGCAGCTGAGCCGGCTTGTATTGGACTCCCGTTTGCTTGGCAGCGCTGATCAGCAGTGCCGCCGCGCCCGTGGCCTGCGGTGCCGCCATCGACGTGCCATTCATCAGCGAATAGCCGGGCGGGAGTTGATAGGGCAGTCCGGCGCCCGGTTGCCACATCGGCGTCGTCGAAATCGCTGCGCCGGGCGCGACGATTTCGGGCTTGAAACCGCCGTCTTCGCGCGGTCCGTTCGAGGTGAAGTAGTTCAGGTTGTCGTCGAACGGCGTATCGGCGCCGTAGTCGAGGATCGTCGTTGCGCGGCTCAGGTAGGCACCGACGCTGACGACCTTGGTCGCGACCGAAGGATCGCCGACGGTGTTGATTCCCGGACCGCTGTTGCCGGCCGAGAAGAACATCTGCACCTTGAATTGCTCGATGAGACGGTTGTAGATCTCGGCGCGGGCGTTGTTGCCGTCGTTGAGCGCCGGCAACCCGCCGATCGACATGTTGATGACGTCCACGCCTGCGGTCTTCACGGCGTAGATCATGCCTTCGATCATCGCGTGATTCGTGCAGCCCGTGATGAAGAGACACGCGCGCACTGAAACCAGCTTGGCTCCCGGCGCCGCGCCGCTCATCTGGCCGCCGAACAGGGAATTGCCGCTCGCGATGCCTGCGACGTGCGAGGCGTGTCCGCTGGACACGATGCCGATGTTGACCACCTTGTTCTTGCCATCGGTCTGCACGACGAATGGCATCCGCTCCACCACGGCCGTCGCGGGGTTGTCGACGCCGAAGTAGCCGACGTCGTATCGCACCTTGTAGTTGGTCATCGCAGCTTGATCGGCGAAGCTGTTGTTCTGGTTCGTGTCGACCCACACCAGGTCTTTGGTCGGGTCCCACAGCACCGCAAAGATGCCGCTGCTGCCGGTCGGATTGCCGTCACGATTGACGTCGCTGCCGACTTCGCCGCCGAGCCGCGGGTCGCGCTCGTTGAACAGCGCGATTCGATACGTGCCGTTCGACGGTGCGGTGTACGTGACGCCGTTGAAAGTGAACTGGGCACCGGAGACCTGCGCGCTCATGTTCAGCCAGGTCGGGTCGTCGTCGGTGAACGGGTCGGTGCCGGTGATCCAGTCGACGATCTTTCTTTCGCCGGTCGAGGTGGTCTGCAGACTGGAATGATCGAGCGTGATGCCGGCATCGACGACACCGATCGTGACGCCGCGGCCGTCCCAGGTCGGATGTGCGTTCACGAACTGCGCAGCGCCAGTATCTTTGGTCGGGAGGTAGTCGTTGACGCGGGGTGTCGCCGCGCCTGGCGGCGCCTGCGGCGTTGCCAACACTGAGCCTTCCGGACGTGGATCGGGCAGCGCCACGACTTCGTCCAGATCAACGGACTTGACGGATGCGAGCGCTGCTATGGCTTTTGCCTGGCCAATCGGAGCGCTCACGCGCAGATAGCCGAGCGCGTCATCCCGATACTGGATTTGACCTCCGAGCGCAGCAATGTCGCTGACGGCTTGATTGCTGGCGCCGCTATTGACTGCGACGAGCAGGATCACGCGGCTCTTGCCGGCCTGCTGCGCGTCCCGGAGCAACTGTTCATCGCGCTGTCCGAGCTTGCTTGACGCTTCCTGCTTCGCGGCGAACGCCGCGTTCGTAGTCATTACACTCAGCCCGAGCGCAGCCGCACAGGCTGCGAGCCTCTTAGCAGTAATCATGTGAAAAGTCCCCGTAGTTGATGTTGTCCCGCGTGCGTTTTGACGACGCACTGCGGTGATACGGGAAAAGATACGCGAGCCGCAGCGGTTGTCTATGCGGTTTGCACCTGCGGCGGATCTACATGCTTGCGGCTTGCAGTTGACACATCCACAGAGTCACGTCGGAGGCGCGCGCCGTACACCCTTCGTGGTAGCTGTCTGACAGCTTCGACGATGCTGGCCACGGTCAGAAGTCGATCAACACGAGCGCTGCCCACGCAGCCACGGGCGCCAGGACCACGACCACCGCGCTATAGGCCAGGAGTTGGCGGTACAGCGACTCTCGATCGATATCATGTGCGCTCGCCAGAACCAGCGCGCCGTTGGTGGAGAAAGGGCTGACATCGACGATCGACGATGAGATCGCGAGCGCGGCGACGACGCCCAAGGCGTCGGTCTGTCCGAGTAGCAACAAAGGGACCGCCAGAGGAATGATGGCACCGAGCACGCCGACCGTTGAGGCGAAGGCCGAAACGATGCCGCCGACATAGCATAGGAGCAGCGCGCCGATCAGCGGCGCCGCGGCGCCTGAAACGGAATGACCAACGTAGTCCACAGCGCCTGATTTTTGCAGCACCGCGATGTAGGTGACGACGCCGCAAATCAGCAGCACGGTGGACCAGTGAATCTGCTCGACAGCGCGTGCCTGGTCTTTCGGGAACAGAAGGGTCAGCACGACTGCGATCGTGATCGCGACGAGCCCCACGTTGAGCTCGAACACGAGTGCGCAGATCCCGAGCGCCAGCAGTCCGATCAGAGTCAGCAGCCGCGGATACGTGAGCGATCGGCCGCCGCTGACGGCCGTTGTCTGCGTGGGCTCCGCTTCGACAGCTCGCCGGGCAAGCAAGCTCCGTCCGCCGAACACGAAGAATATGACGACTGCGACTGCAAGGTTGAAGCACAGGCTCGCGATGAAGAGATGCATGTCACTGCCGGGCAGCCCTGCGCGTTGCACGACCTGATTCGTGATGCTTCCGTAGATGCTCATCGGCGAGAAACCACCGCCTTGCGCGCCGTGTATCACCATCAGGCCCATCAGCAAGGGATGGATTCGATACTGCTGCGCGCACCGCAGGGCTACCGGCGCGATGATTGCCACTGCGCCGGGACTCACCGCGCCAACGCTCGTCAGCAGCGCCGTGACGAAGAACATCACCCACGGAATTGCCACAGTGCGACCCCGCACTGACCGCAGCGCCTGCCGAACGAGCCAGTCGATCGTGCCGTTGTTCTGGGCGATCGCGAACAGGTAGGTGATGCCGACCAGGGTGACGAACAAGTCACCGGGGAAGCCGGCAAGGATGGCGCCGCCGGACAGGTGGACGTACAGACTTCCGACAAGGAAGGCCATGACGAACGCGAGCGCGCCCATGTTGACGGGCAACGCCGTGCCGACGACGAACAGGACGATCAACCCGGCGATCGACGCGATTTCCTGCGACATTGCCTTTCGCTAGAAATCCGCATTCTTCGGCGCCCGCGGGAACGGGATCACGTCTCTGATGTTCTGCATCCCCGTCGCGTACTGAATCGTGCGCTCGAATCCCAGCCCGAATCCCGCATGCGGTACCGTGCCGTAACGGCGCAGGTCGCGGTACCACGAGTAGTGATGCTTATCCAGGTGCATGGTGTCCATGCGCCGGTCCAGCATGTCCAGGCGTTCCTCGCGCTGCGACCCGCCCACGATCTCGCCGATGCCGGGCGCGAGCACGTCCATGGCGGCGACGGTTTTCTCATCATCATTCAGGCGCATGTAAAACGCCTTGATGTCCTTCGGGTAGTTCATCACGACGACCGGCCGGCCGATGTGGTCGGTCAGGAAGCGCTCGTGCTCGGACTGCAGATCGAGCCCCCACTTCACGGGGAACTCGAAGCTCTTGCCGGACTGCTCGAGGATCTTCACGGCCTCGGTGTACGTGATGCGGTCGAAGCTCGACTCGACGAATTTCTCGACCCGCGCGATGCAGTCCTTGTCGATGCGATCGGCGAAGAACTTCATGTCATCCGGCCGCTCCTGCAGCACGGTGCGGAAGATGTGCTTGAGTAACGCTTCGGCGAGGTCGGCATTGGCAGCAAGGTCGGCGAAGGCGATCTCGGGCTCGATCATCCAGAACTCGGCCAGGTGGCGCGGAGTAAATGACTGCTCGGCACGGAAGGTGGGACCGAACGTGTACACCTTGGTCATCGCTAGGCAGTACGCCTCGATGTTCAGCTGGCCCGAGACAGTCAGGAACGTAGGCCGGCCGAAGAAGTCCTGCGCGAAATCGATGGGTCCCGCCGGCGTCCTGGGGAGGTTCGCGAGATCGAGCGTCGAGACGCGGAACATCGCGCCGGCGCCCTCGGCGTCGCTGGCAGTGATGATCGGCGTATGGATCCAGTAGAACCCGTTCTGGTGAAAGAACTCATGCGTTGCCATCGCGAGTGCGTGGCGCACGCGAGTGACCGCACCGAAGGTATTGGTGCGCGGTCGCAGATGCGCCACTTCACGCAGGTACTCGAATGTGTGGTGCTTCGCCGAGACAGGATAGCTGTCGGGATTCTCCACCCAGCCCACGACCTGCACGCGCTCCGCCTGCATCTCGAAGGTCTGCCCCTTGCCCTGGGAGCGCACCAGCTTGCCGGTGCACGTCACCGCGCAGCCGGTGGTGATCTGCAGGATCTCGCTGGTGTAGTTCGGCAACGAGTTGGCGGCAACGATCTGGATGGTGTCGAAGCACGAGCCGTCCGAGATCGCCAGGAAGGAGAATCCCGCCTTGGAATCGCGGCGGGTTCGGACCCAACCGTTGATGGTCACCACTTGGTCGAGCGGCACACGCTCGCTGAGAACCGCGGAGATGGATACGCTTGACATGCAGGGGTTCCGAAGAAGGCAGATGTGTGCCGGCATTACACACGCTGCCGGAGAAAAAATCGACCCGACCTCAACGTGACGCGAATCGCTGCCGGTAGTCGCGCGGCGAGACCGCCAGCTGACGGCGAAAAGCGCGGCGCATTCTCTCTTCGTCGCCGAAGCCGCAATCGGCGGCGATGCGCTTGATGCCGTGCTTCGTTTCCTCCAGTTGCCGCTTGGCTGCTTCGACCCGCATGGCTTCGACGACCTTCGCCGGACTCATGCCGGCACGACGCACGAAGCGGCGAGCGAAGGTCCGCACGGACATGCGATACCGCTCGGCCAGCCGCTCGATGGAAAGATCGGCATCGAGATGCTCCGCGAGCCAGCTCTCCACGCCGTCGAGCTTCAATTCCTCGGCGCGCGCGGCGTTGTGCGCTTGCATCCTGAGCAGCGAGCTGTACTGCGACTGCCCACCGGGACGCTGAACGAAAACGACGAGCCCGCGAGCAGTATCGACGGCGACGCGTTTGCCGCAATCCTCCTGGACTAGAGCGAGCGCCAGATCGATTCCGGCCGTGACGCCGGCCGACGTCCAGATGCGCCCGTCGCGTGTGTAGATGGGCTCGATGTCGAGGCGCACACGCGGGAAGAGTGCGCGAAACTCCGCAGCACTGGCCCAATGCGTCGTCGCTCTGCGTCCGTCCAGCAGTCCGGCAGCTGCGAGGACGAAGGCACCGGTGCAGACACCGCAGATGCGTCGCGCGCTCGCTGATGCAGAGCGCAGCCAGTCGATCAGTCGCGGATTCGCAGCCGTCTTCGCCATGTTCAAGCCGCCGGACACGACGATAGTGTCGAGCGAATCGCGGTCGATGGACTCGAGCGGCTGCGTCTGCACGGCCATTCCTGACGCGGTGCGAACCGGACGGCCGGACGGCGAGACGAACTTCACCTCGTACGCCGGCCCGCGTGCGCTGAGTTGATTGGCGGCGGCGAACACCTCAGCGGGCCCGGCGACGTCCAGCGCCAGAGCGTCCGGAAACAGAACGATCGCAACGCGACGAATCCTGGGCATGTAGATCGACCCCTGACCGAAAACGAGGTGAGAATGACAGATCGGCCAATGGCCCGCCAGCCACAATGCGCACTACCTGAGGTTCAGGAAGGGCTTGCCATGAAGTACATCATTGCCATCGGCATCGCGATGCTCGCCACCGCTGCGGCTGCGGACGACGAGGTCGCCATCGACGCGCGCATGTGCGGAACCAGCGAGGTCACCACGATCGATCGTGCCGACGAGTTGCGAATCGGCACTTCGGAAGTCCGCGGCATCATGCAGAGCACTCAGCCCGGCGGCTTCGGCGATCACATGACCGTGTACTGCCGATCGCTCTGGACGATCTCGAAGTCGGTCTACGAATTCTCCAATCGCTGCACCAACGTCGACAGCGACGGTGATCGCTACTTCACGATGGCGAACGGCACGTCCATCAAGTCGTTCAGCTGGAAGCTGGTCGCCGGGACCGGCAAGTACGCGGGCATCAGCGGCGGCGGCGAAGGCGCGCTGGAGCAGTACTATCCGAAGATCAAGCCGGAGCTCGGCGGCGCCTGCTTTAAAGTAACCGGCAAGGGACGCCTCGCGCCCCGGCCTGCCAAGCACTGAGGTAACTGCCGATGCTGGACATGCGACCCAATTGCGAGTGCTGCGACCGCGATCTCGCTGCTGATTCGCGCGATGCACTGATCTGCTCTTTCGAATGCACCTTCTGCGAGACGTGCGCGCGGACAGTTCTCAAAGGTCGTTGTCCGAACTGCGGGGGCGAGCTGGAGGCGCGGCCGCGGCGTGTGGGGGAAGCGTTGCAGCGGCATCCGGCGTCGACGAAGCGGGTGGTGAAGGCGCGGGGAGGGTGAGTCGGCCGTCGCCCTGTCTGCAACGTCCGCTTCAACCCTGATACACCGTCATCCCGCCCGTCACCGTCCGCACCACCTTAATATCCTTGATCGCATCGGTCGCCACCGTATGCGGATCCCCCGACAGCACCACAAAATCCGCCAGCTTCCCCGGCGTGATCGAACCCTTGATCGCTTCCTCATGCGACGCATGCGCTCCGTTCAGCGTCATCACCTGCAGCGCTTCATTGACCGTGATCCGCTGATTCACTCCCCACTTCTCACCATTCCACCCGGTGCGCGTGACCATTCCCTGCATTCCCATCAACGGAGCGAACGGGCCCGGGTAGAAGTCTGATCCGGCGGCCACCGGGATGCCGGCGTCGATGAACGATCGGTACGCCATCGCCCGCCGCATGAGCTCTTCACCGTAGAAGTGGAACTTGTCGGCGTTGTAATAGGCGTAGCTCGTAAACGGCATCGGGATCGCGCCGGCGGCCTTGATCCGTCGCAGGAGGTCGTCGTTGATCAGCGTGCAGTGCGTGATCTTCGGGCGCGCGTCTTGCACCGGAAACAGCTGCTGCGCACGCTCGACCGCATTGAGCATCATGTCGATCGCGACGTCACCGTTCGCGTGACAGTTGATCTGAACGTGCGCGCGATGCACTCGCTCGACCCAGGCATTGAGCGCATCCTGCGTGTCCGTCACGTTTCCTTTGTATCCGCGGCGCGAAGGGTAGCCCGCGCTGATGGACATCGTGCGCTCGGAAAACGAGCCGTCGATCGTGTGCTCCTGGGTCGCGCCGATGCGGACCCACTCATCGCCGAATCCGCTGCGAATACCCGAGTCGATCATTCTCGCCAGCTCGGTGTCATCGAGCTGAAAGTTGACCCGATGCAGCAGCTCGCCGCTGTCGCGAATCGCCTCGAGCGAGGCGAGATCGCCGCCTTCGTGGTGCACGCTCGTCAGCCCATAGCGAACGAACTGCTTGGAAATGTGCGCCGCGCCGTTGCGCCGCCGTTGCTGTTGTTCCTGCGCTGAGAATTTCGGACGCAGTCCGACCTTCTCGAACACACCGAGTGCGTTGTCGGTGACGCGTCCATTGAGATTGCCATCGGCATCGCGATCGAAGGTGCCGCCCGGAGGATCGGGCGTGTCGCGCGTGATGCCCGCGAGCTCGAATGCCTTGCTGTTATAGAAGGTGGTGTGTCCGCCGCGATGCTGAACCGAGACCGGGTGATCTTTCGACACTTTGTCCAGGTCGTGAATGTTCAGCGGTCGCTGGTCCTTCACCTTCGTATCGTCATAGAAGAAGCCTTCGACCCAGTAGCCGGCCGGCGTCTGGCGCGCTTTGGCGGTGAGCTTGTCGAGGATGCTCGCGATCGTGACGAATTCCACGTCGAAGGGATTGCCGACGGAGACCTCGTACAACAGCACCTCGCCGACCGGGTGAACGTGACAATCGATGAAGCCTGGCACGACCGTCATGCCCTGCGCGTCGAACACCTGCGCGCCCTTGCCGGCGAGCGCAGCGATCTGGGCGTTGGTGCCCACTGCAAGGAAGCGACTGCCGCGTATCGCGAGCGCCTCGGCCCGGGGCAACCGGGCGTCCACGGTGTAGACGTTGGCGTTGCGAACGATCAGGTCGCCTTCGCCCGTCGCCGCATTCGAGCGGCGGGGCAGGGCGGTGGCGGCGACGATCCCCAGCGCCGTCATACCGATGAATTCTCGACGGCTGCAGGTGCGGCGATTCATTCCTGGTGGCTCCCGGTTTCGCTCCGGCGAAGCATAGGATTGCTGAACGCCGGTCGTCACTGTGGTTCCTCCGGCCCGATTGGTTCGTGCGCTGGCGCACCCTACAGTTCGAGCGCGTGAACCGGACCCAAGGACGCATGCCCATGACCCAGCTTTCCCGCCTGATGCAGATCGCCGCCCTCCTCATGGCGGTCGCATTTTTCGTAGTCGCGCTAAGGGGTTGAGGGGGGCCTGGAGCCCTAACACATTTCCCGGAACTCGTGTATAGTCCGCGCCGGCTCGCGACCTTCCTTTTTTCGTTTCTTGGCCCTATATCGCCGACCGGCGGCCACCCGGCCAATTCAACCTAAACCGAATCGTTTCGAACCTGGCGGCAGCTCGTGTGAGGCTGTCATGTTGCGTCATCATCAAGTGAGTGTAGTTATCGTATGAGTAAGATTTATGTGGGCAATCTGCCCTTTTCCGCCGACGAGGAACAGGTTCGCGCGCTGTTCTCTCAGCACGGCACGGTTGATTCGGTCGCCTTGATCAACGACCGCGAGACCGGACGCTTCCGCGGCTTCGGCTTCGTCGAGATGCCGAGTGCGGATGCGGCCCGCGCCATTCAGAGCCTCAATGGCAAGGACATGGGCGGTCGGCCTCTGAAGGTCAACGAGGCGCAGGACAAGCCGCGCGGCGGTGGCGGTGGCGGCGGCGGCGGCGGCGGCCCGCGTCACGGCGGCGGCGGCGGTCAGCGTCGCTGGTGAGCTAGCCTTCTCCCGCACGGGTCGTTGCCGACCCGTGCGGGATCCCGACATGACGAAACCCTTCAACACCGGAACCAGCGTGGAGCTGCCGTTCAAGCTCGAATCGATTACCGGCGCCGCTGCGCCGGGCGATGCGGAGGGCGTATGGCACAGCTACGTCATCTCGCAGGGCACGAACACGATCGAGGGTGTGCGCGCCGGTACTCATGCGGAAGTCACCGCACTCGTTCAAGACATGGTCGAGCGGCTCAACGCACGCCGCGAGGGTAAATTCCGTACCAAGTCCAAGGGCTGATGCAGCGGGCTGCCATCACGGCACCACTCGCACGATTCCCAGCCGCGTCCCGCTCCATTCTTCGCCGCTCCAGCCACGACAATCCTGCCGCTCGTCTGTACGAGCGCGGCGCTACTCGTGCATCGCGCGATCGGCGAAAAATTTTTCTCGGATTCTTTTCCCCTGGGCGCCATTGCGCCTTGGCGAGAGTTTTTCCTGGTCTTCGTCATGCGCCGACGCGTCATCGACTCGCGCGCATCCGCTCGCGCAGCATCATGTGAAGATGCACGTCGCTGTTGACAGGCAGCGGACACTTTCTGGCGACGCTTCTATCCCGCCAGTGCGTCGTCACAGGACGCCTCGCAATTCTTGACGCAGTTTTCGGCGAACACTGATGCGGCAACTTGCTCTTGGGTTGTCGACAACCGTTGCTATTTTTCGCAGCGCTGCGTGCCACGCGATCACGCAATACGAGCCACAAAAATCGGTTGCATAAGCGTTGTTCCTAAACGCATACGACGCGCGATCTTGCTAGATTCTCGCCTGCGACGACCAGGTCGTGCAGGATCGAAACGACGAGATGAATGCAATCGTGGCGGACGACCAGCGCATTGCGAAGCTGATCGATGCGGCAAACAGAGCGCTCGCACAGGGGCATGCCGATGAAGCCGCCAGGCTCGTGCAACAAGCGGAGCTCGAGTCGCCGCAACATCCACTGGTGCTCAACGAGAGCGGACGGCGCATGCTGCTGTCCGGCAATCTGGCGCGCGCGCGCGAGCTGTTCGAGCATGCGCTCCGGGCCGATCAATCGAATGCCTCCATCTGGATCAATCTTGCCGCCGCGCTGCGCGGACTCGGACGTCGCGATGAGGAGATGCTGGCGCTGCACCGGGCCCTGGCTCTCGAGCCCAACAACCTGAGGGCGATGTTGCAGAAGGCATCGCTGCAGGAGCTGCAAGGCAATGTCCGCGCGGCCGCGGTGACGTATCGAACGACGTTGCAGTCGATCACGCCGACGACACCCGCACCGCAGTGGATGCACGAGCCGCTCAGGCATGCCGCGCAATTCGTCGAAGCCAACAATCGCGCGCTCGAGACTTTTCTCGAAGAGCGCCTGACGACCCTGCGCTCCGAGTACTCGCAGCTGCCGATGCGTCGCTTCGACCGTTGCCTGGAGGTCCTGCTGCAGAAGAAGCGCATCTATCAGCAGCAGCCGTCGTTCCTGTATTTCCCGCAGCTGCCGGCCATCGAGTTCCATGATCGCGCCGAATTTCCCTGGCTGGATTCGATCGAGGCGGCCACGGACTCGATTCGCGCGGAGCTGATCGACCTGCTGGTCGAGGAGAGCACCGCGCTCGAGCCGTATGTCTCACACGGCACCAAGGGCACGATCGAGCAGAAGTGGCGCGAGCTGCACCAGTCCCGCCGCTGGAGCGTCTACTATCTGTGGCGCGACGGCGTCCCCAATCATCAGCACATAGCGCGCTGTCCGCGCACAATGGCTGCCTTGCAGAGCTGGCCGCGCTGCGAAGTGCCCGGCACGAGTCCCAACGTACTGTTCTCGATTCTCGACGCCAAGACGCGCATTCCGCCGCACACCGGCGTCAACAATACGCGCCTCATCGTGCATCTGCCGTTGATCGTCCCGCCGGATTGCACGTTCCGCGTCGGCGGTGAGCAGCGGCAGTGGGAGCCCGGCAAGGCATTCGTGTTCGACGACACGATCGAGCACGAAGCCTGGAACGGCAGCGATGAGCCGCGTGCGGTGCTGATATTCGACATCTGGAATCCCGAGGTCAGCCCGGAGGAGCGCGCCCTGGTGAGCAAGGCCGTCGCCGGCGTAACCGAGTTCTACGGATTCTCTCAGCAGCGCGACGTGCGCTGAGCGTCCTGCCGCGAGCGGATGATCTCGACGAACTGCGGGCCGTAGCGCGTCAGCTTCGCCTGTCCGACGCCCACGATCGTGGCGAATTCCTCCAGCGTCGTCGGCTGGCGCTGCGCCATGTCCCGTAAGCTCGCATCGTTGAAGATGATGTACGGCGGCATTCCTGCTTCGTCTGCAAGATGCTTGCGCAGGATGCGCAATGCTTCGAACAGTGCGTCGTCACCGCCGGTTGCGGCTGGCTTCGCCGCCTTGCGTCCGCGAGCGGGCCGGACCGATTCGCCGACCTGAACCGCGCGCTCGCCACGGAGCACTTGCCAGCTCGCTTCGTTGAGCGATAGCACCGCATAGCCATCTTGCGATTGAGCCATCAGGCCCTGATGCAGCAGTGCGCGGGCCACGTCGCGCCACTCGTTCAGGCCAAGATGCTTGCCGATGCCGTAGACGCTCAGGTTCGTGTGATCGCGAGTGATCACGCGCTGCGTTTCGCCGCCGCGGAGGATCTCGATGACGTACGCGACGCCATACCGCTCGCGCCGCTGCGCTAGCCGCGCGATGCACGACAGGAACTGCCTGGCCTCGGTGGTACGGTCGAGCAGGGTGCGCGGCTCGAGACAGTTGTCGCAGGCGCTGCACTTGCCTGCGAGCTTCTCGCCGAAGTAGCTCAGTTGTACGGCCCGGCGGCACTCGCTCGATTCGGCGTAGTTCAGGACGTGTCGCAACTGCTGCCGGGCGATGCGTTGCTCGTCGGCAAGCGGCTCGAAGCTCACCGGATCGATCTTCTGCGAGATGATGAGCTCGGCCGTGCGGATGTCGCCCGCGCCGAAGTACAGGATGCAGCGCGCGGGCTCGCCGTCGCGGCCAGCGCGGCCGGACTCCTGGTAGTAGCCTTCCAGCGTCTTCGGTAAATCGTAGTGCACGACCCAGCGTACGTCCGGCTTGTTGATGCCCATGCCGAAGGCGATGGTAGCGACGATGACCTGCGCATCGTCGCGAATGAACGCCTCCTGGTTGTCGCGGCGCGTGTCGGCTTCGAGCCCAGCGTGATAGGGCAGGGCGCGAATGCCATCGCTCTGCAGCCGCTCCGCGAGCTCGTCGACACGCTTGCGCGACAGGCAATACACGATGCCGGCACCGCCGTTGCCGCGCGCGAGATCGAGCACTTCCGCGTACGTTGCCTTGGTTTTGGGCCGCACGCCGTAGTACAGGTTGGGCCGGTTGAAGCTCGCGATGTGAATGCATGGCTCGTTCAGAGCGAGTTGTCGCACGATGTCGTGCCTGACGCGTTCCGTGGCCGTGGCTGTAAAAGCCGCGATCGACACGTCGGGAAAGCGGGTGCGCAGCCGATGCAGCTGGCGGTACTCCGGCCGGAAATCGTGACCCCACTCCGAAACGCAATGAGCCTCGTCGATGACCAGCGACGAGAGGCCGTGCGTGGCGTGCAAGCGCGGCAGGACCTCGCCTTCGAATTCGGATTGCAGCAGCCGCTCCGGTGCGACGTACAGCAGTTTCAGCTCGCCGCGCCCGAGCCTGGCGAAGCGTCGCGAGATCTCGGCACGATCGAGCGATGAATTGATGAACGTCGCAGCGATGCCGTTGTCGTCGAGCAGCCGCACCTGATCCTGCATCAGCGCAATCAACGGCGAGACGACGATGCAGACACCGGGGCGAAGCAGGGCAGGCAGCTGAAAGCACAGCGACTTGCCGCCGCCGGTCGGCATGATCGCGAGGACATCGCGCCCACGCAGAATGTCGCGCACGATTGCTTCCTGTCCAGGCCGGAAGGAATCGAAGCCGAATCGTTGCTTGAGCTCGACCGCGAGCGTGGCGGGTGCGAGATCGGCGAGCAGTGGGTCAGTCATCGGGGCGAAGCATACCTTCGTGCGTAGTTCAGCGCTGGCTGATTCTTCGAAGATCGAGCCGAAAATCGCGGCCGTGATCTTCGCGCAGAGCTCAGACTCGGCGCTCATCTCGAGATGATGCGCAGATATGACCCGCTACGTCTTCACAGCGCGAGTGGTGTATCTACGTTCTCGACAACCCAGTCCGGTCCGAATCCCAGGGAACGGATCGCTATCGCTTCTGGGCGGCGATACCTGAGCTGGACGGCCGCTACTTGCGGGTTATCACCCTTGAGGATAGGGTGACGATTCACAACGCATTTCCGGATCGCCGGTTCAAACCATGAAGCTCAACTACTACGCCGAGACGGACTCTCTCTACATCGACCTCTCAGAACAACCGAGTATGGAGAGTCGTGAAGTCTCCGATGGCGTGGTGCTGGACTACGACATCGCCGGGAATCTGGTTGGAATCGACATCGACCACGCCAGCAAGAAGGTCGATCTGCAGAAGCTGATCCTCAGCAGGATTCCAGGCAAGGTCGAGACCATCGCGGCCTAGCTGACAGCGTGCCTCAACTTCGGCCCGCCGGCCTGTGCTTGCGGCGCATCGCCCACTGATGTCGCGCGTGCAGGCGTTCTGATTCGTTCGGCGATTCTTCCGGGAGCTTCTTCAGCAGCGCGCGCAGCTCTCCATGCGTGCTGGCGAGCGCGTGATCGAGCTGCAGCAGCGAGCGATAGTGCGTCAGGAACTCCTGGTCGACGGTATCGCCTTCGCCAAAGATCAAACCGCGGATGTGCGCAGCCGCCGCTGCGCCTTCCAGCTCCGAGAGCTCGGCATCCTGCGCCAATGCGTGATCGACTTCCGCGATCAGAGTCGACAGCGGGCGCAGCCATGCCCAGGTCGGGTCGTTCATCAGCCGGTCGAGCAGCTCCAGGCCCGCTCCCGAGGGCGCGAAGCGGCGCTCGGCGTGCAGCACCGCGGCGTAGAGCTGCTGTAGTTTCCGGCTGACGTCTTCGAGCGCTGCCCTGGGCATGCGCTTAGTCTCCGCCGCGGGCTTCTATTGTTCAAGAATCGGCGAGCAGGCACGATTTGCGAGTGTCACTCGAACGTCATTGCGCGGTGCTCGAAGCGTTCTGCGCACCGTGGTGGGTTGCCGGCGGCTGGGCGCTCGATCTGCACATCAACGGAAGCCACCGTCCACATCAGGACGTCGACATCGCAACCCTGCGCCGGGATCAGCTCGAGTTGCAGCGACATCTATCCGAATGGTCGCTCAGCAAAGTCGTCGACGGAAAACACCTGCCGTGGTTGCCAGGCGAGCAGCTCGCTCTGCCCGTGCATCAGATCGAGGCGCGCAGGAACGACGATCGCCTGGAGTTTCTGCTCAACGAAGTCGCGGCCGATCGTTGGGTGTTTCGCCGCAACGAGCACATTTCAATGCCGCTGCAACTGCTGGGCTCGCGTTCGCCGGCGGGCATTCCATACCTGTGCCCGCAGGTCGTGCTCCTCTATAAGGCGAAGGAGCGCAGGCCGGTGGATCGCGACGACTTCGATCGCGCGCTGCCGACCCTGGACGCTGCCGCGAGACTCTGGCTCGCACAGGCTCTGGCAGTCTGCCACCCGGGGCACGAGTGGATTGCCAGGTTGTAACGTCGTCTATTGCTTGCTGCCTGCGATGCGAGTGTATTGCGAGAGCACCGCCCGCCAGCCGCCGTCGCGCTTGACGTACACGCGCGTGTAACGAAAGTCACCGCTGACGTCCCGGTCGCCACGGCGACCTTCATTCGTCGTTCGTCCCACCACGACCGCGGTCGCGCCGAAGAACCGTACGTTCTGTTCGGAGTGCTCCATTCGCGAGTAACGGAATACGCCTCGGCGCACGTCCGCCATCACTTCTGCCTTGGTGGAAGTCGAGCCGATGTTGGGAACTGCGATGTAGTCGTCGGCGTGAATGCGATCCAGAGCAGCGGCATCGCTTGCCACCCAGGCTTCTCGCCATTGACGTTCCATGTCGAGCACTTCGCGCTCCGGCAGGCATTTCAGATCCGAAGGCTCGGCGGAGCCGGCAGTCTTCTTCATCAGTTGCTCCACTTCGATGCCGGCGCGAATGAAGGGTGCGACCCCAAAAGAGTGATCGCTCACGCGCGGCTGTGACACGTAGTACTGGACTGAGCCATCACGCCCGCGCGGCGAGGCATCACGCGCGCTCGGCGCGGGTGAACCGGGCGGCCACACGGGCGGCTCACCCAATCCGGCACTCTGCACGATATCGATCAGGCTCCAGCGGCCGTGGGAATCCAGATCGACTTTGTCGCGGATGAGAGCCAGATAGCCGCGAGCTGCGTTGGCAGCGTAGCGCTGGTCGAGATAACCGCGATTCACGCCCTTGGCCAGCGCATAGACGAACATCGCCGTGCCCGAGCTCTCCAGATAGTTGCCGGCGGCCAGCGGTTGATCGATGACCTCGTACCACAAGCCGGAGTCGCGATCCTGGTAACGCACCAGTGTTTGCGCGATGTCTGCGAGCATCCGAATCAGCTCAGCGCGTGCAGGATGTTGTTCGGGGATCTGATCCAGCACATCCACGAGCGACATCGCATACCAGCCGACGGCACGCGACCAGACCGCTTTGGACGCGCCCGTCTGCGGATCGGCCCAGAACTGCTCGCGCGTTTCATCCCAGCCGTGATGGGGAAGCCCGCTCTTCGCATCGCGGCTGTGCTCGAACACCGCGGCGTACTGGCGCCGGACGTCGTCGAGGAGTGCAGTTTCAGCGAAGCGCTGCCCGTACTCGGCATAGAACGGCAGCGAGAACCAGAGTCCGTCGAGCCAGACCTGGTGGGGACGCCACGCGAACACGCCATTCGTAGTCCGGGGCAGCGCCTGCATCGACTCGCGAACGAGTTGCGCGGCCTTGCGGTATCGCTCATCGTCGGTTCGCTGATACATGCGGATGAATATTTGTCCGGTCGGAATCGTCTGCAGATGCTCGAATCCCGCGGGCGGAAAGCCGCCGATCGAGCCATCCGGGCCGACGAAGCGACTGACGATACTCTCGGCGTAGCGGCGCAACCCGTCGTCGTGGGTGCGATCGGCCAGGTCCAGCATGGAGACCGCGAGAGCCAGATTCCAATACGTGAACGGCAGCGGGTTGCCGCGCCGCTGTTCCATTGCGACAGCGAGGTTCGACGACCATTGCTGGGGAGAGTAGCCACAGAGCTTGCCGACGGACTGCACATCCGCCCGCGCCTTCAGTGTGATTGCAGTCAGAACTGCAGTCGCAAGCGTCCCTACGAACGTCGGCATGAGCACTCCCTGAGAAGACTGAAGACTGAAATGCGAAGACTGAAACGCGAGGCCAAGTCTAGTACGCTACTTTCGGCATTCGGGTGACAACGGGGAGCGCAGCATGCAAAAAGTTCTGGGCATCGGCGGTCTGTTCTTCAAATCCGGGAATCCGGAGCGCCTCGCGCAGTGGTACCAGACGCATCTCGGGATCCCGGTCATTCCGACGAGCTACGAAGAGGAGCCCTGGCGTCAGGAGGCGGGGCCGACGGCGTTCGCGCCGTTCAAGAACGATACGGAATACTTCGGCCGGCCGGAACAGAGCTGGATGGTGAACTTTCGCGTGGCCGATCTCAAAGCAATGGTTGCTCAGCTGCGCGCGGCTGGTATCGCTGTCGAAGATCCGCAGAGCTATCCCAACGGAGATTTTGCCCGCACGCATGATCCGGAGGGCAATCCGATCGAGCTCTGGCAGTTCAAACAACCGCAGTGAGAGGCCAGCTGTCGTGAACGTCGTCACTTTCGCGGTGCTCGTGCTGATCGCCGTCTGGGCGCTCAGGCCGGCATACCTGAAATGGAAACAGCGTCGCAAGTTCCGGGAGTTCGAAGCAGAGCGGCGACGCCAGTGGGAACAGCTTCGCCGCGAGTAGTCACGCGCAAATCGCCGACAGGCATGTCGGTGATCGATGCATCCGTGCGGTATCGCCAGTCGTTACCGCCGGTAGAAGCAGTCATTACTCTTTCGTAACGTTCATCCGGCGCGGAACTTCCGAACTCCGCCGGGCATACGGGCGTGCGCAACAAGAGCCCTCAGGCTCGAAAGGAGTTTCACCATGGCACGGCTGTTTGCTCTCGCGGTTCTTCTCACATCCCTGTTCACTGTCAACCTTGCATGGGCCGATGGCGGTTATCGCGTCCTGCCAATTACGACGGACAGCGGCTCGACCGAGGTATCTTCATTGGACGTCAACAATCGCGGCGAAGTCGTCGGGTTTTCGTCTGCGACAGGCCAGCAGCACGCTTTTCGCTGGCGCGACGGCGTGTACACCGACCTGCATGGCGTGGTCGCGCCCAATGCGCGCACTACCGGAGCCAACGCCATCAATGATCGATCGACGATCATCGGCTCGATCTTCACGAATTTCTCCGAGAGCCAGGCCTACACCCTGCGCGATGGTCAGGTCACGCAAGTTGCGCCGGTGCCCGGCGTGGACACGTTTCCGCGCGACATCAACAATCGCGGCCAGGTGATCGTCCTCACTTCACAAGGCACGGGGCAGACGTGGTTCGTCGACGGCGAGAACGCCGAGCAGCTGCCTGGTTTGCCGGGCAGCGGCGGCATGCTCGGGCTCGCGCTGAACGATCGCGGCGCCGTCGCTGGCCACTCCATCGTCGACAACCAGAATCGTGCAGTGCTGTGGCAGAGCGGCGAGCTGACGGAAATCGGTCTCGCGCCCGGCGCGCAGACGTCGATCGCCTTCGGTGTGAACAATCGCACCCAGGTGATCGTCAACGCTCTGGTGAATGGCAGCTCGCAGGCCTTCCTGTGGCAGGACGGAACCTTCACGAAGTTGCCTGACGTGGTGCCCGGCCAGGTCGCCGCGACCGACGCCGAAAGCATCAACGACTGGGGCGCGATCGTCGGCTTGAGCGCCGTCAACGGCGCGTCCGAGACAGTGGGTACGCTCTGGCTCAAGGATCGTGCTGTCAGCATCGACAGCCTCATCAGCGAGGAAGATCCGCTGAAGGCTTTCCTCTCCGTCGTTGGCGGCATCGCGATCAACGAGCGCGGCGACATCCTCGTGAACGCGGTCGACTCGCGCACCGGTCAGCGCGGTCAATATCTCCTCACGCTCTTCTGAGCATCAGCGCAGGGCGGCCGCGCGGATGCAGCTGCCCTGCTTCTCCTGCGCGGCTCAACGCTCCGCCAGCTCGATCAGCGCGAGATCCGACTCCTCGCGCGCGCGATCGAACACGATTCTGCTGCCATCGGCCGCGACGTCGAAATCGCCGATGACCTGTCCTGGCCCGAGATCCGTGAGCGCGCGCTCCGCGCCGCTGCGCAGATCGACGGCCCAGAATTCCTTGCGCGACTGCGGCCCCTTGAGGATCACGAGCGTGTGCTCGTCAGCGCCCAGGAACGCGAGCCGTCGCGAGCCTCGATTGAGGCTGAGCTTCGGCAGTGCGTGAGGTGCGCCATCGGCGCTGACGGCGTGCACTTCGAAGATCGTGCCCACGTCGGCCGCCGTGTACACCAGGAAGCTGCCTGACGGCGACCACGCCGGGTCGAGCGCATATTCATCGCTGATCGCAATCGCCGGGCCGCCGGCCTCGGGGATCTTGAACAGGCGCGGCTCGCCTTCGTGCAGTGCTGCGATCGCAATCCACTTGCCATCCGGCGACCACGCGGGCGCGCCGCGCACGTCGAGTTCCTGCGCGAGTCTGCGCGCGCCACTGCCGTCCGAATTCATCACGTACAACCACGTGCGACCGCGACTCTGCACGGTGAACGCGACTTGCTGATTTCTTGCGCTGAGCGCGGGACCGCCGATGACTCGGCCTTCGCGGCCGCTCCAGAGCTCGCGCGCGTCCGCCGAGCCCTCGTGCTTCCAGAGCGCGTCCGTTCCGGCCTTCGGCGCTCGATAGAGCAGTGAGTCGGGCCCCAGCCGCGGCGAGACGCCGCGCTGCGTGTGAATCGGAATCGGCGTGACCGCATCGGGCCCGGCAATCCCATTCGTCAGTTGCACGCTCCACAGACCGGCTGTCGGGTGAGGCTCGGTGACGACGAGTCGCCGGCCATCAGCACTTGCAGAGAGCGACGTATATGCATTGCTCGCGGACTTGAGGCGATGCGTCGTGCGGTTCGCGAGATCGAGCGCATGAATCCACGGCCCGGAGCCATCCGCTGACGTCGCGAGATAGAGCAGCGTTCGCTCGTCGAGCAGTGCCGGAAAGCTGACTCGCGAGTTGTGCCACGTCAGCCGCTGCGGCTCGCCGCCGCTCGCCGCGATCTGCCAGATGTCCATCTCGTCCGGCACGAACCCCTGCACGAAATAGATCGTCTTGCCGTCGCGCGACCACAGCGGAAAGTGACAATGGACACCCGAGGGCGCCACGTAGATCCGCTGCCCGCGCGGAATCTCCTCGACAGTCGCGATGGAGAGCGGATCACCCGGCGCCGCCGGATGCGAGACGACGTGCGTGCGGTCACGGGACCAGTCGAGCTCTGCGACGCCGGCGGGCCCGGGACGCAAATCGCCGCCGACGACGGGAATGCTCCAGCTGAGATTCTTGCTGGACCAGATCAGCACCTCCGAACCGGTCGGCGAGAAATTGAGCATGCGCACCGCGGGATTGCGCAGCTCGGGAATCCGTCCGCGCGTCAGGTTCTGAAAGTCGCCGGTGCCGGTCTGGCCGACGAACACGTCCCAGGTGCCGTCGCGATCGGAAACGAAAGTAATGAAGCGGCCGTCCGGCGAGATCGCGGCGTGCTCTTCCGCTCCGATGAAATCCGTGACCTGCGTGAAGTCGGCGCCGACCAGCGGGTCGTGCCAGCTGCGCTGCGGTTGCAACGTCCACAGCAGCGCGGCGACGACGCTCGCTACGATGATGACGCCAGCGACGAGCGCAACTCTCGATCGGCGCTGCGGCGGCAGTTGCTGCGGCTCCGCCTCCGACGAAACCGGCATCAGCAGCCGCAGGCCGAGCTTCGGAATCGTCTGGATGACTGCGGGGTGCTTCGGGTCATCGCGAAATGCCTTGCGCAGCTCGACCACGCACTGCGACAGCGCATCCGGCGTCACCGACATTCCCGGCCACACCGCATCCAGCAGCTGATTCCTGGAAACCACTTCGCCGCGAGCGTCTGCCAGGTAGACCAGAACGGCCATCGACCTCGGCGTGACGTGCACGGCCTCGCCGGCGCGCTCGATCGTGGCCAGGCTCGGCCGGACGAGCCAGTCGCCGAGACGGAAATCCGGCCTGGACACGCTCGCTGACATCCGCTCCTCGTCGTTCTCTCGTGCTTCGGTCGCGTTTTGCTCCGGACCGAACGGGTACCGCGCGCTAGTAGTGCCGCACAACGCCAATTTCACCAACGGCGAAGGGAGAAATCCAATGATGAATCGACTCCTCAGGCGGGCCGCCTGCGGCATGGCCCTGATGGCGGCGCCGGCAGCACTCGGTGTAACCGCGGCGCTGGCCGGGGATTACGGCCGGCCTGACGCGTTACCCGTGCACTACAGCGGCTTGCTCAACGACCATACGCCGGCGACAGTGAAGGGCGGTCCGTACGAAATGCACGGCAAGTGGACCTTGGAAGTGGACGAGCGCCGGGGCACAGGTAAGTTCTCGGCAACGATGGACATGCAGACGTCCGACTACGGCATCGTCCAGAACACGGTGAACAAGGACGATCCGACGACGCGGGGGTCGCATACCCATCACATCAGCATGACGGACGGCGTGCTCACCACCGACTGGCCGGCCCGCTGCCCGACGTTCAGCCCGGCCGTGAAAGAAGGATTTGCCATCATCGGCACAGCATTCGTGACGGGCAACGGCGCACCCGCGCCCTTCGGCAATCCCTCGCCGTTCACGGTGTGCGTCCTCGGTGGAGACGCTGTGAAGTTCTCGAACATCACGGTGGCGTTCGGTACGCCTGCCGCGGGTCACTTCGGGACGCAGCCGATCAACGGCGTCGTGGTGTGGTGCACCGGGCGTTTCCTGCGTCCGTCGCCGGATTGCAGTCTGGAGCAGTGAGCTCGAAGTTGTCTCCTGCGAGGTGACGCGGGCTGGCGTCGTTCACGGCCCGCGTCGCACCCTTATGTCCAGCACCTCACAGCGCTGGCGCGATCTCATTTACATATGCGGCAGACATGCGCGTCTTGCGACATGCGTCACGCGCGAGGCGGACGCATTCCCTGTCGCCACGTTGCGACCTTCGGTACAAATGCAACCGTTCGCAACACTGCTAAGAATCGGAACGACTCACCATGGCGATCACCTCTCGAGGCGGACTGCGGCTGGCCGGAGCCGGCAGCCTCGGCACGTTACTTATTATTGCGGCGCTGATCTTTCTGAATCGCGAGCCCGCAAAGCCCGCTGCAAATCAGCAGGCCGCCGTCGCGTGGCCGATCGCGCCCGAGGAGTCGCTGCCGGCGAAGCCGGCTCAGCAGCAGGCGCCGGTGCAGGTCGCGAAGGGCGAACGTCGCGACTACATCGTGCAAGCCGCGAGCAGCGAGCTCGCCCGCAAAGCCGTGACGAAAGCTGGCGGCAGCATAACCGGTGACCTCAGCATCATTCGCGCCGTCGGCGCCTCGCTCGATGACTTCGAGCTCGCGGCACTATGGAAGGATCCGGTCGAAGGCCTGCACGTTTACGACGACGTGAACGTCAGCGCCAGCGTCAGCACGCTGCCCGAAACGTACTATCCGAGCGAAGTCAATGCAGTCCCGCTGCACAAAGGCGGACTCACTGGTCGCGGCGTGACGGTTGCGGTGATCGACTCCGGTCTGTGGCGCGAGAAAGGGACGCTGCAGTCGCGCGTGATGGTTCAGTACGATGCGATTGCCGCACGCACCAACCCGACCAACTACGACGACGCGTTCGGTCACGGCACGCACATCTCTTCGATCATCGCGAACAGCGCTGTCGCCAGCACCGGCCGCTATCAGGGCGTCGCGCCCGGCGTGAATCTCGTTTCGGTCAAGGCGCTGGACGACACCGGCGCAGGCCGCTACTTCGACGTCATCCGCGGCATCCAGTGGATCGTGACGAACAAATCACGCTACGCCATCCGCGTCCTGAACATGTCGCTGAGCGCGCCGGTGCGCTCGCACTACTGGGATGACCCGCTCAATCAGGCAGTCATGGCGGCATGGGCTGCGGGCATCGTCGTCGTGGTGTCGGCGGGCAATGAAGGTCCGGCGCCGATGTCGATCGGCGTTCCCGGCAATAACCCGTATGCCATCACGGTCGGCGCCGTTACCGACAGCTATCAGCCGATGAAGCCGGATCAGTACCGCCTCGCTTCGTTCTCGTCCGCCGGTCCGACGTTCGAAGGCTTCGTGAAGCCCGAAGTCGTGGCGATGGGCGGCCACATCCGCGCGTACGCTCCGGACTCGAGCACTCTCGCGCGGAATTTCCCGCAGTGGGTCGACAGCCGGTATCACGACTTCACGATGTCGGGCACGTCGCAGGCCGCGGCGGTCACGAGCGGTGTCGTCGCGCTGATGCTCGACGTCAATCCCAACCTGACGCCCGACCAGATCAAGTGTCGCTTGATGGACAGCGCGCGCCCCGCCGTGAAACCGGACGGCAAGCTCGCGTACTCGGTCTTCCAGCAGGGCGCGGGTCTCGTGAACGCGCGCGACGCCGCTTACAGCACGGCGAACGGCTGCGCCAACAGCGGACTCAACGTGCTGCTCGATTTATCCGGGCTCAAGCACTTCGGCGGCCGCGCCAACCAGGATGCCGACGGCAACTTCTACGTCATGGCCGTACAGAGTACGTCGCAGCCTTCACTGGTCGGCGGCTTGTTCGGCTTCCTGGGCGGCACCGTCACGTCTCTCGGCAACACGCTGAGCGGAGTGCCGCTGCTCGGCAATCTGCTCGTCGGAGTCGGCACGCTGCTCGATGGTGAAAGCTGGGACGGTAGCCCGCCGGGCAGCACCGGCTATACATGGAGCAACGGTTACACCTGGAGCAACGGTTACACCTGGAGCAACGGCTACACGTGGAGCAACGGTTACACCTGGAGTAACGGCTACACCTGGAGCAACAACTCCGCCACCAGCACCGGCAGCGTCGAGGCCGTGACGCAGGAATAGGACGCATTCGATGCGAAGGCGCGTGCACAATCTCTTCCGCGCCTTCGTGGCGTGCACGACGTTGCTCGGCATCGGCGCGGCGCAGGCTGCCGCGCCGGTTCCGGACTCGCGACCGATCTATTTCGAGCACCTGACGATGCGCGACGGGCTCTCGCAGAGCACCGTCATGAGCATCCTGCAGGACTCGAAGGGCTATCTGTGGCTGGCGACCGAGAGTGGGCTCGATCGCTATGACGGCTACTCCATTCGCGCGTACCGCCGTGAGCGCGGCAACGGGCACGGGCTCGCGAGCGACTACATCTGGACGATTGCCGAAGACGCGCATGGCGATCTGTGGCTCGCGACGGTCGGCGGCGGCGTGGCCCGCTGGGATCGGCGCACCGACACGTTCCAGCAGTTCCGCCACGATCCCGCGAATCCCGACTCGCTGGCGAGCGACATGGTGCGCACGCTGGCCATCGACGCGAGCGGCCGCATCTGGGTCGGCACGTTCGAGAACGGCCTCGATGTGCTCGATCCGCAAACGGGCAAGGCGCAGCACTTCCGCCACCGCAAGGACGATGCGCGCTCGCTCGCGGCCGACGCGGTCTTCGCCCTGTATGCAGACCGCAGCGGTCGGGTCTGGGTCGGCAGCGACGGCGGCCTGAGCCGCTACGAGCCTGCGACCGGCGACTTCATCAACTTCGCCGCGACACCGGGCACGGGCCTCAGCGACGCGCGCATTCGCTCCATTCGCGAAGACCACGCTGGCATCCTGTGGATCGGTACGCTCGGCGGCGGTCTCAATCGTCTGGATCCGGACACGGCGCGCATCACGTCCTTTCGCCATCAGGCCAACGATCCCGGCTCGCTCAGCAGCGATCGCGTGCAGGCGATCCTCGAGGACGACGCGAATCGCTTGTGGGTGGCGACGCGCGACGGGCTGAACCTGCTCGATCGCACCTCGGGGCGCTTCGTCCGCTATGGCCGCGATGCGGATAGCCCGCAGACCTTGCGTGATCCCGACGTGATGTCGCTGTATCAGGATCGCGGCGGCGTGCTCTGGGTCGGCACGCGGTGGGGTGGAGCCAGCCACTGGAATCCGAACAGTTGGCTGCTCGGCCATTACCGCAGCGCTGCCTTCGGCGCCGGCGTGGGCGTGAATGCGTTCGCAGACGACGGCGCAGGCACAGTGTGGGTCGGCACTTCGGCGGGTCTCGTCGAGATCGACACGCGCAGGGGCCGCGAGCGTCAGCACAAACACGACGACAAAGACGAGCTCGCCCTGGCCGACGATCGCGTGATGACGCTGACGTTCGATCGGCACAGCGCGCTGTGGGTCGGCACCATGACCGCGGGATTGCAGCGCTTCGATCTGGCGCGCCGCACGGTGCGCAACTACCAGAACGTGGAAGGCGACGACAGCACGCTTCCGGCCAACGGTGTGATGGCTCTCTACGAGGATCGCCAGGGCGACCTGTGGGTCGGTACGTTCGGCGGCGGTCTGGCGCGCATCGCGAACGATACCGGCGCAGTGACCCGCTATCCCTTCGGCGGCTCGGAAGGCAACGCGCTCAGCGATCCGCGCGCCAGCGCGATCGCGGAAGACGCGCGCGGCAATCTGTGGATCGGTACTGCGAACGGCGGTCTGAACCTGCTCGATCGCAGCAGCGGGCGCTTCTATCACTACCGCCGCAACGACAGCGATCCGAACAGTCTGAGCGACGACGCGATCTATGCACTGCACGTCGATCGGCATGGCGACCTGTGGATCGGCACCGCCGGCGGCGGCCTCGACCGCATGATCGGCAGCTCCGAGGCGCCGGCCGCCGTGCGCTTCGAGAACCAGACGGGCGTTGCCGGGATGACGCGTCAGGTCGTCTACGGCATCGAGTCGGACGTCGACGGCCGCCTGTGGCTGAGCACGAACGACGGCCTGACGCGCTTCGATCCGCGCGCGCGCACGATCAAGAGTTTCCACGAGGCGCACGGTCTGCAGGGCGAAGACTTCAACTTCAATGCGCACTATCGCGGCCGCGACGGCACGCTGTTCTTCGGCGGCAGCAATGGGTTCAACGCGTTCGCGCCGAAGGCCGTGACGAAAGAAGCGCCGCCGCCGCGCGTCGTGCTGACTGCCGTCGCCAAGCTCAATCAGCCGCTCGCATCGCAGGATCTGCCCGGCCCGAGCCGGGCGCTGCAGCTCGAGTACAGCGACAAGCTGCTGACGTTCGAATTCTCGGCGCTGGATTTCACCTCGCCTGACAACAATCGCTACATGTACCAGCTCGAAGGCTTCGATGCCGGCTGGACCGAAGGCAGTGCGCTGCGCCGCGCGACTTACACGAACCTCGATGCGGGCGACTACACCTTCCGCGTGCGAGCGGCGAACGCCGACGGCGCCTGGAGCCCGGAAGGCCTCGCGATTCCTGTGCACGTCGGCGCTGCGCCGTGGAACACGACTCTGGCGCGCGCTCTGTACGTGGCAATCGTCATGCTGATCGCGGTGTACCTGTGGCGCAGGCAGTACATGAAGCGCGAACGTGCGCTTCGCTACAGCCGCGAGCTGGAGAACACGGTGCGTGAGCGCACGCACGAGCTGCAGGAGCGCAACCAGCAGCTGCAAGTCCTCACGCGTGCGAAGAGCGATTTCGTCGCTCGCATGAGTCACGAGTTGCGTACGCCGATGAACGGCGTGCTCGGCATGACCTCGCTGCTGCTCGACACGCGGCTCGACGCTGCGCAGCGTCGCTTCTCCGAAGCCATTCACCGCTCAGCCGACTCGCTGCTTGCGATCGTCGACGACGTGCTCGACTTCTCGAAGATCGAGGCGGGGCGTCTGCAGCTCGATCCGGTGGAGTGCGACCTCGTCGAGCTCGTGGAGCAGACAGCGGAGATGCTCGCCGCGCGCGCAGCAACCAAAGGCATTGCTTTGCTATGTGATTCGCCTTCACAGCCGCTGCCGCGGGTTCGTGTCGATGCCGTGCGCTTGCGGCAGGTGCTCGTCAATCTCGGCGGCAACGCCGTGAAGTTCACCGACCGCGGACAGGTGACACTGCGCGTGACGCCGCTGCCCGGCGTCGAGGGTTCGCTCACGCTGCGCCTCGAAGTGGCCGACACCGGCGTCGGCATCGAGCCCACGAACCAGGCGAAGATTTTCGAGGAATTCACGCAGGAAGATGCGTCCACGACGCGTCGTTTCGGCGGCACCGGTCTGGGACTGTCGATCGCGCGGCAGCTGGTCGAGCTGATGGGCGGCCGGCTCGGCGTGGTCAGCGCGCCCGGTGCGGGCTCGACGTTTTCGTTCGAGTTGTCGCTGCCGGTGGCCGAGCCGTCGGCCGCAGTGCCGTCCCTGCCCAAGCTCGACGCGTTGCGCACGCTCGTCGTGGACGGCAACGACGCGGCTCGCAGCATCATCGTCAAGGCTCTGCGCGAATGGGGAGCGCGTCCGATCGGCGTGACCTCGATGGCGCAGGCGGTCGAGGAATTGCGCGCAACGGCATACGACGCCGTCATCGTGGACGACTCGCTGGCCGATGCCGGTGCGGGACTTCTGAGCGCCGGGCTCGCCGAACGAGCCGCACGGCCGCGCAGCGTCCGCCTTTCGAGTTTCGTCAGCCTGGCACGTTCGAAAGCTGCCGATGGCGTGCAGTTCGATGCAGAGCTCAGCAAGCCGCTGCGTTTGCAGCAGCTGTATCGCATCCTCAGCAGTCGCGCCGAGGATGCGGGTGAGCTGGCGGCAGCAGCGAGTCTCGCCGCCGCTCACCACAACGCGCCGAATCTGCGCGGACGCGTGCTCGTCGTCGAAGATCAGGCGCTCAATCGCGAAGTGGCAGAGGGCATGCTTTCGGCGCTCGGCCTGCAAGTCGCAACGGCGGTCGATGGCTGCGAGGCGCTCGACCGAGTCGCCCTCGAGTCGTTCGACGTCGTCCTGATGGACTGCCAGATGCCGGTCATGGATGGCTTCTCCGCCACCGCCGAATTGCGACGGCGCGAAGGGCCGAGCAATCGCATGCCGGTCATCGCGCTGACTGCCAATGCAACGAGCGAAGGTCGTGAAGCCTGTCTCGCCGCGGGCATGGATGACTACCTCGCAAAGCCCTTCACCCGCACGGCCTTGCACACGGTACTTGCGCGCTGGCTTCCGCAGGAGAGCGAGTCCGCGGCTTTCGTCGTGGAGACGCCTGCGCCCACCGCGAGCGAAGTGCTCGACCGCACCACGCTGAATGCATTACGCGCGTTGCCGCGCAAAGGGACTAAGGACATGCTGAGTCACATCGTCGAGCGCTACCTCGCGGATTCTCGCGAGTTGGTGGCGTCGATCGAGCGCGCAATCGAGCAGGGCGACGCCGCCGAGCTGGCGCGCGCCGCCCACGCCTGGCGCTCCTACAACGGCAACGTCGGCGCTCATGGCCTCGCGAATCTCTGCCGCGAGCTAGAAGAGCGTGCCCGCGCGGGCAAGGTCGCGACGGCCCGCGAATTGCTGAGCGAGCTGCGCGCACTCCATGCGCGCGTGCGAGAGGAGTTGCAATTCGAGATGCGGAGAGCTGGATGAGCGCGATCGAGCAAAGAATCCGCGTGCTGATCGCGGATGACGACGCGCTGTTGCGCGACATCGCTGCTGCGACGCTGGAAAACGCTGGCTTCGAAGTCGAAGCTGTCGCCACTGGCAACGCTGCCGTCGCAGCCTGCGCCACGCGCCTGCCGGACATCGCACTGCTCGACGTGGAAATGCCGAATGGCAACGGCTACCAGGCCTGCGCGGCGATCCGCGCGCTGCCGGGCGGCGCGAATCTGCCGATCGTGATGGTGACCGGTCACGACGATGCGGTCTCCATCGACCAGGCGTATGACATCGGCGCCACGGACTTCGTCGTCAAGCCGATCAATTGGGCGTTGATCGTGCATCGCATCCGTTACGTGCTGCGCGGTGCGCGCAATCTCGACGCGCTGCGCTTCAGCGAACAGAAGAACGCCGCGCTGCTGCGAGCGATCCCTGACGGTATCTTCCTGGTGGACACGCAGGGTGCGATCACTCATGTCGTCAGTCCCATCACGGGATTGATCGAGCGTGAAGGCGCGCATGCGCCCGGCTCGCGAAAGCTCGTCGCCATGCTGCCGGCGGCGTCGCAGGAAAGAGCGACCGCGTGCCTGAACGCGACGCTGCGCGGCTCGCCTGCGGCGTTCGAGTTCGCGCTCGAGTCGACGGCAGATGCGACACGCCATTTCGAATGCCGCTATGCACCGAATGCCGGCGGCCAGGTGCTCGCGATCATCCGCGACATCACTGCGCGTAAGCGAACCGAAGCGCACATTCATCGGCTCGCGTACTTTGATGTGCTGACGGGCCTGCCGAACCGTGAGTGGCTCGGCGACTATCTGTCGCAGTCGCTGGTCGAAGCCCGCCGCGACGGCCGAAGTGTCGCGGTGCTCTACATCGACCTCGATCAGTTCAAGCGCATCAACGACACGCTCGGTCACCAGACCGGCGACGCGCTGCTGCGCATGGTCACCGACCGGCTGAACTCGCTGGCCGGTCCGCACGAGGACGACGACGTGCACGGTCAGTTCGCGCGCGTCGGCGGCGACGAGTTCATCCTCGTGATCACGGGCAACCCGACTGTACAGTCGGCGCAGCGAGCCGCTGAGCGCATCCAGGCTGCGCTGGTCGCGCCCTTTCTGCACGGCGGCTACGAATTCGTGGTCACGCCGAGCATCGGCATCGCGTTGTTTCCCGAGCACGGCAACGACGCGCAGAGCCTGCTGAAGAACGCCGATGGCGCGATGTACGAAGCGAAGGCGAGCGGGCGCAACCAGTACCGCGTCTACACCAGCGCGGTGCACGCACGCGCACTGAAACGACTTTCGCTCGAGATGGAGCTGCGGCAGGCCTTCGAGAACTCGCAGCTGCAGGTGTACTACCAGCCGAAGTATGAGACGCAGAGCCTGCGGCCCATCGGGGCGGAGGCACTGTTGCGCTGGTTCCATCCCGAGCGCGGCCAGATTCCGACGCTCGACTTCGTGGCCGTGGCCGAGGAGATCGGCCTGATCGGCGACATCGGCCGCTGGGTGATGCAGCAGGTCTGCTGGGACCTGTGCGAGTGGCGCAATCAGGGCTTGCAGCTGCCGACCGTCGCGGTGAACGTCTCGGGCCGCGACTTCATGCGACCCGAGGGGCTGTTGCACATGAGCGATACCGTCGGACAGTCGCGACTGTCGCCGTCGCTGTTCGAGCTGGAGCTGACCGAAGGCATCCTGATGCAGGATGCCGAGGCAGGCCGGCGCTCGCTGCTCACGCTCAAGGAGTTCGGCTTCGCGCTGGCCGTCGACGACTTCGGCACGGGCTATTCCTCGCTCAGCTATCTGAAGCGCTTCCCGCTCGACACGCTGAAGATCGACCGCTCGTTCGTGAAGGACATCGGCGTCGATCCGGACGATGCGGCGATCGTTCGCGCCATCATCGCGCTCGGCCACAACCTGGGTCTCGGCATCGTCGCCGAAGGCGTATCGTCGCAGGTGCAGCTCGAATTCCTGCGTGCCGAGGGTTGCGACTCGGTGCAGGGATTCCTGATGAGCCCGGCCGTGCCGGCGAGCGACTTCGCGGATCTCATGCGCCGGGCAACACCGATCGCTGCGGAGCTGGCAGTCGTGCTCCAGCCGCGGCGCGCCGCGAAGGCTGGGTGAGATTCAGAACCTCCTTGTACGAGTAGAGGATTCGTCAGCGCTCTATAAAATCTGACCCTTCACGTATGCACAACATGCATACTGTCGCCGCCAAATGGACTTTGCCATCTTTCGTTGTTGTCTACACGTTGCGCAGCGCCTCGATCCGGCTGATTTCCGTTCGTCGCGCGACTCCCGCTGAAAATCGCACATATGAGACCTGAATATGATTTCTCGAAGGCGAAGCGACGAGCGCTTCTGCCGACGAAGGGGAAGACTCGCATCACCATCTACATCGACGATGCGGTGCTGGACGAGTTTCGATCCAGGGCTGAGAAGGCCGGTGGCGGATATCAGACCATGATGAATGACGCTTTGAGGGCCTATCTGGCCGACACGGATGATCGCCCACTTACCGAGTCGGTGCTTCGCCGTGTCATCCGGGAAGAGGTGCCCGGGGCCGCGCGGCTGACCAAGCGCTCCAGCGGACGCTCGAAGAGTCGCTCCGCTGAGCGCTGACGTTAGAGTGCATGAGGCGCGATGGCGCATAGCCGAGCGCGAATTCTTCGGTCACATTTCGTTTTTACCAGCGTGATTGCACGCAGATTCGGTTAGCGGTGGCGAGGGGCCAGGCAGAAGTCTCGGGAACTCTCTGCCGGGCTTCATGATTCATCGAGGATGCTGAAGACATCCTGCCTCGTGTCGATGTGTGTGCTCGCGGCGACAACGCTTGCCCATGCCGCCGGCAGCGAATCCGAAGTCGTCGAAAGTCTGCTCGGGCGCATGACGCTCGAGGAGAAGCTCGGCCAGTTGAATCAGATCGACGGCCGACCCAGCGCTGACGAGCCGAACGTGCCGCATGTCGACGAGGAGCAGGTCCGCGCCGGCAGCATCGGCTCGCTGCTCAATGTTTACGGAGTCGAGAAGACACGGCGGCTGCAGCAGATTGCCGTCGAAGAATCCCGCCTGCACGTTCCGCTGCTGTTCGCGCACGACGTGATTCACGGTTTTCGAACGATCTTTCCAGTGCCGCTGGGTGCAGCTGCGAGCTTCGACGTCGCTGCGGTCGAGCGCTCCGAGCGGGTCGCGGCGACCGAGGCCACTGCATTCGGCATCCACTGGACGTTTGCGCCAATGGTCGACGTGGCGCGCGATCCGCGCTGGGGCCGCATCGTCGAAGGCGCGGGCGAGGATCCGTACCTGTCATCGGCGATGGCAGCGGCACGCGTGCGCGGCTTCCAGGGTCACGATCTCGCGGCGAACGACACGCTGATGGCGACAGCGAAGCACTTCGTCGCGTACGGAGCGGCGGAGGGCGGACGCGACTACAACATCGCCGACATTTCAGCGCAGACTTTGCACGAGACTTACCTGGCTCCGTTTCGTGCCGCAACGCGTGCCGGCGTGCAATCGGTGATGGCGGCGTTCAACGAGGTTGCGGGCATGCCGATGCATGCCAACACGGAGCTGATCCAGGGCGTGCTGCGCGGGCAATGGGGCTTCGATGGCATCGTGGTCAGCGACTACAACGGCATCGCCGAGCTGATCGATCACGGCGTTGCTGCCGACAGAAAAGCCGCCGGCAATCTCGCCCTGCGCGCCGGTGTCGACATCGACATGGTCAGCGGCGTCTACTCGGGCCAGACTCCGTCGCTCCTGCAGAGCGGGGCGATCGCCGTGGGACGTATCGACGAGGCCGTGCGTCGCGTGCTCCGGGCGAAGTACCGCCGCGGTTTGTTCGACGATCCCTATCGCTACTGCGACCCCGCGCGAGAACGCAACGACATCTTGACCGCTGCGAATCGCGCAGCGGCTCGCGACCTGGCGCGCGAGTCGATGGTCCTGCTCAAGAACGAGCATCGCGTATTGCCGCTGTCGAAGCAGGCGCGGACGATCGCAGTCGTCGGCCCGCTCGCCAAAGACGCTGCCAGCATGCTGGGCAGCTGGTCCGCGGCGGGGCGGGAGGCGGATGTCATCTCGCCGCTGCAAGGCATCCGTTCCGCGGTCGGTCCGAGGACTCGTGTGTTGTATGCGAAGGGCGTCGATAGCAAAAGCACGGGCCGATCAGGAATAGCGGAAGCCGTGCGGATCGCACGCGAAGCGGACGTCGTGCTGCTGTTCATCGGCGAGAGTCACGACATGAGCGGCGAAGCGCGGAGTCGCAGCTCGCTGGCTCTGCCGGGCTCGCAGGAGGCATTGGCGCGCGCGCTGCGTGCGACGGGCAAGCCGATGGCAGCGATTGTGTTCGCAGGGCGGCCGTTATCGATCTCGTGGCTCGCCGAGAACGTTTCCTCGATCCTGTACGCGTGGTTTCCCGGCGTCGAAGCCGGACACGCGCTGGCCGACGTGCTGTTCGGCGCTTACAGTCCGGCGGGACGCCTGCCGGTCAGCATTCCACGTAGCGTCGGACAGGTTCCGATCTACTACAACCACAAGAACACAGGCCGGCCGCCCCAGGAATCGGTGAGCAACACCTCCAAGTACATGGACATCCCGTGGACGCCGCTCTATCCATTCGGCCACGGCTTGAGCTACACGACGTTCCGCTACGACAACCTGCGCCTCAGCGCGCCACGTATTCGCGCAAACGAGACGATGACAGTACAGGTGGACGTGACAAACACCGGAGATCGGGCGGGAGACGAAGTGGCGCAGCTCTACTTGCGCGACGACGTTGCGCGCGTGACGCGTCCGGTGCGGGAATTGCGCGGCTTCGAACGGATTCACATCGAACCCGGAGAGTCGCGAACCCTGAGCTTCCAGCTCGGTCCCGAAGAGCTGGGATTCCGCGACACCGGCGATGCCCTGGTCGTCGAGCCGGGGACGTTCACGGTGTTTGCGGGCGGCAGCTCGGCCGCGACGCTCGCCGCCGGTTTCGAGGTCATAGGCGACCGATAGCTGCCCTGTCGACTTCAGGGCAGAGCAGCGACCCGTTGGACTGCGGCTCGCTCTGCGCAGCCGTCCAGCCAGCGCGCGAGGTTCGGGAATGGGGTGAGGTCGATGGCGGCAATGTTGGCCACGCCGTGCTCGCCAGGCTCACGCAGATGCGAAGCCAGATTCACATCCGCGACCGTGAAGTCTGAGCCGAGCAGATGCGTGCGCTCTCCGAGGTGCTGCTCCAACACTCGCAGCGCGCTGGCGAGCTCCGCAAGCGGCGACGCGACGGCAGCCTGATCTTGTGTCTGCCGCGCAAGAGCTCCCGCGATCGCCACGATCCGGGGTTCGATCTCGTTGGCAGCCCAGAAACTCCACTGATACGCAAGCGCACGGTTCTGCAGGGCTCCCGGCCACAACGGCGCCGCGGCGTACTTCTGCGCGAGATACAAGTTGATGGCGAGCGATTCCCAGAGAATGAAGCCGTCGTCGTCGAGACTGGGAATGCGCCCGTTCGGATTGATCCGCAGGTAGTCCGGCGTGCGACTCTGCGTGTAGGGCCGGACCGGGACGTGCCGGTACTCGACACCGATTTCTTCGAGCATCCACAGCGAGCGGCTCGCTCGCGATTTTGCCTGGCCGTAGAGCGTGAGCATCAGACTGTCAGCGGAATGAGCGTACGCAGCCGCGGCTCGCGCAGATACAGCCCGCCCCAGACGAATAGCGCGAGATAGACGCCGAACAGAATGCGACCGCCGCCGTGCTCGAGGCCCATTCGAGCCAGTACCTGCGGCTGCGGCCAGTCGGCGAAGTCGTGACGGTCACTTTGGGTTCTCCTGGCGCACCGAAGTCTTGTCGCGAAACCGCAGCACGGTGCCGCCCGGCTTGTCCAGCGGGGTTGCGCAATGCGGGCAAAAAGCGTCCTGTGCGCCGACCTCGCGTTGGCACTGCGGGCAGCTCGGGCTGAGCTTGTAGCTGCACCGAGGACAGAAATTCGCTCCACGCTGCACGGTGCTCGCACATTGCGGACAGGTGCTGCTCAGCGGCTGACGCAGCAGGAAGTACAGGACAATGCCGAGGCCGTAGGGGATCAGGACGGCCACCAGCGTCCAGAGGACGGAGCTCATCCGGCGCCTGCCGGCGTCGGCACTGATATAGCCGATGAACAGCAGATAGCAACCGCCACCGACGCCGACCGTTGCCCCGAGCATGAAGCGCAGCGCTGACGACAGCTCGCCGGTTGCCGGCTCGAAGAAGTTGAAGAACAGCTGCGCGCCGACGAAAACTGACGCAGCCGCGATCCACGCCCACCGCGGCACGATGCCGATTTCCTCCGCCACCCGGCGCCCGCTGACGCTGTTCATTGCCATGGGTGTTCGCCGTCGTGCGCCAGATGCGAGCCGCGGGCCAGGAGCACCGCGCTCACGATCAGTGCCGGCGCGATCCACAGGAATGCAAAGCCAACCTGGCAGAGCCAGCTCGCAGCGCTGGTTGCGGCGCCGATCCATTCGAGACAGCGCCATGACCAGGGAATGGTGATTGCCGCCGACACTCCGACAAACGAGCACGCCGCGCCTGCGAGCCGGTTTCGTTCGCGTTGCTGACGCAATTCGAGGGCGCGCGCGCGCACTCGCACCAGAGTCGTTCGGACGAGGTCGGAATCGGCGGCGAAGGGTTGCGTGCGCAGCGCGCGAATGACGCTGCCGGCTGCGGCCTGGTAGTCGCGGCAGGCCGCGCATTCGGCCAGATGCGCTTGCAGCCACGCATGCTGCCCGCGGTCGAAATTTTCGAGATCAGCTGCGGCGAGCAGCGCTCGTGCCTGTTCATGCACGCTGCTGCTCATGGCTGCGCACCTCCCAGCTTCCTGATCAGGAGATCCAGCCCGCGGTACAGCCGCGATTTCACAGTGCTCACCGGCGCTCCGATGACCGTTGCAATCTCCTCGAGCGCCAGCGCATCCAGAAAGCGCAGAACGATCGCCTCACGGTACTGTGCAGGAATCTCCGCCAGCGCTGCATTGACTTGCTCGGCCTGCTGACTCCTCGCGAGCACCTCCCAGGCTGAAGGGCGGTCGTCGACCGGCTCGAAGATCCTCTGCTCGTGTTCCGGCAGCAGGCTGTCGAGACTGATGGGATTCTTCCTGCGCAGGTGGTCGATGGTCAGGTTGCGTGCGAGCGTGTAGAGCCAGGTGCTGAATGGGCTCCGCCCGTCGTACTGATGGCCGCGTTCCAGCACCCGCACCCAGGTCTCCTGGAACAAATCCCTGGCCGCGTCGGGACTTCCCGAGAGGTGCCGCAGATACCGCAGCAGCCGGTGCTGATATTGCAGGACCAGTCCGTGCAGCAAGTCCGGTTCGCGTCGGCGCAGAGCGTCAGCAATTGCGCGGGCGTCGGACTGCGTCGCGTTCAAGGACCAGCAGGCGGTGGCAAGCATGCTTTCGAGAACCATGAGTATCGCTATCGCTGCGGTCCCGCCAGGGTGAAGTCGCCGCTACGCCTGCCGGGAACGATCTGCCAGTCGGGCTTCAGCGCCAGCGACCAGCCGGGGCCCTGCACTGCCCCGGCGGCAGGCGCTTCGACCGTCACCGTGCTCCAGTCGGGCGCCAACAGCGCGCCGTCGTGCGCGTCCAGCACGCCCCATGCGGCTGAGATGCGCAAGGTGGGATAGACCGTGCCCAGTTGATCCAGGGGCCGAAGATTCCGCGGATTGAATTCGATGTTCGCATGGTCGACCGGCATCACCAACACCGGGCCGTCGACGAACTTCGCCCGATTCATAGCAAGAGCCTGCTGTCGCCGTGTTTCGCGCGTCACTTCCGCACGATGCAGCTCTCCGCCGTCGTCGTAGCGTTGCGCGCGTTCCGCCGCTGCAGCGCCGATGTTCTGCGCAAGAGCGACATGAGTCGCGGCTTGCAGGAGGTCGTTCAGGGACGGAGCTGTCCTGAGCTGCTGTCGCCAGCCGGGTGAGTACGTATCCAGCAGCAGCCCATAAGCCGGCCCCGTCGCGTAAGCAAAGGAGCGCACCAGAGTTTCATCGCCGCTGTGCGCGTCGAGGTCCCAGAGGGTCATTGCCACACGCGCCTTGCGCGTTCGGTTGCCGACGGATACGCCGGTGTATTCCGCGATCCCTTCGTTCAGCTCGAGCGACTTCTCCTCGCGAGCGGCCGAAGGGAACAGTTCGTAGCGCGCCGCGCGAAATGTCAGCGCATCGACAACTGCCTGCCGGCGCGCCGGCTGAGCCGTGCTGCGCAGGGCAGCTACCAGCGCCCGCCACTCCAACTGCATCAGATAGCGACCGTCGAGAGTATCCAGGTGGCCATTGGCGGATTCGTGTTGCAGCGGTATGGCGATTTGATCCTGAATGCGATGGAAGAGCTCGTGCGCCAGCAGCGTATCGCGCCGGCTCGCGTCCTGCGGCAGCGGCCACGTGATCTGCGTCCAGAGCACGCCGGACCAGTGCGTCGGGGTGCTGGCAACGTTCTGCGACAGGGGCAGCGAGCCCGTAAACACGCCATCGTGCTCGCGCAAGGATCCGGCGGTGTCCTGCTGATTCGCAACGACCTGCCGGGTCTGCTGGTCGACGAAAATAATGGGTCCGCACAGGTGCACGCCCCAGAATCTGCCGCCGTCCGCCCCGCAAATCGCCTGCGCCGCCGCGAACTGTTGCCGGGCAACGTCGAGGTCGATCGGCGAATCGGCCGGGTCGCCGGCCGCCATGACCGGCAGCGCGAGACAAGAGAGCGCAACAGCGAATCGATGCATCGGCGGCCTGGTGGCGATGAGATGTGTGCACCTATATACGGAGCAGGGGGTGAAAAAGACCCGGTGTAGAACGGCCGCTGGCTGGGACGTCATTGCTCGGAATAACCCCAATCACGAGATTCCGAACATGAAAACGATCCGAGTCAGTGTCTTGCGGGCCGTGCCGGCGTTTGCCCAGGGTCTGGTGCGCGATCTTCGGGTGCGCTGGGCGCTCGAAGAGGCAGGCGAGTCCTATAGCGAGCACGTCATCGGGCCGGAGGAGCAGAAGTCCGAACCCTATCGTCGCCTCCAGCCCTTTGGCCAGGTGCCGGTGTATGAGGAAGGCGACCTGGCGCTGTTCGAATCCGGCGCGATTGTCCACCACATTGCCCAGCGCAGCGAGGCGTTGATGCCTGCCGACGCAGCCGGCCGCGCGCGCGCCACGGCGTGGATGTTCGCCGCCATGAACTCGATCGAGCCGGCGATCCAGAATCTGACGACGATCGATCTGGTTTACGCGCAGGAGGACTGGGCGAAGGCACGTCGCCCCGGCGCGCTCGAATTCGCGCAGCGGCGCCTGCAGGATCTCGCGACCTGGCTCGATGGCAAGCGCTATCTGGAGGATCGATTCACCGCGGCGGACCTGCTGATGACGACGGTGCTGCGCATGCCGCGGCATACGAACCTCGTTGCCCAGATCCCGGTGCTCGAGAACTATCGCCTGCGATGCGAAGCTCGCCCCGCGTTCCAACGTGCACTGGCCGCCCAGATGGCGGTGTTCGCGCGGCACGCCGCCTGAGCTTGGCCCGATAAAACCCGCGAATGTGGCTCTTCCACCGCATTCGCGGGTCGGGCATTCTTGAGCTCCTTCGGCGGTCAGTCTCATTCGTCTCATGAAGTGCTCTTTGCGGTTGCTGCGCGGCCCGGTTGTCGTGGGCGCGTTGTTTGCGTCTGCCAGTGCGCTTGCCGATGTGAAGATCGATGGCGTGCTGAACGAGCCGGAGTGGGAGCGCGCCCAGGTCTTCACCGATTTTCGCGTGACGCAGCCGTACACGCTCGGTGCGCCCAGCCTGCCGACCGAAGTCCGGATGCTTGGCACGGCGCAAGGCATCTTGGTCGGCTTTCGCTGCACGCAGCCGCCGGGCACGCCGCGGCAACTGGCGCAGACGCCGCGCGATGCCGACAACAACGGCGACCGCGTCAACATCTACATCGACTTCAACGCCGACGCGCAGGTTGCGTACAACATCACGATTGCGCTCGCCGGTTCGCTGCAGGATGCGACGCTGACGAACGAGAACCAGTACAGCACCGACTGGGACAGCGACGTCGAGTACGCGATTACTCAGACCGACCAGGAGTGGTTCGTCGAAGTGCTGCTGCCCTGGACCACCGCCGCCATGAAGAACGCCGACGCGCCGAAGCGCACGATCGGCATCGCCTTCGACCGCGTGATCGGCGCAACTCAGGAGCGCAGCGCGCTGGCCGGCGTGAGCTTTGCGCGGCCGCGCTACGTGTCGGAGTTTCCGCGGGTCGAGATCGATCAGTATCCGGGCTCGCTGCTGCATTTCTTTCCGTACGCGAGCGTCGCGAACGACATGGTCGGCGACCAGGTCGACACCAAGGCCGGCGCCGACATCCAGTGGAAGCCTTCCGGCAATTTCCAGCTGACGGCGGCGCTGAATCCGGATTTCGGCCAGGTCGAAGCGGACGAGCTGGTCGTGAACTTCGACGCCATCGAAGTGCTGTTCAGCGACAAGCGGCCGTTCTTCGCGGAAAACCAGGCGCTGTTCGACGTACGCGTTCCCGAGACTGACAGTCAGCGGCAGACGCCAAGGGATCGTCTGCTGTACACGCGTCGCATCGGCGGCGCGCGCGACGATGACCCGAGCAGGGCAGCCGACATCGATGGCGCAGTGAAGCTCAACGGCAACGTCGGGCGCCTCGACTATGGCGTGTTGTCGGCTCTCGAAAATGACTATAGCGACGACATCGGCCGCGCGTTCGTGGGAGAACGGCTGCGATACGCCTCCGGCCCCGTGACATTCGGCTATCTCGGCACCTGGGTCGATCGCCCGTTCCTCGATCGCACCGCGCAGGTCCACTCCGCCGATTTCATCTGGCGTCCGAACGCGCAGGTGATGCTGCAAGGACAGGTCATCGGCAGCATGATCGAGCAGGCTGCCGACGATAGTTCCGGCGACGGCGAGATGCTGCTCGCCACCTATACACCCTCGCCGGACTGGCAACACGAGCTGGGCCTGACGCACTACAGCGGCACGCTCGACTTCAACGACATGGGCTTCCAGCAGCGCGCCAGCGTGAATCGCGCGAGTTACCTGATCTCCCGTCGCTTCCGCAGCTTCGATCCGGGCGACGCGCGTGCGAGCGTGAACTGGAGAGTGCGGCCGGAGCTCCGCTACAACGATTCGGGCGAGGGGACCGGCAACTACCTCGGTGTGTTCCGCGAGTCGCGGCGGCGCTCGGGAGCGGTGCTCAACACTTCGCTGGAAGCGACGGGCGCGGGCGTCGACGATCTCATCTCGCGCGGCAATGGCGACGTGCAGATGGATGCCAGGCTCGTCGCGCTGACGCAAAACTACCAGAGCGCACGCATCGGCAAGTGGCGCGTGTTCGCAGCGGGCTCGGTGCTGCAGGAAGGCAACGACGACTTTGCATTCGAGGCCGACAGCAAGCTCGAGCATTTCACGCGCGACGACCTGAGCTGGTCGGTGCGCGGCGTCATGCGCTGGAGCCGCGACTGGCTCATCTGGGAACGCGACAACCTGCTCGCCAGCTTCGAGCGCCGGCGCGCCATCCTGCAGAGCGATCTCAACTGGTTTCCGGCTTCGCGTCACGAGCTGCGCGTGAAGCTGCAGTGGCTGGCGATCGACGCGCACGATCCGCAGCCGCTGCGCATCGATCCATCCGGGAACCTGATCGCGAGCAACGACGTGGTGCTGCCGTTCTCAGTGAACAATTTCGGCTTGCAGATCCGTTACCGCTGGACGTTCGCGCAGCAGTCGGACCTGTACGTAGTTTATGGCCGCGGCGGGATCGCTTTCGAAGAAGGCGAATCCCGGGACGGCCTGGGCGGATTGCTCGAGTCGGCGGACGAGTTGCGCGACAGCGATCAGCTGCTCGTGAAGGCGCGCTATCGCTTCTAGCGCGGCGCGATCAATGCACGGAGGCGGGCGTCGCGCAGGTACAGGCCGAGCCACAGCACGATGCCGAGGTACACGCCGAACAGGGCGTGCGTGAAGAGCGGATTACCGACGCGCAGGTGCGTGATGACCGAGCCACCGAGATAGCCGGTCAGCAATATCGCACCGATGGCGGCCGTCTGCGGCGCGAGGTACAGCAGCGTCGAAATCAGCAGCACCGCGCCGAGTCCGCGTGCCGTGCCGACACCGCCCAGGCCGAGCTCCGCGGATGCCTTGATGACGACCGGCAGCGCCAGGAGTTTCATCGTCGCATCGATCAGCAGGAATGCGGCTGCCGCGCCGCTCAGGGTCCAGCCGATCATTCGTTGGGTTGCAGGCATTCGCGAACGTTACGCGACGCCCCGCATGCGGCGGCTGACAACCTTATTGCATTCTTCGCCGCAGGATTCGCGGGCGCAAATTACCAAGTTGCCCTTCTACTGAGCGATCCGTGTGGAGCTTTCCTCTACGCGCCGCCGATTGTGCATGCAGCTACCGTCGCTTTCAGCGTTCACCTCATGCTGCGCGCGGCAGGCTCCTCCGATACTCGACGAATGGTGTCAGTCCCCGATTGGACGAGCGATGGATACAGGTTTCAGCGTGAGCGCCGATTCTCGGTGCAAGCGCTGGTGCTCGCAGTCAAGGATTCGCTGCATCAGTTCAAGCGTCGCTCGCAACCGGCACCGGCCGCGCCGAAGTCACTGGTCTATGCGCTGTGCGAGGAGTATCAAACCCTCGACTTGTGGGCGGCATATCACGCGTTTCGCCTCGACCCGCGTGCGCGCACCTGGCAGCGGCTGCGCCGTCGCAGTGTGCCCTGGCAGAAGGAGCAGACAGTCGAAGGACTGTTGCATCGCCTGTGTCCGATCGCAGGCAAGCGCACGCCCGATCCCAACACCGTCGGACTCGCGCTCGTGTCGGCCGCTGCGATTTCACGTAAGAAGAAGCGTTAAGTCAGATGGCCGCGCCGGCGTGTGACGCAAGTCACATTATCCGGAGAGTGCCCGGCAGCGACGGGATCTCTCGGTGATCCTCCCTTGTTGATGAACAGGACCGAACAACAAGGGAGGGGTTATGCCGCGATCTGGTGAGGTGGCGATCGCGTTGTCCTTGGCTCTGGCGGCGATAGCAGCGGGATACGCTCTGTATAGCGACGTCGGCGAGGGCCGAACCCGGTCGGCAGCCGTGGAGCAGCGGAGCTGGTCGACCATGCCGGTCGGCGAGCCGATGCGCGTCGCGAATCCTTTCGA
>Ga0075421_100000079_pt1 | contig 72761 bp, 70 predicted proteins | sample SoiMetdeltSBSDD5_FD_75292 | JGI IMG/M metagenome (GOLD analysis project Ga0075421, IMG submission 75292) | Bulk soil microbial communities from a Populus tree surrounding site in Tennessee, USA - Soil MetaG P. deltoides SBSDD5 | ecosystem: Environmental > Terrestrial > Soil > Tree plantation... | reverse complement strand
GCCAGCGACGCCCGGCTGCGCTGGCCGCCGGACAATGTGTTGACCAACTGGTCGGCCTGACCGGCCAATCCGACCCGTTCGGTCGCCTCGTCGGCTTCGGTGGCGCCGAGGCCGTAGAGGCTCGCGAAGTAGCGCGTGTTCTCCCGTACGCTCAGATCGGCGTAGACGCTGGGTGCCTGCGTGACGTACCCGATCTTGTGGCGCAGTGCGCTCGAGCCGGCCGGCTCCCCGAGCACGGTGACCTGGCCGGACTTGACGATCTGCACGCCCATGACGGCGCGCATCAGCGTCGTCTTGCCGCTACCGCTCGGTCCGAGCAGCCCGGTGACACTGCCCTGGGGGATCTGGGCGCTGATCCCGTGGAGCACTTCCTTCGATCCCCGCTCGACGACGAGGTCGCTGACGTCGATCGCGGTGTTCATCGCATCCACTCCCTGGCGTCGTCCGTCTAATTCAACACGCGATGAACTCAATGCTAGGTGAATTCGCACCGGGCAGCAAGCCAACCGGTTGCCTCGAACGAAGGCCCGACGCCGTAGGCTCTCCTCGCCGGTCAGGGCTCGGGGCCCGGGAAGCGATGGAGGGGAATGAGGTGTTGCGTCGGTCTTTGCTCGCGTTGTCGCGGAGCGAGCGGCTCAAGCGCACGGTGGCGACCCTGCCCGTGTCGAGCAGCGTCGTCGCGCGGTACGTGCCTGGTGAGGCCACCGAGGACGCCGTTCGCGCGGCCAGCGAGTTGGTCAGCCAGGGTCTGACGGCCAGCCTGGACTACCTGGGCGAGGACACCCTGGATCGCACGCAGGCCGATGCCGCCGTCGACGCCTACGTCGATGTGCTGAAGGCACTCGCGGCGGCCGGGCTGACGCCGCAGGCCGAGGTGTCGGTGAAGCTGTCGGCCGTCGGTCAGGCTCTACCCGGTGACGGCGACCGGATCGCGGTCGACAACGCCCGGCGGATCTGCCAGGCGGCAGCCGCCGCAGGCACGACCGTGACCCTCGACATGGAGGACCACACCACGACCGACTCGACCCTGGACATCCTCGGGAGGCTCCGGCAGGACTTCCCCGACACGGGAGCGGTGCTGCAGTCGTACCTGCGGCGCACCGAAGGCGACTGCCGCGACCTGGCGTACCCGGGATCACGGGTTCGCCTGTGCAAGGGCGCCTACAACGAACCCGCGTCCGTGGCGTTCCAGGACAAGCACGAGGTCGACAAGGCGTACGTGCGGGGGCTCCGGATCCTGATGGAGGGCAAGGGCTATCCGATGGTCGCGTCGCACGATCCGCGGCTGATCGCGCTCGCCGCCAGGCTCGCGCAGGACTTCGGCCGGGCGGCGGGCGACTTCGAATACCAGATGCTCTACGGCATCCGGCCCAACGAGCAGCAGCGCCTGGCCGACGAGGGGCACACGGTCCGGGTCTACATGCCCTACGGCGTCGAGTGGTACGGCTACCTGATGCGCCGGCTCGCCGAGCGGCCGGCCAACGTCGCGTTCTTCGTACGCTCGCTGCTCAGCAAGCGATAGGCCGGCAGGGACGCTGGGCCGCTCTGCGATGATGAGTCGCATGAGTCTGGTTGCTGTCCTGGGCGCCGGGGTGATGGGCGAGACCCTGGTCTCCGGGCTGTTGCGTGCCGGCCGGCGGGCCGACGACCTGATCCTCAGCGAGCGCCGGTCCGAGCGGGCCGTCGAGCTTCGCGAACGCTACGGCGTCGAGGTGGTCGGCAACGCCGAGGCGGCGGAGAAGGCCGACACGCTGCTCCTCGTGGTCAAGCCGCAGGACATGGCCGACCTGCTCGACGAGATCGCGCCGCACCTGTCCGGCGACAAGCTCGTCGTGTCCCTGGCGGCCGGCATCACCACGTCGACGCTGGAGGCCCGGCTGCCGGCCGGAGTCCCGGTCGTCCGGGTGATGCCCAACACGCCGGCGCTCGTCGACGAGGGCATGGCGACGATCTCGCGGGGAAGCCACTGCGACGAGGCGCATCTCGCCGAGGCCGAGGCGCTGCTGAGCGCGACCGGCAAGGTGCTCCGGGTCCCCGAGCAGCAGCAGGACGCCGTCACGGCGCTCTCGGGGACCGGTCCGGCGTACATCTTCTTCGTGGTCGAGGCGATGATCGAGGCCGGCGTACACCTCGGCCTGCCCCGGTCGACGGCGACCGAGCTGGCCGTCCAGACCGCCGTGGGATCGGCCAAGCTGCTGCGAGAGACCGGCGAGCATCCGGTCGTCCTGCGGGAGCGGGTCACGTCTCCCGGCGGTACGACCGCCGCGGCGATCCGCGAGCTCGAGGACCACAAGGTACGCGCGGCGTTCCTCACCGCCGTGGAGGCCGCGCGCAACCGCTCACGGGCGCTGGCCGCCGGTCAGCCGGAGTAGGCCGACGGCGTCGTCGGGTCAGCCGACGCCGATCGCCTCCTGAGCCCGCCGCAGCACGACCTGCGCCTGTCCCGACGCGCGAGCGGCCCCGGCCGCGAGTACGCCGTCGACGTACGCCGGGTCGGCCGCCAGCTCGGCGTACCGCTTCTGGATCGGGCGGAGCGTGTCGACGACGACGTCCGCCACGACACCCTTCAGCGCGCCGTAGGAGTCGTAGCCTGCCGCGATCCGGGCCGGGTCGGCTTCGCCCGTGCAGCCCGCGAGGATGTCGAGCAGGTTGGCGACGCCAGGCTGCCGGTCGGGGTCGTAGCGGACCGTGCTCGAGCTGTCGGTGACCGCCCGCATCACCTTGCGCCGCACGCGATCCGGCTCGTCGAGCATCCGGATCACCCCGGCGGCGTCGTCGGGAGCGGACTTGTCCATCTTCCGGGTCGGGTCGGCGAGGTCGGCGATCCGGGCGCCGATCGCGGCCCGGGACAGTTGCGGCACGACGAACGTCTCGCCGTACAGCGTGTTGAACCGGATCGCCAGGTCTCGGGCCAGCTCGACATGCTGGTCCTGGTCGCCGCCCACCGGCACGGCGTCGGTGTCGTAGAGCAGGATGTCCGCAGCCATCAGACAGGGGTACGTGAACAGGCTCGCCCGCGTCTTGGGCCGGCCGCCCTTCTGTTTGAACTGGATCATCCGGCCGAGCTCGCCGACGTAGGCCGTGGACTCGATGAGGTAGGCGAGCTGGGTGTGCTCGCCAACCTGCGACTGCACGAAGACGGTGCTCCGCTCCGGGTCGATGCCGCTGGCCAGTAAGAGCATCGCGGTTTCGCGGGTCAGCGCCCGCAACCGTCGTGGGTCGTGCTCGGTCGTGAGCGCGTGTAGGTCGGAGACGAAGTACGTGCCGTCGTCGCCACTGGCGTTGCCTGGTTCGCCTCCGGCAAAACGCTGCAGCGCGCCGAGGTAGTTGCCGAGCGTGAGATGGCCGCTCGGCGTGATGCCGCTGAGAATGCGGGTCATGGGTTCCTCCGGTCGGGTCGGCCTCGACCGGTGGTCGCACATGACACGATCGCCTGCGTCGAGGCGGTCGGGATCGAGAGTCGCGTAGATGATCGGGCGGCCGCCGCTAGGCGGTCCACCACACGGTCACTCGTACGCAACGCATGTGTCGATTGTACGTCGACGTAGGGTGCGAGCATGACGGGTTCGGCGTGCATGGTCTTCGATCCGGAGCTCACGGAGTACAACTTCGGGCCGACGCATCCACTGAACCCGGTCCGCGTCGACCTCACCGTCCGGCTCGCCCAGGCGCTCGGCGTGATCGGCGACGGGCAGCTGCCGATCGCGCCGGCGCCGATGGCCGACGAGGAGCTGATCGAGACGGTCCACACCCGCGACTACATCGCCGCGGTAAGCAAGTGCGACTCGCCGTACGACCGGGACCTGAGCCACGGCCTCGGCACTGACGACAACCCGACGTTCACCGACATGCATCGCGCGTCGGCGCATGTCGTCGGCGCCAGCGTCGAGGCGGCGCGCCGAGTCTGGACCGACGACGTCCGGCACGCGGCGAACATCGCGGGCGGCCTGCACCATGCGATGCCCGACCGGGCCAGTGGATTCTGCGTCTACAACGACGTCGCGGTCGCGATCCAGTGGCTGCTCGACCAGGGTGCGGAGCGGATCGCCTATGTGGACGTCGACGTCCATCACGGCGACGGCGTGCAGGCCGTGTTCTACGACGACCCGCGGGTCCTGACGATCAGCCTGCACGAGACGCCGCTGACGCTGTTCCCCGGCACCGGCTTGCCGACCGAGTCCGGCGGTCCGGGCGCGGAGGGGAGTGCGGTCAACGTCGCACTGCCGCCGGGCACGGACGACCGGGGCTGGCTGCGAGCGTTCCATGCGGTGGTGCCGCCGCTGCTTCGCGCGTACGCCCCCGACGTCCTCGTGACCCAGCACGGCTGCGACTCGCACAGCGAGGATCCCTTGGCACATTTGCAGTTGAGCGTCGACGGCCAGCGAGCCTCCTACATCGCGCTGCACGAGCTGGCGCACGAGGTGTGCGACGGCCGGTGGGTCGTCACCGGCGGCGGAGGCTATGCCCTCGTCGACGTGGTGCCACGGGCCTGGACCCATCTCCTCGCCACGGTGGCGAACCATCCTTTGGATCCGCGGACTCACATTCCCGAGGTGTGGCAGGCCCACGTCCGGTCGCTGATCGGTCGCGCCGGCCCGGCCACGATGACCGACGACCGGCCGGTCGACTATCGCGACTGGGCCGACGGCTACGGCCCGGGCTCGACGCTGGATCGGGCGATCCACGCCACCCGGACCGCGGTCTTTCCCTCGCACGGCCTCGATCCAATGCCCTGATCAGCGACCGATTTTGCCGCCGGGCTTTCCCATTCGCCCCATCAGGCACTACTCTCACGCCAGTACACGTGCGTCGGCATGCCGGTTGGGAAGCCGGTCGTCGCACGATGATTGGGAAGAACGGTGTGCCATGGCCTCGTCGAGTGGGCAGAACGGCAACGTATCCGAAGTCAAGTTCCTCACCGTTGCGGAAGTGGCTTCGACGATGCGGGTGTCGAAGATGACGGTGTACCGGCTGGTGCACAGTGGTGCGCTCGAGGCGGTACGCGTCGGTCGTTCCTTCCGGGTCCCTGAGCGGGCCGTCCAGGACTATCTCCGCAAGTCCTACTTCCAGGCCGGCTGACCTGTCGGTTCGTTGACGGGGACGGAGTCCGGCTAGGCTGGAGCGTCTGGCGCGTGCCGGACGTCGTACCAGTGAAGGGTGAACCGTGGGTTCGGTTGTCAAGAAGCGCCGCAAGCGCATGTCCAAGAAAAAGCACCGCAAGCTGCTCAAGAAGACGCGAGTGCAGCGCCGGCGCCTCGGCAAGTAGTCCGCTTCGGCAACCGGTTTCCGGCGTCGTACCCTGGCGCCGATGGCCAAGCCCGCGAACACGGAGGGACCCGGGATGAGTCGTGTCGCTCTGGTGACCGGGGTCTCGAGTGACCTCGGCTCGGCAACCGCCCGCGGCCTGGCGGCTGACCCTGAGCTGGACAAGGTCGTCGGCATCGATCTGGTGCCACCGAGGTTTCAGATCGAGGGCGTGAAGTTCGTCCGCGCCGACATTCGCAACCCCGTCGTCGGCAAGGTGCTCGCCGTCGAAGAGGTCGACACGGTCGTGCACCTGGCGGTCCGCCCCGGCTCCGGTCGCGGTGGCCGCTCGTCGATGAAAGAGACCAACGTCATCGGCACGATGCAACTGCTCGCCGCGTGCCAGCGGGCGGCGGGAGTACGCAAGCTCGTGCTCAAGTCGTCGACCGAGGTCTACGGCGCGTCGCCGCGCGATCCGGCCATGTTCACCGAGGACATGGCGCCGCGGCGGACACCCCGCAGCGGCTACGCCAAGGACACCGTCGAGGTCGAGGGCTACGTCCGCGGTCTGGCCCGGCGGCGCCCGGACATCCTGGTCACCACTTTGCGGATGGCGCGGGTGCTCAGCCCGCAGCTCGACTCGCCGCTCGGCCGCTACCTGCGGATGCCGGCGATCCCGACGGTGCTCGGCTTCGACCCACGGCTGCAGATGATCCACGACGAGGATGCCCTGGCCGTGCTGCATCGCGCCGTGGTCAACGACATCGCGGGCACCTTCAACGTTGCGGGCACCGGGATCGTCATGCTCTCGCAGGCGGTCCGGCGGCTCGGCCGGCCGACGATCCCGGTGCCGCAGTTCGGGCTCTCGACCGTCGGGCAGCTCATCGCGCGCACCGTACGGGTGGACATCCCGCCCGACCTTGTCGAGTTCCTGACCTACGGCCGCGGCGTCGACACCACGGCCCTGGTCGACACGTTCGGCTATCGACCGAAGCATTCGACGGCCGAGACGCTCGAGGAGTTCGCTGCTGCCGTCCCGACCGGGATCCTGCATGCCCAGCGGATCCGGGCCGCCGAGGCCACGCTGAGCGCGCTGGCGCGAACCGGGGGCGGTGGTCGTGACTAGTTCGAGCTCCGACGAGGCCGACGTCATTCCGCTCGGCGTCCGTGGCCGACCCGGTCGCGGCTCCGGCCGCACCACGCCTTCGGCAGCCGCCAGATCTGTCGCGAGCGGGCCCCAGCGCCGCAACGATGATCCGTCTCTTGTGACTCGACGATCCGCCGATCCGCAAGGGTCACGTGACGACGAAGCCGCGGATCGTCAGAGCACAAGTGATGGATCATCGCAGACCACAAGTGACCGATCATCGTGGCCGGCGGGCGTTCCTCTGTCAGACCTCGTCACCGCCTTGGTGGGTGCGGGGCGGCAGGTCTTCGGCGACGACTGGGACCGCCGGGCCGCCGAGCTGCTGGCGTTTTGCCGTCGGCGTCTGACCGGCGACTACGTCGTCGACGAGTTCGGGTTCGACCCCGAGCTGACCAGCCGCTTCCTCATGTCCGCGCTGCGCCCGGTCGCGACGAAGTGGTTCCGGGTCGAGGTACGCGGTATCGAGAACATCCCCGCCGAGGGCGGCGCACTCCTGGTGGCCAACCATTCGGGCACGATCCCGATGGACACCCTGATGACGATGCTGGTCGTCCACGACCACGCCGATCGCTATGTGCGTCCGCTCGGCGCCGATCTGGTGTTCACGATGCCGTTCGTGTCGGAGCTGGCGCGCAAGGGCGGCGCCACGCTGGCCTGCAACGCCGACGCCGAGCGGATCCTGTCCCAAGGCGAGCTGGTCGGCGTGTGGCCCGAGGGCTTCAAAGGCATCGGCAAGCCGTACTCCGAGCGCTACAAGCTGCAGCGGTTCGGCCGGGGCGGCTTCGTGTCGGCGGCGATCCGGACCGGCGTGCCGATCGTGCCGTGTTCGATCGTCGGCGCCGAAGAGATCTATCCCCTGATCGGCAACGTGCCGTCGCTGGCGCGGCTGCTCGGCGTGCCGTACATCCCGGTCACCCCGTTCTTCCCGTGGCTCGGCCCGCTCGGTCTCGTACCCCTGCCGAGCAGGTGGCTGATCGAGTTCGGCGAACCGATCCGCACCGACGCCTACTCCGACGGCACCGCCGACGATCCGATGCTGATGTTCAACCTCACCGACCAGGTCCGCGAGACGATCCAGCAGACGCTGCACAGCCTGCTCGTCGCCCGCGACCGGGTCTTCTTCTGATCGTCAGCGTCGCTTGACGGCCGGACCGACGTAACGAGAGCCGGGCCGGATCACCTTGCCGGCGGCGGCCTGCTCGACCGCATGGGCCGTCCAGCCCACGACCCGGCTGACCGCGAACGTCGGGGTGAACATCTGCCGCGGCAGCCCGAGCGTGGCCATCACGACGCCGGCGTAGTACTCCACATTGCTGGGCAGCGGGCGATCCGGCTTCAGCTCGGCCAAAGTGGCGAGGATCGCCGCCTCCACCTCGACGGCCCGATCGACCAACTCGCCGCCGAGGCCGAGCGCCACCTCGCGCAACAGCGTGGACCGCGGATCCGGCGCCCGGTAGACCGGGTGGCCGAACCCCATGATGCGGCGACCGGCGGCGATCTCCGACTGGACGTAGTCCGCCGCCCGATCCGGCGTGCCGATGGCGTCCAGCGCGTCGAGAGCGCGGCTCGGCGCACCGCCGTGGAGCGGTCCGGCCAATGCGCCGGCGGCCGCGGAGACGACGTCGGCCAGATCCGCGCCGGTCGACGCGACGACCCGGGCCGTGAACGTCGACGCGTTGAACCCATGGTCAACGGTCAGGATCAGGTACTGCTCGAGCGCGCGGATCGCCGCCGCGTCCGGACGTTCGCCGGTCGACTCGTAAAGATAGGCCGCGACGTGCCCCAGCGACGGATCGGGCTCGATCGGCGCCAGGCCCAGCGACGCCCGGTGCAAAGCGGCGAGGGCGGCCGGGGTGACGGCGGCGACGGCGTGCGCCTGCTCCGTCCGGCTCTCTGGGTCGAGATCGATGAGTGGCTGCAGGCCCAACGGTCCAGCGCCGGCCGACAGGACCGTTCGCAGCCGGGAGAGCGGCGTGCCCGGCCTGGCCGCTGCCGCGTCGATCATCGGCCGAAGCGACGCGGGGACCCGGCGGAGCTCGGCGACGGCGGCGCGAAACGCCGACTGCTCGGCGGCCTCCGGAAGCCGTCCCACGGTGAAAAGGAACCACACGTCCTCGAAGGTTCGGGTCCGCGCCAGGTGGGTCGCGTCGTACTGGCGGTAGTGGAAGAAGCCCTCCTCGCCACGGACGTCGCCCAGTGAGGTGGCGGCCACGGCCACGCCGTTGAGACCGGCGGGTACGTCGAGCGCTGATGTCGTCATGCGTCGAGTGTCGAGTCTCCCGTTCGTTTAATCAACGTTGATTTGATCAACATTGATTATGCAACCTGACCCGGGGAGGATGAGCCGCATGACGTTGTATGTCGGCTCCCGTGAGGCCGCTCATCGACTCGGCATCAGCCGAGCCACGCTCTATGCGTACGTGAGCCGCGGACTCCTGGAGCGCCGGACCGCCGTCGACGGCAAGACCTCGATGTACTCGGTCGACGACCTCGACCGGCTCCACGCCCGGTCGAGGCGCCGAGCGGCGCAGCCACGACCGAGCATCGACGTCCAGATCTCCACGGCCGTGACCCGGCTCGACGAGCACGGCCTGTGGTATCGCGGGCAGGACGCCGTCGAGCTGGCCCGGACGACCGGCTTCGAGGCGGTGGCCGAGCTCTTGTGGAGCGGCACTTTGCCGCCCGCGCGGCCGGACTGGCCCTCGGCCGGCGTCGGCGATCGCACCGCCGCCGCGTCGGCCGTCGACGCCCTCGGCCCGTCCGCGACCGCGCTGCAGGAGATGACAGTGACCGCCGTCGTCCTCGGTGCCCGGCACGCCGCCGACGACCCGCCCGCGGCCGCCCGGCGGCTGTTGGCCGTGACCGCCGCCCCACGGGGCCGGAGTCGTCGCGGCCCCTTGGCGGAGCGGCTCGCCCGGCAATGGCATCGATCCCCGACACCGGCGCTGGTCGCCGCGATCGACCGGGCGCTCGTGCTCCTGGCCGATCACGAGCTGTCGACGAGTACGCTCGCGGCTCGGGTCGCGATCTCGGTGCGCGCGGACGCGTACTCCGCGTTCACGGCCGGGCTCGCCACGGTCACCGGGCAGTTGCACGGCTCGGCCGCTGGCGGCGCCTATCGGTTGCTGCGCGAGGCCGCCGAGTCCGGTGCACGGGACACCGTCGGCCGTCGGCTGGCTCAGGGAGAACGCATTCCGGGGTTCGGGCACACGGTCTATCGCGACGGCGATCCGCGCCTGGAGCCGTTGCTGGAGGCCGCATGGGAGCTGCCGGGCGCCGCGGAACGACGGGCGAGCGTCGACGAGGTCCTCCGGGAGGCAGGGCTACGCCTCGATCACCGTCCGAACGTGGACTTCGGCCTCGCCGTACTGGCGTACCTGGGTGGTCTCGACCCGGACGTCCCGATCTTCGCGACGGCTCGGGTGGCCGGATGGGCGGCGCACTGTCTCGAGGAGTTGCAGGAGCGGCCCGTGCGGTTCCGCGGCCTGGCTCGCTATCGCGAGGAGCCCTAGGTCACAGGCCGTTCAGCCCGTCGAGCAGCTCGGTGACCGGATCGGTGATGGGCGCCAGCAGTCCGCCGCCTCCGCCCCCGGATCCGTCGGACGACCCGTCACCGCCGCCGGAATCGTTGCCGGTGAGGTCGTCGGTCGTGTCCTCGACGTCGTCCAGGAGGGAGTCGTCCGAGTGGGAACCGTCGTCATTCGGCGACGGGTCGCCGTCGTCGGACGGGTTGCCGTCGTTGTCCGTCGAGGGGTCGGTGTCGGAGTCCTCCGGAAGCACCGGGAGCTCGAGGTCGGGCAGCACTTCCTGGTCGGTCGAGTCCGGTGCGTCGCTGGCGGACGATCGTTGCTGCGTCCGGCCGGAGCCATCCAGGCTCGGCACCGAGGCGTCCGCCTTGTCGAGCACGTAGGACACGGCGGTCAGGAGGTCGCCGTCGACGTTGACGGGCGGCTGGCCGTCGCCGCAGGTCGGGCAGGTGTTGACCGCTGTGGAGTCCAGGCCGCTGATCGCGTTGGCGGCATCGGCGTACTCTGTCGCGGCCGCCTGCGGCACGTTGTCGGCCAGCCGCTCGAGCCGCTCGGCGGACTCCGCCGTGAAGCGCCGGACGTCGTCGATGTCGTCGGGCGATCCGCTCTCGCTGTAGGCGTCGAAGAGCAGGTCACCGCCGGCGTTGGCGTCCTCGGTGAAGTCGGCCAGCGTCTTCGCGATCAGGTCGTCCGCATCGGACTCGCCGCCGGCTGCGAGCGCCTCGACCTCGTCGAGTCGGGTCGCCGCGTGGTCGAGCAGCGCCCGGCCCTCGCCGGCGCCGTCCCGCAGGATGAGCTCGGCCCGCTCGGTCGCCCGCTTGACCGGATAGAGCATGTCGCCCGGCATCGACTGGGCGCTGGCGGCGACCAGGCCGAACGATCCGCCCACGACGACGAAGGCGGTCGCCGCAGCGGCGAGCCGGCGGCGCAGCCGCAGTGGGGCCGGAGCCCGGCGGCGGTGGCGCGGCCGGTCGGCCTCCGGCGCGGGCTGCTCGTCGAGCCCGGACAGCTCCTCCACGGCCGCGGCCATCAGCTGGGCCCGGAGGTCGACGACGAACTCCCGCTGCGCCGTCTGTACGGAGGTCGCGCGGACCGCATCGACGATGTCGACGTACTCGCGAACCCGCGAGGCGCCCACCGCGTCTCGCGTGTGGGGCGCACGCCCGTCCACGGCGGCGGCGAATGCCTCGACGTCGCGGCGCGACAGTCGCGATCTCATCGGATCAACCTCGTGGATGGGTGGGTCGTACGCATTGTCGACGATGACAACGATCCCTGGGCGTGGAAGGTTACGGCGGGAGTCATCGCAGGTCCTTGGGCAAGTGCTTGGCCAGATTGCGGATGGCTCGCAGCTGGAGCTGCTTGACCGCACCCTCGCTGCGGCCGAGCGCCGCGGCCGTCTCCGCGATCGTCAGGCCCTGGCAGAACCGCATCACCAGACAGTCCTGCTGTTCGGTCGCGAGTTGGTGCAGTGCGGTCACCAGGGCCTCGCTGGTGAGCGCGGCGACCGCACCGTCTTCCGGCCCGTCGGCGTCCTCGACCTGCTCGGGAAGCTCGTCCGCCACGATCTCGAGCCGGGACCGGCTCGACTTGTAGTGGTCGGTGACCAGGTTGCGGGCGATCGTGGTCAGCCAGGCGCCGAAGTCCTTGCCCTGCCAGCGGAACGACTTGATGCCGCGCAGTGCCCGGAAGAACGTCTCACTGGTGAGGTCGTCGGCGAGGCTGACGCTGGACAGCCGGAAGTAGAGATAACGGTGGATGCTGTCGACGTAGTGGTCGTAGAGCTGCCCGAACGCCTCGGCATCGCCCTTGCGGGCCAGGTCGACCAGGGCGACGATGCGGTGCTGTTCGGCATCGTCCGGTGGCTCGAGGTCGCCGTGGCTGTCGGGCACGAGTGTCGGTCCGACCGGTCCCTTGCCGGCACCGGCCATGAGCACGGTGACGACGGCATGCCGCAGCCCGGCAAGGTCGTCTGGCCCATAGCTCCAGGGCCGGCTGATCGGCCGCATCGCTCCCTCCACTCCGTGTGCGGCTGCGCACCCCGGAGCCCGCTTCGCGCGATACTACCGGCGCGTAAAGATCTTGCCTACCGCCGGTTCACAGGTCAGCGCAACCGGCGTCGCAGGGCGAGGCCGGCCGCGATGCTCCCCGCCGCCGCGCCCGCGATTCCGGCGGTGAATCCCCCGATCCGAGCCGCCTTGCGCCCGGTCCGGTAGTCCCGGATCCGCCACCCCTCGGCCCGCGCGTGGGCCCGCAGCTTGGCGTCGGGGTTCACCGCGCACGGATCGCCGACCAGGTTGAGCAGCGGCAGGTCGTTATAGGAGTCGGAGTAGGCCGAGCAACGGGCGAGATCGAGGCCCTCCCGCTGGGCCAGCGCCTGGACCGCCTGCGCCTTGGCCGGGCCGTGCAGCATGTCCCCGACGAGACGGCCGGTGTAGACGCCGTCCTGGGACTCCGCGACCGTGCCTAGCGCGCCGGTCAGGCCGAGCCGGTGGGAGATGATCCGGGCGAGCTCGATCGGTGCCGCCGTGACCAGCCAGACTCGCTGCCCCTCGTCCAGATGCAGTTGCGCCAGCGCCCGGGTACCCGGCCAGATCCGGTGTGCCATCGCCTCGTCGAAGATCTCCTCGCCGATCTGCTCGAGCTCCTCGACCCGGTGACCGGCGATGAAGGCGAGCGCGGAGGCGCGGGCGTCCGCGACGTGGTCGGGGTCCTCCACGCCGATCAGCCGGAAGTAGGTCTGCTGCCAGGCCGCCTTGAGGATGTCGCGCGTCGTGAAGAACCGGCGCCGATGCAGGCCGCGCGCCAAGTGGAAAAGCGACGCCCCCTGCATGATCGTGTTGTCCACGTCGAAGAACGCCCCGGCAGTCTGGTCCGGCGGCGTCGTGAGTGCCGACTCGACCTCGGCGGCGGCGGCCGAGGCCTGCCCGGCGAGTACGGAGCGCGCCCGGAGGTTTCGCGGCGGCTCGTACGTTTTGGGACTCACGGTCTGAGCCTACGGCGAGGGCGCCACGCCGTGTCAGCACCTCCGGGGGCCATCGCGCGAATAGTGGCTGACAACTCGCCGATCCGGCCGCCGAACGGTGTGCCAAACTGGCTGACGTGACCTCTGTATCGGCCACAGACTCGACGAACTACACCCCCCTCTCCCACGCCAACGTGGCGGATCTGCTGCGGCAACAAGCCGACGACAGGCCCGACCCCACCGCCCTGGTCGAGGCCTACGGCGACGGCCGTACGGTGACGTGGTCCGAGCTTGAGCGGCGGGTCGACGCCTGCGCTCGCGCCCTCGCGGAGCTGGGGCTGGTCACCGGCAACCGGGTCGCGATCGCGATGATCAACGGCATCGACTTCGTCACGGCCTACCTCGGTGTCCTCCGGGCCGGGCTCACCGCCGTGCCGGCCAATCCCCGCGGGGCGACCGGGGAGCTGATGCGGATGCTCGCCGACTCGGGCGCCCTGATCGCGATCGGCGACGCCGAGACGGCGACCACCGTACGGTCGGCGGTCGCCGGCCTCGAGGACGCTCTGCGAGGCGCCGACGACGAGATGCGGGCGCGCTCCACCGTGCCGCGGATCGCGATCGCCGGCGGCGGTGCGGTCGGTGCTGAGCTCGCCTTCGACGACCTGCTGTCCGGCGCCGGCCGTCCGGTCGTGAGTCCGGCCGACCAAGAGTCGCTGGCCCTACTGCTCTATACGTCGGGCACCAGTGGCCGGCCACGCGGCGCGATGCTGACCCACCGGGCCCTGCTGGCCAACGTCGCGCAGACCGCGGCGATCGAGCCGGCGCCGATGCGTTCCGACGACGTCGTCCTCGGGCTGCTGCCGTTGTTCCATGTCTACGGGCTCAACTGCGTGCTCGGCCAGGTGCTGGCCCAGGGCGCCACGATGGTGCTGCTCGACCGGTTCGACGCCGAGGCGACGCTCGACCTGGTCGGACGCCACGAGATCACTAACCTGCCGGTGGCGCCGCCCGTCATCGCGGCGTGGGCCGGTCGCGAGGACCTGCTGGACAAGCTGTCCGGCGTTCGCTTCGTGCTGTCCGGTGCGGCGCCGCTCGACACCGATCTGGCCGAGGAGTTCGAGTCGGCCGCCGGCGTCGCGGTGCATCAGGGCTACGGCCTCACCGAGGCGGCGCCGGTCGTCACGTCGACGCTGACCGCGGCCGAAGGCAAGGCGCTGGCCGGTTCGGTCGGAAGCGCCATTCCCGGTGTGGAGATCGAGATCCGCGACGGCAGCGGGCGTCCGGTGGGCGGCGACGATCCCGCCGAGATCTGGGTACGCGGCGACAATCTCTTCTCGGGCTACTGGCCCGACGGCGTGGACGGCCCGAACGAGCAGGGCTGGTATGCCACCGGCGACATCGGCGTGCTGGCCGGGAGCGGAGACCTGGTCCTGGTCGACCGGCTTCGCGAGCTCGTCATCGTGTCCGGCTTCAACGTCTATCCGACCGAGGTCGAGGAAGTGATCGTGGCGGTGCCCGGCGTCGCCGAGACGGCCGTGATCGGAACCCCGGACGAGGAGACCGGCGAGGCGGTGCAGGCGTTCGTCGTCGCGACCGACCCGGAGACGCCGGCTGAGGAGCTCGTCGACGCCGTGCGTACGCGCTGCGAGACCAGCCTGGCGCGGTTCAAGTGGCCGAAGCGGATCACCGTCGTCGAGGACCTGCCGCACTCGGCCACGGGCAAGGTCGCCAAGGGCCGACTGCGGGCGCAGGCGCGTCGCGACGCCTTGGGACTCGGGTGACCGCCTCGTCGCCGCCCGACGACGTCCGCGTGGTGGTCTACGGCAAGCCGGGATGTCACCTTTGTGATGATGCGTACGCCGTCGTCGAGCAGGTGTGCGCAGCCGTCGGCGCGACCTGGCGGGCGGTCGAGATCCAGGCCGACGCGGAGCTCATGGCGCAGTACGGCGAGCAGATCCCGGTGACCTTCGTCGACGGGCGCCAACACGACTTCTGGCGGGTCGACCCGGATCGGCTGCGCGCCGCCCTCGGCTGACCGACGAGCGCCGGGTGACCTGACCAGGTGCGAGGCGCTCGATTTTGTTCTCACGTTCACAAAATCCTAGAGTGGGCTCTACCGGCGTCGAGTCGGGACGAATCCGTACCCCTCCAGGCGCGCCGGTCCGAGAACCATGGTGACCGACTCACGAAATCGACGCGCGGCGCAGAACGCCGACTTGCGCCCGTCACGGGGCACTCCGGAGGCGACCGTGGCGAGGCTGCCGGTCTATCTGCGCGCGCTGACGGCGCTGGCCGAGCAGGGGGTCGCGACCGCGTCGTCGGAGCAGCTCGCCGGCACCGCCGGCGTCAACTCGGCCAAGCTCCGCAAGGACCTGTCCTACCTCGGCTCCTATGGCACTCGTGGTGTGGGCTACGACGTCGAGTACCTGCGCTACCAGATCTCTCGCGAGATCGGGCTCACCCAGGACTGGTCGGTCGTCATCGTCGGCATCGGAAACCTCGGTGAGGCGCTCGCCAATTACGCCGGGTTCACCACGCGCGGCTTCCGGATCGCGGCGCTGGTCGACGCCGACCCGGAGCGGGTGGGGGACCGGGTCGGCTCCTACCCGATCGAGGACATGGTCGACCTCGAGCAGCTGATCGACCGGCACCAGGTCTCCATCGGGGTCATCACGACGCCCGCGTCGGAGGCCCAGGGCGTGGCCGACCGCCTCGTCGGCGCCGGCGTCACCAGCATCTTGAACTTCGCACCCTCGGTGATCACGGTTCCGGCGGGTGTGCAGGTACGCAAGGTCGACCTCTCGATCGAGTTGCAGATCCTGGCCTACCACGAGCAGCGCAAGGCCACCCTCGACGGCGCCGAGATGCCGCCGGGACTGGCTGACGGCGCGCCGGCGAAGGAGGCGGCCTCATGAGCGTGCTGGTCGTGGGCATGTCCCACAAGACCGGCCCTGTCGACGTGTTGGAGCGGCTGTCGCTCGACGCCGACGGCGCGCAGAAGCTGGCGGCCGACCTGCTGGCGACCGAGCATGTGTCCGAGGCCGTCGTCATCTCGACCTGCAACCGGGTCGAGACCTACGTCGAGGTCGACCGCTTCCACGGCAGCGTCGAGGACGTGTCGCGGCTGCTGGCCGAGCGGGGCGGCGCCGCCACGGCCGACGTGGTGCCGCATCTGTTCGTCCACTACGACGAGGCCGCGGTCGCGCATCTCTTCTCGGTCGCGGCGGGTCTGGACTCGATGGTGGTCGGCGAGAGCCAGATCCTGGGCCAGGTACGCGCGGCGCTCCGCCAGGCGCAGAACCTCGGCAGCGTGGGACCGGCGCTCAATGTCTTGTTCCAGCAGGCGCTTCGCGTCGGCAAGCGCGGCCACGCCGAGACCGACATCGACCGGACCGGGCCGTCGGTCGTCGCGGCCGCACTGGACCATGTGGAGTCGACGGTCGGGCCGATCGAGGGGCGTCGGGCGCTGGTCGTCGGCGCCGGCGCGATGGCGGCTCTCGCCGTGGCCGGACTCGACGGGCGCGGCGTGTCCGACGTCATGGTCGTGAACCGGACGCAGGAGCGGGCCGAGGTGCTCGCCGCCGACGTCGGAGGACAGGCCGCCGCGCTCTACTCCTTGCCGGGTCTGCTCGCCGAGGTCGACATGGTCGTCTCGTGCACCGGTGCGACCGGGGTCGTGATCGACGCCGGTGCGGTCGCCGCCGCGCTGAGCGCTCGTGACGAGGGGGATCATGCCGCCGCCCGCCCGTACGCGCTGATCGACCTCGCCATGCCACGCGACGTCGAGCCGAGTGTCGCGGATCTCCCGGGCGTTGTCCTGGTCGGCCTCGAGACTCTCGTACGGGCTCTGGCCGACACTCCGCTCGCGGACGACGCCGAGCAGGTACGCGAGATCGTCGCCGGTGAGGTCGCGGTGTTCCTCGCCTCGCGCACGGCCGCCCGGGTCACGCCGACCGTGGTCGCGTTGCGGACGATGGCCACCGACGTCGTCGCGGCCGAGCTCGAGCGGCTCGACAAGCGGCTGCCGGGCGACATGGACCCTCGCGTGCGAAGCGAGCTGCACCAGTCCGTACGCCGTGTCGCCGACAAGCTGTTGCACGCGCCGACGGTCCGGATCAAGGAACTCGCCGACCGGCCCGGAGCGGTCTCCTACGCGGACGCGCTGGCCGACCTGTTCTCGCTCGATCAGAGTGCGGTGGATGCCGTGACCCGGCCAGACGTCGACCGGCCGCCCCGGGGGGGAGACTCATGACGGGCACTCCACTGCGGATCGGGACCCGCGGCAGCCGACTCGCGATGGCGCAGACGACCGAGGTCTCCGATCGGCTCGCGGCCGCACTGGATCGCGACGTGGCGCTGGTAGAGGTGCGGACCGAGGGCGATGTCTCGGACCGGCCGCTGACGGAGTTCGGCGGCCAGGGCGTGTTCGTCTCGGCGCTCCGCGAAGCGCTGGTCCGCGGCGACGTCGACGTCGCCGTCCACTCGCTGAAGGATCTCCCGACGGCCACCGACGTCGACGTCGCCTTGGCGGCGGTGCCGACTCGACAGGACCCGCGGGACGCCCTGGTGGCACGGGACCGGCTCACCCTGGGCGAGCTTCCCTCCGGGGCGACGGTCGGGACCGGTTCGCCGCGGCGGGCCGCCCAGCTGCGCGCCCTTGGACTCGGCCTGGATGTGGTCCCGATCCGGGGTAACGTCGATACCCGGATGGACAAGGCCCTCCGGACCGGTGAGGTCGACGCCGTCGTCCTCGCCCGCGCTGGGCTGGCTCGGCTGGGTCGGCTCGACGACATCACGGAGGTTCTCGACCCACTGCAGATGCTGCCGGCGCCTGGCCAAGGAGCGCTGGCAGTGGAGTGTCGGACCGGAGACCACGACCTGGTCGCACAGGTTCGAACCGCTGTCGACGATGCGGCGACGCGAGCCGCCGTGTCCGCCGAACGGAGCCTGCTGGCGACCCTGGAAGCCGGCTGCGCGGCTCCGGTCGGCGCCTTGGCGGAGATCGTCGACGGGGGCGACGGGGACGAGCTGTGGCTGCGTGCCGTCGTCCTGGATCTCGAGGGGCGTTCGCCGATCCGGACGTCCACCGTGGGCCCGCCCGATGACGCCGTCGGCGTCGGGCGCCGGCTCGCCGAACAGCTACTGACCGATGGCGCCGCCGATCTCTACAAGGAGCGGGTTACGTGACCGCATCACCTCTACGGCAAACGAGGAAGAAGACCGCCGTGACTATGTCTGCCGCCCAGAAGAAGCAGACCGCCACCAGCTCGACCGGTGCCAAGGGCCGGCCCGGACGCGCCTCAGTGGGTCGGGTCAGTTTCGTCGGCACCGGCCCCGGAGACCCTGACCTGTTGACGGTCAAGGCTGTCGAGCTGATTCGGGCCGCCGACGTCGTGGTGACCGAGCTGCCGAGCCATGCTGCATTGGTTCAGGAGCTTCGGGCTGGCAAAGCGGCCGGCGAGGGTGTCGAGAGCGTCGAGCTGGTCGACGGCGGCTTCGGCGAGGACGGCGAGCTCCTCACGCACGCCGCCCGCGGCCGACTCGTCGTGAAGCAGGCGAAGGCGACCGAGCGAGTCGTACGGCTGCTCGCGGGCGACCCGTTCCTGCACGGCACCGCGCCCGAGGAGGCGCAGGCGTGCCGCAAGGCCGGCGTCGCGTTCGAGATCGTTCCCGGCGTGTCCTCGGCGTCCGGCGTTCCCGCGTACGCGGGGATCCCGTTGACCACGCGCAACCGGCGCGAGGTCGCCGTCGTACGAGCCGGCGACGTCCGGGTCGACTGGGCGGCCTACGCCGGCAAGCAGACCGTGGTGGTGCTGCTCACGGCCGCGGCGCTCGAGGAGGTGACGACCGAGGTCATCGATGCCGGCCGCGACGCCGACACCCCGGTCGCCGTGACGCACGGCGGCACGACCACGGAGCAGACCACGCTGGTGTCGACCCTTGACGGGCTGGCGGCCGCGGCCAAGGAGGCCGAGCTCGCCGGTTCGGTCGTCATGGTCGTCGGTGACGTCGTCGAGATGCGCGAGACGCTGTCGTGGTTCGAGACGAAGCCGTTGTTCGGCTGGCGGGTGCTGGTGCCGCGCACCAAGGAGCAGTCCGCCGGATTGGTCCAGAAGCTGCGGTCCTACGGCGCGGTGCCGGAGGAGGTGCCGACCATCTCCGTCGAGCCGCCGCGCAACCCGCAGCAGATGGACCGCGCGATCCGTGGCCTGGTCGAGGGCCGCTACGAGTGGATCGCGTTCACCTCGGTCAACGCCGTCAAGGCCGTACGCGAGAAGTTCGAGGAGTACGGTCTCGACTCCCGAGCCTTCTCGGGTCTGAAGATCGCCGTGGTGGGTGAGAAGACCGCCGATGCGGTGCGTACCTGGGGCATCGAGCCCGACCTGATGCCGTCCGGCGAGCAGTCGGCCCGCGGTCTGGTCGAGGATTGGCCGCCCTACGACGACGTGCTCGACCCGATCAACCGGGTGTTCCTGCCCCGCGCGGACATCGCGACCGAGACACTGGTCGCGGGCCTGGTCGAGCTGGGCTGGGAGGTCGACGACGTGACGGCCTACCGGACCGTGCGCGCCGCGCCGCCGCCCGCACCGACCCGCGAGGCGATCAAGGCCGGCAAGTTCGACGCGGTGTTGTTCACTTCCTCGTCGACCGTTCGAAATCTGGTAGGTATCGCCGGCAAGCCGCACGCCAACACGGTCATCGCCTGCATCGGGCCGCAGACCGTCAAGACCGCCGAGGAACACGGCCTGCGGGTCGACGTGATGGCGCCGAACCCGTCGGCCGACGAGCTCGCCGAGGCCTTGGCCGACTTCGGCGCCGAGCGTCGGATGACCCTGCTCGAGGCCGGTGAGCCGGTGCTGCGGCCGTCGCAGCGGCGTCCGGCCGGCCGTCGCGCTTCGGGCCGCCGATCCTCGGTGCGGCGCGCGGCCCGGTAGGAGGTGCCGGCCATGGGATACCCGTCGAGTCGGCCGCGCCGGCTGCGTCGGACCGAGGCGATCCGGGGCCTGGTCGCCGAGACCTCGGTAGCGGCCCGCCACCTGGTCCTGCCGATGTTCGTCCGCGAGGGAGTGGCCGAACCGGTGCCGGTGCGGTCGATGCCCGGCGTCGTCCAGCACACCCGCGACTCCGCGCGGAAGGCGATCGCCGAGGCCGCCGCGGCCGGACTCGGCGGAGTGATGCTCCACGGCATCCCCGTGTCGAAGGACCCGACCGGGTCCGGCGCGGTCGATCCCGAGGGGATTCTGAACGTCGCGATCGCCGACGCCGTGGCCGAGGCCGGGGACGCCGTGGCCGTCATGGCCGACCTGTGCCTCGACGAGTTCACCGACCACGGACACTGCGGCGTCCTCGACGACCGAGGTGCGGTCGACAACGACGCGACGCTCGTCCACTACGCCCGGATGGCGCAGGCCCAGGCCTCCGCGGGCGCCGACCTGCTCGGCACCAGCGGCATGATGGACGGTCAGGTCGGCGCCGTCCGCGAAGCGCTCGACGCGGCGGGCTACCAGTCGACCGGGATCCTGGCGTACGCCGCGAAGTACGCCTCGGCGTTCTACGGCCCGTTCCGGGAGGCGGTGGCGTCGTCGCTCCAGGGCGATCGGCGGACCTACCAGCAGGACCCGGCCAACGCCCGCGAGGCGGTACGGGAGGCCCGGCTCGACGTCGAGGAGGGCGCCGACATCGTCATGGTGAAGCCGGCCCTCGGCTATCTCGACCTCGTACGCGACGTCCGCGAGGCGGTCGACGTGCCGGTCGCGGCGTACAACGTCTCCGGCGAGTACGCCATGGTCGAGGCGGCCGCGGCCAAGGGCTGGATCGACCGGGACCGGGCGATCGACGAGATCCTGATCGGGCTACGTCGCGCCGGCGCCGACTTCGTGCTCACCTACTGGGCCGCCGAGGTCGCCACCCGGCTGCGCTGAGTGCGCACTTACCACGAGAACGTGGTAACCGTGGGGCGGGAGCGGCAGGCGGCGACTCAGTTGTCGCGCTGGCAGCCGAGCAGTCCGCAGACGACGTCGTCGAGCAGTGTGTCGAGCAGGCCGTTGAGCGTCTGGGCGGCCTGGTCGACGGTCTGACCGACCACGGCGTCGGCGCAGGTCGCGATGTCGCCCTGCGTGATGCCTTCCTCGTCGGCGAGCTGTCGCTGGCACCAGCGGGTCGCCTCGGTCAGCGTGTCGAGCACGTTGACCGTGTTCTCGACGGTGTCGTTGACGTCGTTCGGGAGCTCCTCGAGCCCGCCACCGTTGTCGGATCCGCCGTTGTCGCCCGGTCCGTCGTTGCCGGGCCCGTCGTCGCTGGGACCGTCGTCATGGGGTCCGTCGTCCGGCCCGTCGTCGCTGGGTCCGTCGTCCGGTCGGTTGTCGCTCGGCCCGTCGTTGCCGGGATCGTCGCCGCCGTTGTTCGAGTTGTTCGGCGGGCCGATGACCGCGGTGTCGTCCGGGCCGGGCGAGTCCTGCTGGGCGTCGTTGTCGATGTCGGTGAGGACCGTGGGCGAGGTCGTGCCGTTGGGAACCATCGTGTAGTTGCCCATCGCGTACTCCTCGGCGATGGACATCACGAGGTCGACGTACTCGGTCGAGTGGTTGTAGCGATAGACCGCCTCGCGCGCGCCGGCGTCGGTGCTCAGGTCGCCGTCACCGGCGCACAGGTAGACAGCGGTGGCGAGGGCGGCGTCGTCGATGTCCTGCGGATTCTTGAGACCGTCGTTGTCGCCGTCGACCGCCACGACCTGCCAAGTGGTCGGGATGAACTGCATGGGGCCGACGGCGCGGTCCCAGACGGTGTCCTGGTCGTAGACGCCGTTGTCGCTGTCGGAGATCTCGGCGGTGCCGCTGTCGCCGGTCAGCGGGATGCCGAAGATCCCGGGGCTGGAGACGCCGTCGGCGTCGACCACGTTGCCGTTGGCCCGGCCGTGGTCGGACTCCACCCGTCCGATCGCCGCGACCAGTGGCCACTCGAGCCGGCAGGCGGGGTCGGCCTGGGCGAGCACGGTCTCGGCCCGCCGATAGGCCAGCAGCGCCGCCGTGGGGATGCCCTGCTGCGACAGCGTCGAGATCGTGCCGTCCTCACCGGCGTGCGGATCGACGCCGGAGGGCAGGGAGTCGGGGAGCTGGACGCTGGCCGGCACCTCGAACGGTGCGGTGGGGACGACCGGGATGTCGGGGCTGATCGACGGCTGCGGACGATCGGACGAGTCGCCCGAGGAGTTGCCGACGGCCGAGGTGAGGGAGGCCGTGAGCAGTGCCAACGGCACGATCGCCGCTGCCTTCTGCCACCCCGGCAGCCTGGAACGGCCGCCATCGGCTCTCCCCGTTTCGAACATGAGTCGTCCTCCCGTACCGCGGATTCCTGAGGTTACGGCGATGAGACGGCGCCCGCATCCTTTCGTGACGTCGAATGCTGACGGCAGCCCATAACTGTGATGTAGGCCCCAGTCGCGAGATGTCGGCGATACCCGAAAAATACGTATCATCACGGCCGCGCCGATAGCAGCCTTCCGGAGGTGGCCGTGCCCCATCTCCTACACGCTGTAGGAGATGGGGCACAATGGCGTGGTGTCAGCGACCGAAGACGCGCCACTCAGTGCCGACCTCTATCGCCGCGCCCGGGCTGTCACGCCGGGCGGAGTCAACTCGCCGGTCCGCGCGTTCGGCGCCGTCGGCGGGACGCCCCGCTTCATGGCCGAGGGCCGCGGCCCCTACCTGGTCGATGTCGACGGCCGGGAGTACGTCGACCTGGTCGGCTCCTGGGGTCCGTTGCTGCACGGCCACGCTCATCCCGAGGTGGTCGACGCCGTCGTCTCGGCCGCCGCGCGCGGCACGTCCTTCGGCACGCCCAGCGAGCCAGAGGTCCGGCTCGCCGAGGAGATCGTGGCGCGCACCCCGGTCGACCAGGTGCGCCTGGTGTCGTCGGGCACCGAGGCGACGATGTCGGCGATCCGGCTGGCCCGAGGGGTCACCGGCCGCGAGCTGGTCGTGAAGTTCGCCGGCTGCTATCACGGCCATGTCGACGCGTTGCTGGCCGAGGCGGGGTCGGGGGTCGCGACGTTCGGCCTCCCGGGTACGCCGGGCGTTCCGGCCGGCGCCACCTTGGCGACGCTCGTCCTGCCGTACAACGACCGTGCCGCCGTCGAGGCGGCCTTCGCGAGCCATCGTGGCGCGGTCGCCTGCGTCATCACCGAGGCCGCGCCGGGCAACATGGGCGTCGTCCCGCCGGACCCCGGCTTCAACGCCTTCCTCGCCGACATCTGCGCCCGCAACGGCGCGCTGTTCGTCAGCGACGAGGTCATGACCGGCTTCCGGGTCGGCCCGGCCGGTCACTGGGGACTCGACGGCCAGCCCGAGGGCTGGCAGCCCGACCTGATGACCTTCGGCAAGGTCATGGGCGGCGGTTTTCCGGCCGCGGCGTTCGGCGGCCGGGTGGCGATCATGAGTCAGCTCGCGCCGGAGGGGCCGGTCTACCAAGCCGGCACGCTGTCCGGGAACCCGGTCGCCGCCAGCGCCGGGCTCGCCACCTTGCGGCTGGCCGACGCCGACGCGTACGCCCGGCTCGACGCCACGAGTGAGCGGCTGCGCGGCATGGTGACCGAGGCGCTGGACGCGGCCGGCGTGCCGCATGTCCTGCAGGGGGCGGGCAACCTGTTCAGCGTCTTCTTCGGCCCGACAACGCCGGTGCGCGACTTCGCGACGGCCCAAACCCAGGACCTGAGTCGCTTTCAGGATTTCTTCCACGTCATGCTTGATCACGGCGTCTACCTGCCGCCGAGTGCGTACGAGGCGTGGTTCGTCTCGACGGCCCACGACGACGTCGCACTGGACCGCATCCACGCCGCACTGCCGGCCGCCGCCAAGGCCGCGGCCGCGGCGCAGGGAGCCTGACGAGCGAGGACCACTGGCCATGAGCGATGCCGCCCGCACCGTGGTGCACCTGATCCGCCACGGCGAAGTGGCGAATCCCAGCGGTGTGCTCTACGGCCGGCTGCCCGACTTCCACCTGTCCGAGCTCGGCCGCGCGATGGCGGAGCGGCTGGCGGAGTGGTGCGACGGCCGCGACATCACCTACCTGGTGTCGTCTCCGCTGGACCGGGCCCGCGAGACGATGGCGCCGATCGCGGAGCGCGTCGGTCTCGACGTGGAGCTCGACGAGCGGGTGATCGAGGCGAGCAGCCTGTTCGAGGGCCGGGTCTTCGGCGTCGGCGACGGCGCCCTGCGGCGGCCGCAGGTGTGGTGGATGCTGCGCAATCCGCTGCGGCCCTCGTGGGGCGAGCCCTACCGGGAGATCGCCGACCGGATGTTCGCGGCGATGGCCGACGCGAGGGAGCGGGCCCGCGGCCACGAGGCGGTCGTCGTCTCCCACCAGCTTCCGGTGTGGGTCGCCCGGCTGGCCGCCGAGGGCCGGCGCCGGTTCATGCACGACCCGCGGCGGCGCCAGTGCAGCCTGGCCAGCGTCACGTCGTTCACCTACGTCGACGACGAGGTCGTCACGGTCGCCTACACCGAGCCGGCCCGCGACCTGCTGCCGGTCCGTACCTCGAAGAAGTTCGTCGCGGGGGCCTAGCGGCATGTGCTCATTCTTGCGCCGAGATTGCGCGTCTTCCTCACCCCTTCGCATCGACCGTGCACGTCTTCACAGCCGGGTGGGGAAGACGCGCAATCTCGGCGCGAAGGTTGGCGTGGCGGTCGCACTCGTCGCGATCGCGCTCGCCAGCTGTACGTCGGACCTCGCCACCAACGCCGAGAGCGGCGGCTACATCAGCGCCGACGGCTCGATCACGGTCGTCGCGCCGGACGATCGGGAGCCGGCGCCGGACTTCGCGGGCGAGACCCTCGAGGGTGAGCCGATCGCCCTGTCGGACTTCGCCGGCGACATCGTGGTCGTCAACGTCTGGGGTTCGTGGTGCGGCCCGTGTCATGCCGAGGCCGACGACCTCGCGACGGCGTCGAAGCGGCTGGCCGAGCAGGACGTCCGGTTCCTCGGCATCGCCATCCGGGATCAGACGGCCAACGCGCTGGCGTTCCAGGAGGAGTACGGCATCGACTACCCGAGCATCTTCGACCCTGACAGCAGCACCCTGCTGGAGTTGCCCGATTCGATGCTGGCGGTGTCGCCGCCGACCACGTACGTCGTCGACGCCGAAGGGCGCCTGGCCGCCCGGGTCTTCGCGGAGGTCTCCGTCGAGACGCTCGTCGACCTGGTCGACGAGGTGCGCGGCGGCGACGGGAGTGCGGCGTCCCGTGGGTGAGTGGTTCCAGGAGACAGCGTTCTCGGGCTCGTTGCTGTTGGCGGTCCCGGTGGCGGCGATCGCCGGCCTCGTGTCGTTCTTCTCGCCGTGTGTGATGCCGTTGCTGCCAGGCTACGTCTCGTACGTCTCCGGGCTGTCAGCGGTCGATCTGGAGTCGGCCCAGCGCGGTCGGCTGCTGGCCGGCACGCTGGGGTTCGTCCTCGGCTTCACGGCGGTGTTCACGTCGTACGGCGCGTTGTTCGGCGGCTTCGGTCAGGAGTTGCTGCAGTACGAGGACACCTTGACGATCGTGCTGGGCCTCGTCACGATCGTCGTCGGGCTGATCTTCATGGGGCTGGTGCCGTTCGGTCAGCGCGATCTTCGCGTCCACACGGTGCCGAAGGTGGGGGTTGCCGCCGCGCCGTTGCTGGGCGTGCTGTTCGGGCTCGGCTGGACGCCGTGCATCGGACCGACGCTGGCGGCGGTGCTGAGCCTGTCGGCCAACGAGGCGAGCGCCGAGCGGGGGGCGTTCCTGACCGTCGTCTACTGCCTCGGTCTCGGGCTGCCGTTCATCGTGGCGGCCCTGGCCTACCGGCACATGCTCGGCGCGATCGCCTGGGTCCGCCAGCACCAGGTCGCGGTGTCCCGGATCGGCGGCGGGATGATCGTCCTGGTCGGTGTGCTGCTCGTGACCGGCTGGTGGGACGGCCTGATCGGCGACCTGCGGCAGTGGGCGGCCGGGACCGAGGTGGTCGTGTGAATGGGGTGGGCGGATGACCCAGGTGTCCGACCAGCAGGCGCGCACCCGCGATTTCGCGCGGACCGCGCCGCCGCTGCCGCCGCGGCAGTTCGCCCGCTGGTTCTGGCGGCAGCTGACCTCGATGCGAACGGCCCTGCTGCTGTTGCTGCTCCTGGCGCTCGGCGCGATCCCCGGGTCGTTCATCCCGCAGACCAAGGTCGATCCGGCGGCGGTGATCCGGTTCGAGCGCGAACACGAGACTCTGACGCCGATCTTCGACCGGCTCGGACTGTTCTCGGTCTACACGTCGCCCTGGTTCAGCGCCATCTACCTGCTGTTGATGGTGTCGCTAGTCGGCTGCATCGTGCCGCGGACGTTCGTCTACCTGCGGGCGCTTCGGGCCCGGCCACCGAAGGCGCCGGCGCGATTCGACCGGCTGCCGGCGTCGGCGTCGTACGAGACCGACGAGAGCCCGGACGAGGTGCTGGCCCGGGCGCAGTCCGTACTCCGTCGCCGGCGCTGGCGGGTCGACGTCGACGACGGGTCCGACGGCGTCGGCGTGGTCCGGGCCGAGAAGGGCTTCCTCCGCGAGGCGGGCAATCTGACGTTCCACATCGCGGCCGTCGTCGTGCTCGTCGCGGTCGCGATGGGGTCGCTGTGGGGCTACAAGGGCAGCGTGATCGTCGTCGAGGGCGAGGGCTTCTCGAACACGCTGACCCAGTACGACGACTTCTCCGCCGGCGGGTGGTTCGACGCCGGCGACCTGACGCCGTTCTCGTTGCAGCTCGACCGGTTCGACGCCCGGTTCGTGATCGACGGGCCGCAGCAGGGGCAGCCCCGCGAGTTCGAGGCACAGGGCAGCTACGTCGCCGAGCCGGGCGCCGATCCGGTGCCGTACGACATCGAGGTCAACCATCCGCTCGACGTCGGCAGCAGCTCGGTCTACCTCGTCGGCCAGGGCTACGCACCGGTCGTCACGGTCCGCGACGGCGAGGGCGATGTGGTGTTCTCCGGGCCGGTGCCGTTCTTGCCGGAGGACGCGTCGTACACCTCCAGCGGCGTCGTCAAGGTGCCCGAGGCGGCGCCGGAGGAGCTGGGCTTCGAGGGCTTCTTCCTGCCCACAGCCGTGATGGACGGCGAGATCCCGCGCTCGGCGCATCCGGCGGCGGCCAACCCGGCGATCGCGCTGTTCGTCTACGCCGGCGACCTGGGCCTCGGGGACGGACTGCCGCAGTCGGTGTTCGCGCTCGAGAAGGACGGTCTCACGCAGCTGAGCGGCGAGGACGGCAAACCCGTGCGGTTGCTGCTGCAGCCGGGTCAGACGGCCCGGATCCCCGGCGGTCTCGGGACGATCTCCTTCGACGAGGTACGGCAGTTCGCCCGGTTCCAGATCGGTCACTCGCCGGGCTCGTCGCTGGCGCTCGGCGCCGCCGTACTCGGCATCGCCGGCCTGCTGGCGTCGCTGTTCATCCGGCCGCGGCGGGCCTGGGTACGAACCCGCCGACGCGACGGCCGTACTCTCGTGGAGGTGGCCCGCCTGGACCGCGTGTCCGGTGCCGACCTCGGCGCGGACGTTGACGAGCTCACCGAGGAGCTTCGCCGGCAAAGCTCCCGACCCCCTACGACAGCACCAGAGTCAGGAAAGGGCTGAGCATGGACACCGAGCAGTGGGCGACGCTGTCGAACAACCTGGTGGCGGCCGCGACCGTGATCTTCGGGCTCGCGTGCATCGCTCATCTCATCGAGTGGTCGAGCAGCCGCATTTCGGCCCCTGACGCCGAGACTGCGCGTCTTCCCCGCCAGTTGGTTTCGGCCGTGCAGGTGGGCGCTGCGGCGGGCGGGGAAGACGCGCAATCTCGGCGCGAAGGTGGGGAACGGGGGGAGCGGTTCGCTCGCATCGGCGTCGCGCTGACGATTCTCGCGGCGGGATGTCTGCTGGTCGGCGTCGTGTCGCGCGGGTTCGCCGCCGAGCGGGTGCCGTGGGGCAACATGTACGAGTTCGCCACGGCCGGGCTGCTCGTCGTCGTGACGATCTACCTCGGCCTGGTGCGGTTCATGCGGGCCCAGTGGCTGGGTGGCGTGATCACCGGCTTCGCCGTCTGCATGCTGGGTCTGGCGTTCCTCGCGTACGTCCCGGCCGGCCCGCTCGTGCCGGCGCTCGACTCGTACTGGCTCCTCCTCCACGTGTCGGCGGCGGCGGTCGCCGGTGGCGCCTTCACGGTGGGCGCGGGGGCGTCGATCTTCTATCTCCTCAAGGCCCGCGCCGAGCGCGAGACCCCGGAGGACCAGCGCCACGGCTACCTGTGGCGACTGCCGAGCTCGGCCGCGATCGACCAGCTCGCCTACCGGGTGCACGCCTTCGCGTTCCCGGTGTGGACCTTCGCCGCCTTGATCGCCGGCCCGATCTGGGCCGAGCACGCCTGGGGCCGCTACTGGGGTTGGGACCCGAAGGAGGTCTGGGCGTTCATCACCTGGGTGGTCTACGCCGGCTACCTGCATGCCAGGGCGACCGCAGGCTGGCGCGGCAAGGCGGCCGCGGTGATCGCGCTCGTCGGGTTCGCGACGTTCCTGTTCGACTTCATCGGCGTGAACCTGCTCGCGTCCGGCCAGCACACGTACTCAGGGCTATGAGCCGCCGTCGTCGTCGGGTTTCTGACGGCGCTTGCGGTCCAGCCGCCACAAGAAGTCGGGGTCGTCATCGGGCGCCAAGGTCCGGCGCTGTCCCGGGGCGGGGCCACGTGGCGCCTGCGGCCGGCCGAGCGTGACCCAGAACGCCGGCCCGAGCAGCGGCACCAGCGCCAGGACGGCCCATAGCGGCTTCGGCAAGCCGCGCACCCGTCGTCGGTCGGCGGCGAGCACATCGAACAGGGTGTAAACGGACAACACCACGACGATGACGACGATGATGACCTTGCCCACGCCTCCCAGGGTAAGTCGCCCGTGCAACCGGTGTCCCGCCCGGGCCATCCGCCGCAGACTCGACCCCGACTCGGGCGGTGGCCGTGCCAGAGTGACGGCATGACCGTGAACTCGACCTTGGTGAGCCTAGCTGACATCGAGGCCGCCGCCGGCCGGATCGGTACGACCTGCGTACGCACGCCGCTGCTCGCGGCCGGGCCGGACGACGACGTACTCCGGCTTCGGGTCAAGCCGGAGTCGCTGCAGGCCACCGGCGCGTTCAAACTCCGCGGCGCCACCAACACGATCGCGCAGCTCGACGCCGCTGCCCGCCGGGCCGGCGTCGTGACGCACTCGTCGGGCAACCACGGCCAGGCCGTCGCCTACGCCGCCCGGGCCGCCGGCGTCGCCTGCACGGTGGTGATCCCGGACAACGCGGCGCCGGTCAAGATCGCGGCCACGAAGCGGTGGGGAGCGCGGATCCTCACGGTCCCGGTGGCCGAGCGCGAGACGGCGGCCGAGGCCATCGCCGAGGAGACCGGAGCGACCTTGATCCCGCCGTACGACGACGCCCGGGTCATTGCCGGCCAGGGCACGGTCGGGCTCGAGATCGCCGCCGACGCCACCGACGTGGACACGGTCCTCGTGCCGGTCAGCGGCGGCGGGCTGATCTCCGGGGTCGCCACCGCCGTCAAGGCGCTGTCGCCGAACACCCGCGTCATCGGGGTCGAGCCGGAGCTCGCCGGCGACCTCGCCGAGGGGTTCGCCACCGGTCGGCACGTGGCCTGGCCGGTCGAGCTCACCGCCCGGACGATCGCCGACGGCCTCCGGATCGAGACGGTCGGCGAGCTGCCCTGGGCACACATCCAGGCCTACGTCGACGAGGTCGTCACCGTGACCGAGGCCTCGATCACCGATGCGATGCGGCTGCTCGCCCGCCGCGCTCGGCTCGTGGCCGAGCCGAGTGGTGCGGTCGCGACGGCCGGCTGGATGACGTATCCCGACCCAGGTTCGCTCGGCCGGTGCGTCGCCGTCGTGTCCGGCGGCAACGTCGATCCGGCGGCGTTCGTGGCCGCCATCGCCTGACGCTGCTGCGAGGCCGTGGTCGGTCGCTGGCACGTGTGTGACTGGTGGGACCGGTTTGGGCGGCTGGAGCACACCTCGGCCATCGAGGTCGAAGGGAAGCTGTCAGAGTAGTGCTGTGCGCAGCTTCCTCCTCTACACCGTGGCGCGGTTCGGCCTGTTCGTCGGCACCTTCGGGCTGATCTGGCTGATCGTCGGCTGGTTCCTGCCGTGGACCAGCCGCAACATCGTGTGGACCGGCGTTCTCGCGGTCCTCTTGTCGGCGGTGGCGTCGATCTACCTCCTGCGCGGTCTGCGGGACGACCTGGCGCGGTCGGCCCGCAGCCGGGCGGAGCAGGTGACGGACCGGCTGGAGCGGGCTCGGCGCAAAGAAGACGTCGACGATGTCGACTGACCGGGAGTGGGTCGACGAGGCGATTCGACGGGTCGAGGCCGACGCCAACCGCAGTGCCGACACCCATCTCCACGTCTTCCCGCTGCCCGGCCCGCCGGGGATCGCCTCTACCTCAAGGACGAGTCGGTCCACCCGACCGGATCACTGAAGCACCGCCTCGCCCGATCGCTCTTCCTATACGCGCTGTGCAACGGCTGGGTCGGTCCGACGACCACGATCATCGAGGCGTCGAGCGGCTCGACCGCCGTGAGCGAGGCGTACTTCGCGCGGCTGTTGGAGCTGCCGTTCGTCGCGGTGATGCCGTCGACCACCAGCCGGCTGGCCGCGATTTTCCATGTCTTTCAGGACATGGCGAGTCCGACGGCGACCGCGACGGCATAGACCAAGGCGGTGAGCCCTGTGTCACGGAGTACGGGGATCAGCGCCGGCCCCACGGCACCGGTGCGGACCGGGCCGTACGCCCGCAGCGCCGGCGCCACGGCGACCAGCCCGAGCAGGGTCCACGGCTCGAGGAAGGCCAGCCAGACCAGGGCGGCGAAGGCCACCGCCAGCAGGGCGAGGTAGAGCCAGCGAGTGCCCGCGTCGCCGAGCCGGACGGCCAGGGTGCGCTTGCCGCTCGCGGCGTCGGTCGGGATGTCCCGCAGGTTGTTCGCGACCAGGATCGCGCAGATCACGGCGCCGACTCCGACCGCGCCGGCGATCGACGGCCAGGTCACCTCGCCGACCTGGACGTACGTCGTACCGACGACGGCGACGACGCCGAAGAACACGAAGACGCTCACCTCGCCGAGGGCGCGGTAGCCGTAGGGCCGGTCGCCGCCGGTGTAGAACCAGGCCGCCACGATCGCGATCGCGCCGACGGCGATCAGCCACCAGCCCGACGTCGCGGCGAGGACGAGTCCCGCCACGGCGCCGACGCCGAAGCTCACGAACGCCGCGAGCTTGACCGCGCCGGGACTGGCGACCCGGGAGCCGACCAGACGCAACGGCCCGGCCCGGACGTCGTCGGTGCCCCGGATGCCGTCGGAGTAGTCGTTGGCGTAGTTGACGCCGATCTGGAGGGCCAACGCGACGACGAGGGCCAGACCGGCCCTCCACCACACCTCGCCGTCGGCGTGGATCGCGGCGCCGGTGCCGAGGACGACCGGCGCGACGGCCGCCGGGAGGGTACGAGGACGGGCTCCCTCGGCCCATTGCGCCAGCGTCGCCACGAGCGCACAGTCTGGCAGGCTAACCGGCGTGACGAGTCTGCGGCCGGTGGCCGGCGCGCCCCACGAGGTGCTGTCGCGGCTGCGGTCGTGGTGGGGCGACCCCGACGGCTCGCTGACCCTGGAGACGTCGGGCAGCACCGGCGCACCCAAGCGGGTTCGGCTCTCGCGGGCGGCCCTGGCGGCCTCGGCCACGGCGACGCAGACCCGCCTCGGCGGCCCGGGTCAGTGGCTCCTGGACCTGCCGGTCGACCGGGTCGCGGGACTGCAGGTGCTCGTGCGGTCCGTCGCGGCCGGGACGGCGCCGGTCGTCGCCAGCGACTACGGGTCGCTCGACGTCGCAGTGGCAGCGGTCGACGGCGACCGGGCGTACGCCTCCGTGGTCCCGACCCAACTGCATCGGCTGGCCGAGTCCGGCCGGCTCGCCCTGCTGCGACGGTTCGACGCCGTCCTCGTCGGCGGCGCCGCCACGGCTCCCGGGCTCCTCGAGCGCGCCGCCGACGAGGAGGTTCGTGTGGTCCGGACGTACGGCATGACCGAGACCGCCGGCGGCTGCGTCTACGACGGCCTGGCACTCGACGGCGTCGGCGTCCGGATCGACGTCGAAGGACGGGTACATCTGGCCGGGCCCGTACTGTTCGACGGCTACGAGGACGATCCGGCGGCGACCGCCGGGGCACTGGTCGACGGCTGGTTCCGTACCGACGACCTGGGCCGGCTGGACGACGACGGGCGGCTGGTCGTGCTGGGACGCGTCGACGACGTCGCGGTCAGCGGTGGCGTCAACGTCCCGCTGCCGGCGGTGACCGAGGAGCTACTCGGCGTCCCCGGCGTCGACGACGCGATCGCGGTGGGTGTGCCGGACGCCGAGTGGGGAGCCGTCGTCGTCGCCTGTGTGGTGGCCGACCCCGCGCCGGAGATCGACGCCGTACGCGACCACATCGCGGACCGACTGCCCCGGGAATGGGTACCGCGTGGCGTCGTCCGGGTCGCGTCGATCCCACGGCTGACCGGCGGCAAGGTCGATCGGCAGGCCGTGCGGCGCCTGGCGGAGCGGGAGTGGCGGTCATGATGCGGTTTCTGGCGCGCGGTCGGGACGCCGAGATCTACGACATCGGCGACGGCCGGGTGCTGCGCAAGGCGATGGACGGCCGCAGCCTCGCCTCCGAAGCTGCCGTCATGGCGCACGCGTGGCACGCCGGCGTGCCGGTGCCGCGGGTCCACGACGTGACGGACGACGGCGCGATCGTGATGGACCGGGTGGACGGCCCGACGCTGCTCGAGGACCTGCTCACCCGGCCGGACAGCGTCGACGGGGTGATGCGGACCCTCGTCGAGCTGCACGACCTGGTGCACGCCGTCCCGGCGCCCGCCGGCATGCGTCGTGGAACGCTGCCCGGTGATCGGTTGCTCCATGTCGACCTGCACGTGATCAACGTGATCCGGACCGCCGACGGGCCGGTGCTGATCGACTGGACGAACGCCAGGTCGGGGCCGCCCGAAGCCGACCTGGCGATGACGTGGATCCTCCACTCGAGCGTCCGAGCGGCCGATGCGGGCCTGGACGACGAGCAGTTCTTCTCGGGCATGCAGCGCCAGATGTCGGAGTCGCTGCTGGCGTTGGTCGACGTGGCGCCGATCGCGGCCGTGCTGCCCGAGGTCGCCGAGTGGCGGCTCGCCGATCCCAGCGTCTCGGCGGCCGAGGGTGACCGCGTCCGGACGCTCGCCGCGACGTTCCCGGCCCTTCCCGAGTGAGTTGGCAGCCGCATATTGCCCTATAGCGCAACATGGAGCTGACAACTTACGCATAGGGTCGACGGGGTGGAGTGGACGGCGTATTCGATCCGGATGCGCACGCGGTTTCGCGGCATCACGGTTCGAGAGGGCATGCTGGCACGCGGACCCGCCGGCTGGGCCGAGTGGAGCCCGTTCTGGGACTACGACGACCCCACCTGCGTGCCGTGGCTGGCGGCCGCGCGGGAGGCCGCCGAGACCGGCTGGCCGGAGCCGGTGCGGGACCGGATCCGGGTCAACTGCACCATCCCCTCCGTAGGTCCCGACGCCGTCGCCCCGATCGTGCGGCGCAGCGCCGGCTGCCGGACCGCGAAGGTCAAGGTCGCCGCGCCCGACCAGTCCCTCTCCGACGACCTCGCCCGGGTCGAAGCGGTGCGCGAGGCAGTCGGCCCGCACGGACGGATCCGGGTCGACGCCAACGGCGCCTGGACCGTCAGCAGCGCGATCCGGGCCATCGAGGCCCTGGACCGCACGGCCGGCGGCCTGGAGTACGTCGAGCAGCCGTGCGCGGCGGTCGAGGATCTCGCCGCCGTGCGCCGCCACGTCGGAGTGCCGATCGCGGCCGACGAGTCGATCCGGCTCGCGTCGGATCCCTTGCGGGTACGCGAGCTCGACGCCGCCGACCTTGTCGTGCTCAAGGTCCAGCCGCTGGGCGGCGTCGCCGCCTGCCTCCGGATCGCCGAGCAGATCGGCCTCCCGGTCGTCGTGTCGAGTGCGCTGGAGACGTCGGTCGGACTGGCGGCCGGAGTGGCCCTGGCGGCGGCGTTGCCGACCCTCCCGTACGCCTGCGGACTCGCGACCGGCGCCCTGCTGGAGGCAGATGTCGTCGCCGAGCCGCTGCGACCGGTCGGCGGCGAGTTGCCGGTGGTGCGTCCGGCGGTCGATCCGGCGGCGTTGACGGCGGTCGCGGCCGACGCGGCGGCCGCCGGTCGCTGGCGGGAGCGACTCGACCGGGTGGCGGTGCTGGCCGAGAAGTAGGGCAGGATCGATCGACGTGAACCCCTCGACCCTGGTCGCCCGGACGCTCGTCGACGAGTTGGTCCGGCACGGCGTACGCGACGCGGTGGTCGCGCCAGGGTCGCGGTCGGCCCCGCTCGCGCTGGCCCTGCGGGCGGCCGAGGCCGCCGAGCGCCTCCGGCTGCACGTTCGGGTCGACGAACGCAGTGCCGCGTTCACCGCTCTCGGTCTCGCCGCGACATCCCACCGGCCGGTGCCGGTCGTGACGACCTCCGGCACCGCCGTCGCCAACCTGCATCCGGCCGTGCTCGAGGCCGACCACGCCGGCCTTCCGCTGCTCGTCCTCTCGGCGGACCGGCCGGGGTGGCTGCGTGGGACCGGGGCCAACCAGACCACCGACCAGGTGCATCTGTTCGGGTCGGCGGTACGGCTGTTCGCCGACCTGCCACCGATGGAGGTCCCCGGCGTACGCGCGTTCGTGGCGCGGGCCGTCGCGGCGGCCACCGGAGCCCGGTCCCGGACGCCCGGGCCGGTGCAGCTCAACTGCCAGTTCGCCGAGCCGCTGTTGCCGGAGCCGGACGACGCCGGCTGGCCCGCGGGCCGACCCGACGGCGAGCCGTGGACCCAGGTCGAGCCGACGGCCCCGCCGCGGCCGATCCCGCTGCCTCCGGGCCCGCGCACGGTGGTCGTCGCGGGCGACAGCGCCGGTCCGCCCGCCCGGCTGCTCGCGGAGCGGGCCGGCTGGCCGTTGCTCGCCGAGCCGTCGTCGGGCGCCCGCACCGGCACGCATCCGATCGGCGCCTACCGGCTGCTGCTGGACCACGCCGACCTCGGCGGCCGGATCGAGCGGGTGGTGTGCTTCGGCCATCCCACGCTGTCCCGGCCGGTCAACCGGCTGCTGTCTCGGTCCGACGCGGAGCTCGTGGTGGTCGACCCGACGGGCCGGTGGAACGACCCCGGCCAGCAGGCCGCCCGCGTCGTGCCGGCCGCCATGGTCGAGTCGCCCGATGCCGGCGCCGACGACTGGCTGGCCGCCTGGCGAGAGGCCGACGGCGCGGCGTCCGACGCGATCGCCAAGGAGCTCGCGGCCGAGCCGGAACTGACGCCGTACGAGGTCGCCCGCGTCGTGTCGGAGTCGGTGCCGCCGCGAGGGCTGCTCGTCGTGGGGTCGTCACACCCGATCCGCGACCTCGATCTGATGGCGGTGGCGCATCCGGTCGGCGAGCGGCGGCGGGTCATGGCCAATCGCGGGGTGTCCGGCATCGACGGGACCGTGTCGACGGCGATCGGCGCCGCCCTCGGCCGCCGGTCGTCGCGGGCACTGGCCTACCTCGGCGACCTGACCTTCCTCCACGACGCCAACGGACTGCTGATCGGCCCCGAGGAGCCGCGTCCCGACCTGACCGTGGTGGTGGCCAACGACGACGGCGGCAGCCTCTTCGCCGTCCTCGAACCGGGCGCGGACGACCATGCCGATGCCTTCGAGCGGGTCTTCGGCACGCCGACCGGGACCGACCTGTCCGCACTGTGCGAAGCACACGGTGTGGCGTGGACGAAGGTGACCGATGCCGAGGCGCTGCGTGCGGCGTTGCGGCGTACTCCCGACGGCGTCGAGGTCGTCGAGGTCGGGCTGGATCGGGTCAACCGGCGCAATCTCGACCGACGACTGCGAACGACGGTCGGGATGGCTCTGGCGCCGGAGGGGTAGCCCGCGTACCTTCTGCACCGGTAGTAGCGCATCGCACCCCGGAGGTCGCACGATGAAGAAGCTGATCAACGACCCGGACGCGGTCGTACGGGACGCACTGGCCGGCGTCGCTCTGGCCCATCCCGAACTGCGGATCGACCGCGAGCACCGCCTCGTCATCCGAGGTGATGCACCGGTGCAGGGCAAGGTCGGCCTGGTCTCCGGCGGCGGTTCCGGGCACGAGCCGCTGCACGGCGGCTTCGTCGGACCCGGCATGCTCGACGCGGCCTGCGCGGGCGAGGTGTTCACGTCACCGGTGCCCGACCAGATGCAGGCGGCCACGACCGCGGTCGACGGTGGCGCCGGCGTCGTCCACATCGTCAAGAACTACACCGGCGACGTCATGAACTTCGAGATGGCGGCCGAGCTGGCCCAGGCCGAGACCGGCGTCCAGGTCGAGGCCGTGGTGATCGACGACGACGTCGCCGTCAAGGACAGCCTCTACACCGCCGGCCGACGCGGTGTCGGACTGACCGTGCTCGTCGAGAAGCTCGCCGGCGCCGCCGCCGAGGAACGCCGGGACCTGGCCGGTGTCGTCGACGTGATCAAGAAGGTCAACGGCCAGGGCCGGAGCATGGGCATGGCGCTCACGTCGTGCACCGTGCCGGCGGCCGGCAAGCCCACCTTCGACCTGCCCGACGATCAGATGGAGATCGGCATCGGCATCCACGGCGAGCCGGGTCGCGAACGCGTCCCCCTCGCGCCGGCCCGCGACGTCGCCCGGATGCTCGTCGAGCCGATCCTGGAGGACTACGACTTCACCGGCGGCGACGGCGTCATCGCGTTCGTCAACGGCATGGGTGCCACGCCGCTGATCGAGCTCTACCTGATGTACGCCGAGGTCGCCGCGTTGCTCGACACGGCCGGCGTCTCGATCGCCCGCTCGTTGGTCGGGCCCTACATCACCAGCCTCGACATGGCGGGCTGCTCGGTCACCTTGCTCAAGGTGGACGACGACCTGCTCGGCCTGTGGGACGCTCCCGTGTCGACCCCGGGACTGCGGTGGGGGGCATGAGAGCGAGCTTGCGAGCGATCAGCGCTAGCGAGGCGGCCTGATGAGCGAAGCCGCATTCGACGTCGAGACCGGCTCCGCGTGGCTGCAGGGGTTCGCCGACCGGGTAGCGGAGGAGAAGGAGTGGCTCACCGGGCTGGACGCCGCCATCGGCGATGCCGACCACGGGATCAACATGGATCGCGGCATGACGGCGGTCGCCGCGGACCTGCCGGAGCGGCCGGCCGACCTCGCGACGCTCTTCAAGCGCACCGGCATGAAGCTGGTCAGCTCGGTCGGCGGGGCGAGCGGTCCGCTCTACGGCACGTTCTTCCTGCGTCTGGCGACGTCGGCCGGTGACACGGCGATGCTCGACGGTCAGGGCCTGGCGGCCGCGCTCCGCGCCGGCTGCGAGGGCATCCAGGCGCGCGGCAAGGCCAAGCTCGGCGAGAAGACGATGCTCGACGCGCTGCTGCCGGCGATGGACGCGCTGGACGAGGCCCTCGGCGCCGGTCAGTCACCGGCCGAGGCGATGAAGTCGGCCGCCGAGGCGGCCCGGGCCGGACGCGAGTCGACGATTCCGATGCTCGCCACCAAGGGCCGGGCGAGTTACCTCGGCGAACGCAGCATCGGCCATCTCGACCCCGGTGCCGCGTCATCGACACTGCTGCTCGAGACACTCGCCGCCGCGCTGTCCGGCTCCGACGGATCCTGAGGCGTTCGGGTAGCCAGGGCAGCCCGATGTCTCGAGATCCGTCAGCGTCCACCGTCGGCATCGTGGTCGTGTCGCACAGCCATGCGCTCGCGGCCGCGGCCTACGACCTGGCGGCCGAGATGCTCGCCGACCAGCCGGTACGCGTGGCGCTGGCCGCCGGGCTGGACGAGACGACCTTCGGCACCGACGCCACGCGGATCAGCGCCGCGATCGAGGAGGTCGACTCCGGCGCCGGCGTGGTCGTGCTGATGGACATCGGCAGCGCCGTGCTGAGTGCCGAGCTCGCGTTGGAGCTGCTGCCCGACGAGCAGCGCGACCGCGTGAGTCTGTGCTCGGGACCGCTGGTCGAGGGGCTGCTCGCGGCGAGCGTGGCGGCCGCCGGGGGCGCGAGCCGGGCCGACGTCGTCGCCGAGGCGGTCGACGCGCTGGCGGCGAAGCGGCAGCAGGTGGGGGACGGCGAGGCGGAGGTCGCTGAGCCGTCGACGGCTGGGGCCGGGGCCGCGCCAGCAGGGGCCGCTCCTACCGGGCCGGAGGCCGTCGAGATCTTCGAGGTGACGCCGGCCCACGGGCTGCACGCCCGCCCGGCCGCCCGGCTCGTCAGCGGGCTCGCCGGGTTCGACGCCGACGTGTCACTGCGCAACCTCACGACCGCAGCCGGCCCGGCACCGGCGCGCAGCCTGACCCGGGTCGCCGCGTTGGGTGCGCTTCGCGGGCACCAGGTCGAGCTGCGTGCGGTCGGCCCCGAGGCGGGGGCGGCGGCCGCGTTCGCCCGCGATCTGGCGGCACGCAACTTCGACGACGTGGACGCCCCGCCGCTACCGCCGGCGGTGGCGACCGCTGGTCCCTTGGCGGCCTCGCCCGGTGTCGTCGTCGGCCCGGCCTGGCGGCTTGCCGATCGGCCGCCCCCAGCCGCACCGGAGTCGACCGGCGACCCGGCGGCGGATCGCGCGGCGCTGACGACGGCGATCGAGCGGGTACGCGACGAGCTGCATCGGACCCGCGACGCCGCGACCCGCTCGGCCGGCGATGCCGAGGCGGCCATCTTCGACGCCCATCTGCTCGTGCTCGACGACCTGGCGGTGTCGGCCGAGTCGGCATCGACCTGGTCCGACGCCGTCGCCGCCGCGGCCCGCGAGCTCGAGGCGGTCGACGACGACTACATGGCAGCGCGGGCCGCGGACATCCGGGCCGTCGGCGACCAAGTGCTGCGGGCCCTCGCCGGTGAGCCGATCGAGTCGATGGCCGGTGACGGCATCCTGGTCGCGGCCGATCTGACTCCGGCCCAGGCCGCCGCCCTCGACTCCGACCGGACCACCGGAGTCGTCTTGGCCCACAGCAGTCCGACCGCCCACGCGGCGATCCTGGCCCGGGCGAGAGGGATTCCGCTGGTCGTCGCGGCCGGAGCCCCCGTGCTGGACCTCCCGGCCGGCACGACCGTCGCCATGGACGGTGGCGCCGGTGACCTCGCCGTCGATCCCGACCCGGAGACCCGGCAGCGGTTCGCCGACCGCGCCGAGGCCGAGCAGGCTCGCCGCGACGAGGCCCGGGCCCGGGCGCACGAGGCTGCCACCACCCGCGACGGCACGACCGTGACGGTCGCGGCCAACGTCGCGTCGGTCGACGAGGCCGAGGCGGCCGCCGCCGCTGGCGCCGAGGCGGCCGGCCTGGTGCGTACGGAGTTTCTCTTCGTCGGCCGTACGTCGGCGCCGGACGTCGACGAGCAGGAGGCGGCGTACCTCGCGCTGGCCGACGCGATGGGCGGCCGCCGCCTCACGATCCGGACCCTCGACGTCGGCGGCGACAAGCCCCTGTCGTACGTGCCGATGCCGCCCGAGGCGAACCCGTTCCTCGGCCTCCGCGGCATCCGGCTCACCCTGGCCCGGCCCGAGCTGCTGCGCGACCAGCTCGCCGCCATCGTCCGCACGGCGCATCAGACGCCGGTGAGCGTCATGTTCCCGATGGTGACGACGCCCGACGAGGTCGCCGCCGCGCGCGGCCTGCTGACCGACGCGATCGACCGAGAGGGCAAGGGGCAGCCGTCCGGGATCGAGGTCGGGATCATGATCGAGGTGCCGGCGGCTGCGCTCACGGCAGCGACGCTGGCGCCCGACGTCGACTTCTTCAGCATCGGCACCAACGACCTCACCCAGTACGCACTCGCCGCCGAGCGCGGCAACGAAGCGGTCGCGAGCCTGGTCGACCCGATGCATCCGGCCGTGCTGCGGCTGATCGAGGCCACCTGTGCGGGCGCCGGCGAACGGGTCACCGTGGCGGTGTGCGGCGAGCTCGCGTCTGATCCGCAGGCCGTGCCGACCCTGCTGCGGCTCGGAGTCCGCGAGCTGAGTGTCGCGGCCCCGGCCGTACCCCTGACCAAGGAAGCCGTCCGGTCGACCGATCTCGGTCCGGCATGATCACGCGCCGGTCGGCGTCCGGAACGCGGTCAGCAGCCGTTCGAGGCCGAGGCCGCTGATCGCGAGGCGCTCCTTGGCGTTGTGGAGCAGGTCCGCGGTCCATCGGGTCAGGCCGCCGTCCGCGATGCTGAGGTCACCGCCATCGGGAGTGCGGGCCCGGATCTCGAAGCAGGCGTCGACGTAGTAGCCGGCGCCGTGCGTACGTTCGTCGTCGAAGCCGACCGAGACGTCCGGGTGAGCCGCCGCGAGACGGTCGACGACCCGCTCCTGCAGCGCGGTTCGGTGCCGACCCTCGGTCAGGTCGGTGACGGTCACGCGGACGTCGGCCACCTCGCAGCCGACGTCGGCGGCCCGGTCGAGGACGTCCAGGTGGACCCCGACCTGCTCGACGACGGCAGTCGTCTCGAACCGCAGCGAGCCCTCGTCGCGACCGGCCGTGCACAGGGCGAGCAGCGCGAAGTGCGCCATGGTGGCGGGGCCCTCGAACACCTGCGCCCGGGTCACGCGATGCGTGGCGCCCAGGCGGACCCGATCCCGAGCCCGCGGATCGGCCCGCAGCAACTCCCGGCGCCGAACCGCGCACTCCAAGGCGAGGACGTTGGTCGGGTCGGCGACGACCTCGGTGTTGCGGATCGTCGTCAGCACCTTGTTCTGGTCGACGGTCGCGACCGCGGAGTTGGTCCCGAGCGGACTGACCGGCGACAGGACGACTCCGGTGACGTCGTGGGCGGCCAGGCGCTGGTGGATGGTCACGTCCAGGCGAGCCAGGTCGAGCGGATCGGCGGCGCTCGGTGACACGAAGCGGTTGCTCTCGTAGCGCGCGAGCAGCTGGCTGGGTGCGACGTCGGCCGCACGTCGGCGGTAGACCTCCAGCAGCAGCGTCTGGAGGTCCGTGGGCGGCAGCCGCTTGCTGAGCGCTTCGAGAACGTCAGGTCCTCCGGCTGCCCCCAGCACGCGACCGAGCCGTCGCTCCGCGTCGGTCCGGTCGGATGCGTCCACAGGCCCATGGTGGCCATCCCGCCCGCACTGGGGGTAGCGATTTTGCGTCGGTCAGCGGCCGAGGGCGTCTCGTACGGGGACGAACTTCGCCTGGGCCTCGGCGAGCTCGGCCTCCGGGTCGGACCCGGCGACGATCCCGCAGCCGGCGAACAGCCGTACTCGCGCGCCGTTCACCTCGCCGCAGCGCAGGGCGATGCCCCACTCGCCGTCGCCGGAGGCGTCCATCCAGCCGACCGGACCGGCGTAGCGGCCTCGCGGCATGCCTTCGAGCTCGGCGATGGCCTGGACCGCGAGCCCGGTCGGTGTGCCGCCGACGGCGGCCGACGGATGCAACGCCGCCGCCAGCGCCAGCGACGACGCGGAGTCGCCGGCGTCGATGACACCGGTCACGTCGGTCGCCAGGTGCATGACGTTGGGCAGGTGGAGGACGAACGGCGTCTCCGGCACGTTCATGCTCCGGCAATGCGGTGCGAGCGCGTGGGCGACCGAGCGCACGGCGTACTCGTGCTCTTCGAGGTCCTTGCTGCTCTTGGCGAGGGCGCCGGCCTGCGCGAGGTCGTGGGTGTCGTCGCCGGTGATCTGGATCGTGCCGGCGAGCACCCGCGACGTGACCAGGCCGCGTTCGCGCCGGACGAGCATCTCAGGGGTCGCGCCGAGCAGCCCGTCGATGTGGTAGGTCCAGCACGACCGATAGGCGATCGCGAGCCGATGCAGCGGCCAGCGCACGTCGATCGGCTCGCCTGCGGTCGCGACCAGGTCGCGGGCGAGGACGACCTTCTCGAGCTCGGTGCCGCCGATCCGGCGGACCGCCTCGCGTACCTGACCTGTCCAGGCGACGCCGGACATCGCGCCGTCGTTGTACGAGAGCTCGACCGGCGGCAGCGGCGACGGCGAACGAACCACACTCGGCGTGGCGGCGAACCCTCCCACGCCCACGGTCGTGACCCACCAGATCGACTCGCCGTCGACGATCCGGTGGCCGACGACGACCTCCGGGACGATCAGGCTGGAGTCACCGGGGTCGTCGGCGAAGCCGAACGAGCCGAACGCGACCAGTCCGCTGCCGGGCAGGCCGACCTCGTCGCGGACCACGGTGCGCCCGGTGAGGTCGCGCCACCAGGCGTCGGCCTCGGTGAACCGGGACGGGCCGGACGTGTCGATCCGGGTGGCCGTGCCCCAGCCCACGATGCCCTCGGAGCGGCGTACCCACGCCATCGGATCGGTCTGGGGGAGGACGGCGAGCAGGCCGCCCGGGTCGGGAATCCGAATCGTCCGTACGACGACCGTCGGCGCGTCCGACGGGCCCGGTGCCAACTGTGTCACGTCTTCGCCGCTCCCTGCCGAATCCGCACCCCTTACTGCCGCCACCCTAGACGCGCGGCCGCCGTCCGCGCCGTGCGAGGGTATGAGGCGTGACCCGAGCCACGTTGGACAAGCGGCCGCAGGAGATGGCGGCGATGTTCGACGCCGTCGCCCGCCGCTACGACCTCACCAACGACGTGCTGTCGCTCGGTCAGGTCCGCCGCTGGCGGCGCGAGGTGCTGCGTACGGTCGCGCCGCGGCCAGGTGATCGGGTCCTCGACCTGGCGGCCGGCACCGGAACGTCCAGCGAGCCGTTCGAGGCCGCCGGAGCTCTGGTCGTGCCGTGCGACTTCTCGCTCGGCATGCTGCGCGAGGGCAAGCGGGCCCGCCCCGGGATGCGCTTCACCGCCGGTGACGCGACTCGGCTGCCGTTCGCCGACGGCACGTTCGCGGCGGTGACGATCTCGTTCGGGCTGCGCAACGTCGTCGATCCGGACGCCGCCCTGCGTGAGGTCGCCCGGGTCACCCGGTCCGGCGGCCGGCTGGTGGTGTGCGAGTTCAGCCACCCGACGTGGACCCCGTTTCGCCGGGTTTATCTGGAATACCTCATGCGGGCGCTGCCGGCCGTCGCCCGCCGGGTGTCGTCCAGCCCCGACGCCTACGTCTACCTCGCCGAGTCGATCCGGGCCTGGCCGGACCAGGCAGCACTCGCTCGGCGGATCGCCGCCGCCGGGTGGCGGGACGTCGGCTGGCGCGACCTGACCGGCGGGGTCGTGGCGCTGCATCACGGCGTCCGCGCCTGAGGGGTACGGGCGTGGGGCGGGCCGCACCCGAGAAAATGGCCCGATAGCACCGGTCCTATGGCCGAAAACCGCCAGCCGATTGTCGGCCGGATAGGTCATGCTGGATCGGTGACTACCACCGCTCGACCGCAGTCAACGACGGACTCGCCGGCGCTGCGAGTCTGGCTGCCCGGCCTGGTGGCGCTGGCCGCCATCTGGGGCTGCAGCTTCCTGTTCATCGAGGTCGGCATCCGCGAGCTGCATCCGACCTACGTCACGCTCGGCCGGGTCGTCACCGGCGCGCTGACCCTGCTGGTCATCCTGGCCATCCGGCGCGATCCGCTGCCCCGGTCGCCGCGCCTGTGGGTGCACCTGTTCCTGCTCGGTGCCGTCGGCGTCGCCCTGCCGTTCACGCTGTTCGGCTACGGCGAGCAGCGGATCCCGTCGCTGCTGGCCGGGATCTGGAACGGCACGACTCCGCTCGTGGTCTTGCCGATCGCGGTCCTGGTGTTCCGGACCGAGCGGTTCACGGTCCACCGGCTGGCCGGACTCGTCCTGGGATTCATCGGCGTGCTGGTGGTGCTCGGCGTGTGGCAGGGGGTCGGTGGCGGTGAGCTGTCCGGCCAGCTGATGTGCCTCGGCGCCGCCGCGTGCTACGGCGTGGCCATCCCGTATCAGAAGCGGTTCATCACCGACGCCAAGGAGTCCGGCCCCGCCTTGTCGGCCGGCATGCTGATCGCCGCAACGGCATGGCTGCTCGTGGCCGCCCCGATCGTCGCGGGTGCGCCGCCGGCGCCGACGGACCTGTCGCTCGAGGTCGTGGTGAGTGTGGTGGCGCTCGGCGCCCTCGGCACCGGGCTCGCGTTCGTCATCCACATGCACAACATCCGGCTGATCGGCGCGAGTCGAGCCGCCACGGTCACCTATCTCGTTCCGGTCTTCGCGGTCATCGTCGGCGTCTCCGTGCTCGGCGAGACCATCGAGTGGTACCAGCCGCTCGGCGCGTTGATCGTCCTGGCCGGCGTGGCCGTGTCGCAGGACCGCGTACGCAAGGCCGCGAAGAAGCCGGAGCAGGTGGTGGCCCCCGACTGCTCCCGGCCCTGCGACGGCCAGGTCGACGAGGCCGAAGCCGCGGCCGCGGCGCCGGCCCGGCCGTCCGGTTAGTCCGGCTCGTCGTCGATGCCGTGCTCGATCGCGTAGCGCACCAGCTCGACCCGGTTGTGCAGCAGTAGCTTGCGCAGCGTGTTCTGGACGTGGTTCTCGACCGTGCGATGGGACAGCACCAGCCGGCCCGCGATCTGACGGGCCGTCAGCCCACGGGCCACCAGTCGGAGCACCTCGGTCTCCCGGGCGGTCAGCTTCGGCGCGTCCGGCTCCGGCTCGTCGTGGAGCCGGCGGTACTCGCCGAGCAAGAGACCGGCGAGCCCGGCGCTGAAGACGGCGTCGCCCTCGGCGGTGCGACGTACGGCGTCGTCGAGGTCGTCAGCGGACGCGGACTTCACCAGGTAGCCGGAGGCGCCGTTCTTCACGGCCTCGAGGACATCGTCGTGCTCGGCGCTCGCGGACAGCACCAGCACGCGGGTGTCCGGGAGCGCCTGCAGGATCTCCTTCGTGGCATCGACGCCGGAGCCCTCCCCGAGTTGAAGGTCCATGAGCACGATGTCGGGACGGGTCGCGGTCGCGATGCGTACGGCGGCCGCCGCTTCGGCAGCGGTGGCGACGATGTCGTACCCCCGCTCGGCGAGGTCACGCTCGACCCCCTCGCGCCAGATCGGGTGGTCGTCCACGATCATCACGCGGACGCTCATCGGCGGTTCGCCTTGTCGATCGTGATCTCCCATTCGGTCCCCTCCCCGGGTGCGGTGTGGAGCTCGATCCGGCCGTCGAGGTCTCGCACCCGGCCCCTGATCGACTGCGCGACGCCGCGATGTCCGTCGCGGGCGGCGCGGTCGAGCCGATGGGGCTCGATGCCGACGCCATCGTCGCGGATCGACACGACGACTGCGTCCCCCAGGTCTTCCACGACGACCCAGGCTCGGGCGTCGGGCCCGGCGTGCTGGCGTACGTTGGCCAGCGCCTCGGCGGCCACGGCTCGCAGCTCGTTCGTCGTGTGGCTGTCGAGCGGCACGGCCTGGGCCGGGACGATCACCTCGACGGTCGTGGTCTGGAGTCCGGTCAGCGCCGAGCACAGGTCGGCCTGGCCGTCGGCGACGGCCGCCCGACGCGTGATCAGCGAGCGCAAGGCGACCTCCTGCTCACCGGCGAGCGCGCCGAGGTCGGCGGCCTCGCCACCGAGCGCGGTGCCCCGGCGCTTGACGTGGGCCAGCACCTGGAGGACGCCGTCGTGGATCGACCGGGCCAGCCGTTCGCGCTCCTCGGCGGCGGCCTGACCCGCGATCGCCTCGCGAAGCCGGGCTTGGGCCCGCCGGGTGGTCGTCGCGGCGTAGCCGACCACGAGCCCGGCGACGACGAGCAACTGGATGTTGTTGACCTCGACGGTCGTAAAGCGCAGCCGCAGGCCGAGCAGCGTCAGGCTGGTCACCCCGGCACCGATCAGGCCACCGGTGAAACCGGCCGCGACCGCCAGAGCCAGGGTCGGCCCGGCGGCCCAGACCGAGGTCAGGATCGAGGCACCGTCCTGGATCCGCTCGAGGGGGTACGCCAGGACCGTGGCCGCCATGCAGCCGAGCGTGACGGCCAGGTCGATCGCCGCGAACCGCCAGTTGCGTCCCCAGTCCCGGCTGTAGGCGACCGTGACGACCACCGTCCACGCCGCCATGGCGCCGAGAACGGCGACGGCGCCACTCAGGTGCTCGACCTCGTCGCGCCGCAGGTAGAGCGCCACCACCGCGAAGCCCCAGGTGACGATGCGGAAGACCACGAGCGCTCGCCACAGGGGCAGCACCAGATCGTCGCGGGGGTCGACGTCCGAGGTCACGGGCAGCACGCTAGCGCCGGGTCGTTCGGAACGGGAAAGAACGCGAAGCAGGACCAGCCGATCCACCACAGCGCCAGGACGACGATGGAGCCGATCGCTCCCGCGATGGCACCGCCGCCAGCCACCCAGGCGGCGACCCGCGCCATGCGGCTCGCGGTCCCGGCCCACCAGCCGGCGTGCGCCGCCGCGGCGAGCAGGATGACGGCCGGCGCCAGGTAGCCCCACTCGGCGAGCTCCCACGGCAGCGGACTGATGCGGCCGATGCCGAGCACGATGACGAGGGTCCCCAGCAGGGCGATGGCCGCGCTGGCGTCGCGGACCAGCCGGTCGACGTGGTCGGGGGTCAGCATGCGAAGACCGATTCGTACCAGACGACGATGCCGGCATGCGTCGCCGCGAGCGCTGCCGTGCCGGCGCCGAGCATCGACGCCGCGCCGCAAACGCCGGGACGGGTGGTCATCTTGGCGCGCCAGCCGGCGTGCAGGGTGACGGCGAGGATCACCACGCGTGGTCCGATGTAGACGATGGGATCGCCGTGGATGGAGTTCATCGGTGCCTCGGGGTCAGGACCGGACGTGGTGGACGCACGTCAGTCTTGGCGGCCGAGGCGGGATGCCATCCGCCCGGATGCTGGGGTGTCAGGCGGTAGTTCTACTCACCCGTGAGCTCGGGCGCGGGGCCATACCCGTTCGCATCGACCCCGAGGCGAGGCATAGACTGGCGCCGACAGCGATAGTGAAGCGATTCACAAACGCACGAGTAGCGTACGCGTACTCCTGCACGCGAGGGATGGGCATGACCGGGAACACCGGAGAGGCGCGGCAGGCCGACGTCATCGTCGTCGGCGCCGGACCGGCGGGTTCCACGACGGCCTACTACCTCGCGCAGGCGGGCGTCGATGTGTTGCTGCTCGAGAAGACCGCGTTCCCGCGGGAGAAGGTCTGCGGTGATGGGCTGACCCCACGTGCGGTGCGGCAGCTGCTGCAGATGGGCATCGACGTCGAGACGTCCGGCTGGATCAAGAACCACGGACTGCGCATCGTCGGCGGCGGGCACCAGATCGAGATGGCCTGGCCCGACCTCTCCGAGTATCCGAGCTTCGGCCTCGTCCGCACCCGGATGGACTTCGACGAGATCCTGGCCCGGCATGCCCAGAAGGCCGGCGCGCAGCTGCTCGAACGGACCGCGGTCACCGACCCCGTGCTCGACGACCGGACCGACCAGATCGTGGGAGTACGGGCCCGGCCGGTCGACGACAAGGGCCGCAAGGTCGGCGACCCGGTGACGTACACCGCTCCCGTCGTCGTCGCGGCCGACGGCAACTCCGCCCGGCTGCCACTCGCCCTCGGCATGGCCAAGCGCGACAACCGCCCGATGGGCGTCGCGGTCCGGACCTACTACGAGAGCCCGCGCCACGACGACGACTGGCTGGAGTCGTGGCTGGAGCTGTGGGACGGCGAGCCGGGCAAGGGCGATCTGCTGCCCGGATACGGCTGGATCTTCGGCGTCGGCGACGGCACGTGCAACGTCGGGCTCGGGCTGCTCAACACGTCGGCCGCGTTCCGCAACGTCGACTACAAGGACCTGCTGCGTCGCTGGCTCGATCACCTGCCGCAGGAGTGGGCCTTCGACGAGCCGCATCGGACGAGCCCGATCCGCGGCGCCGCGCTGCCGATGGGGTTCAACCGCAAGCCGCACTACACCCGGGGCCTGCTGCTGGTGGGCGACTCCGGCGGCATGGTCAACCCGTTCAACGGCGAGGGCATCGCGTACGCCCTGGAGTCCGCCGAGTTGGCCGCGGACGCGATTGTCCAGGCCCACGGGCGGCCGGCGGCCGAGCGGGAGCGAGCGCTGCATGCCTATCCGGCCGCGCTCGACGCCAGGTACGGGGGTTACTACACACTCGGTCGCCTCTTCGTCCGCCTGATCGGCAACCCGTCGGTCATGAAGCTCGCGACCCAGCACGGACTGCATCACGACCGGCTGATGCGGTTCACCCTCAAGCTGCTGGCCAACCTGACCGATCCGCGCGGCGGCGATGCGTCCGACCGGATCATCAACGCGCTGTCGAAGGTGACGCCGGCGGCCTGACCCGACCCAAGTCAATACGGCACCGCTCACTAGGATGACGAGCCGGCCCCACGCCCGGCCCGAAATCACGCGGAGGGAGAAGGGAGCGCAACGACGTGGACCCCTATGTCCCGATACTCGCGCTCGGACTGCTGGCTGGCGGATTCGCCATCTTCTCGGTCGTCGCGGCATGGCTCACCGGACCCCGCCGCTACAACCGCGCCAAGCTCGACTCGTACGAGTGCGGCATCGAACCCACCCCGCAGCCCGTCGGCGGCGGACGGTTCCCGGTGAAGTACTTCATCACCGCGATGCTGTTCATCATCTTCGACGTCGAGATCATCTTCCTCTATCCGTTCGCCGTGGCCTTCGACCAGCTCGCCTGGTTCGGCTTCGTCGAGATGTTGTTGTTCGTCGGCACCGTCTTCCTGGCCTACGCGTACGTCTGGCGACGCGGCGGCCTGGAGTGGGACTGAGGCCGGGAGGTACGCCATCGGCATCGAAGAGAAACTCCCCAGCGGAATCCTGCTGTCGACCGTCGAGGGCGCGGCCGGCTACTTCCGCAAGGCGTCGTTGTGGCCCGCCACGTTCGGCCTGGCCTGCTGCGCCTTCGAGATGATGACCGCCGGGGCCCCCCGCTACGACCTGGCCCGGTTCGGCATGGAGGTGTTCCGGGCGTCGCCGCGGCAGGCCGACCTGATGATCGTCGCCGGCCGGGTCAGCCAGAAGATGGCGCCGGTGCTGCGCCAGATCTACGACCAGATGGCCAACCCCAAGTGGGTGCTCTCCATGGGCGTGTGCGCGAGCTCGGGCGGCATGTTCAACAACTACGCGATCGTCCAGGGTGTCGACCACGTCGTGCCGGTCGACATGTACCTGCCCGGCTGCCCGCCACGGCCCGAGATGCTGATCGACTCGATCCTCAAGCTGCACGACAAGATCCAGCACTCCAAGCTCGGCGAGAACCGTGCTGAGCAGATCGAGGAGCGTGAGCGCGCGGCTCTGACGGCGTCGACGACCTCGGACATGAAGGGTCTGCTGCAGTGAGCAAGCGAACAGATCGACGCTGCGACCCCGGTCGCGGGCGTTGCCGAGCGGAGCGAGGCCGAGCGGAGCGTTGCCGAGCGAAGCGAGGTCGCCCGTGACCGAGAACCAGCCAGGCCGCGAGGACCCGGCTCCCGACAGCCTGCCGGCGACTCCCGAGTCGACCCAGCTCGAGGTCGTCGAGGTCCGAGAGGGCATGTTCGGCGCCCAGGACAGCGGCGACACGTCCGGCTACGGCGGCCTGCGACGTACGATCGCGCTGCCGGGGCCGTCGTCGCGGCCCTACGGTGGCTGGTACGACGAGGTAGCCGACCGCCTCGAGGCCGGCCTCTCCGACCTCGCGGACGCGCCGGGGGGGCACCCGATCGAGAAGGTCGTCGTCGACCGTGGCGAGATCACCTTCTACATCCGCCGGAAGCACCTGCGCGAGGTGGCGAAGCTGCTGCGCGACGACCCCGGCCTGCGCTTCGAGTTCTGCAGCGGCGTGTCCGGCGTGCACTATCCGGGTGAGATCGGCCGCGAGCTGCACGCCGTCTACCACCTCCTGTCGATGACGCACAACCGCCGGATTCGGCTCGAAGTGGCCGCTCCGGACGCCGATCCGCACATCCCGTCGGTGGTCCCGGTCTATCCGACCGCCGACTGGCACGAGCGCGAGACGTACGACTTCTTCGGCATCGTCTTCGACGACCACCCGGCGCTGACCCGGATCCAGATGCCGGACGACTGGCCGGGTCATCCGCAGCGCAAGGACTACCCCCTCGGTGGCATCCCCGTGGAGTACAAGGGCGCCACCATCCCGCCGCCGGACGAGCGGAGGTCATACAGCTGATGAGCGATCCGTACGCGACCAGCACCGAGACCACGACGGGCACGGTCTTCACCGTCACGGGTCAGGACTGGGACTCCGTCGTCGCCGGGGTCGCCGACAGCGACGAGGAGCACGTCGTCGTCAACATGGGGCCGCAGCATCCCTCGACCCACGGCGTGCTCCGGCTCATCCTCGAGCTCGAGGGCGAGACGGTCACCGAGATCCGATGCGGCGTGGGCTACCTGCACACGGGCATCGAGAAAAACATGGAGTTCCGCACGTGGACGCAGGGCGTGACGTTCTGCACGCGGATGGACTACGTGGCTCCGCTGTTCAACGAGGCCGTCTATGTCATGGGGGTCGAGAAGCTCCTCGGGATCGAGGACGACATCCCCGAGAAGGCGCTCGTGATGCGGGTGCTCCTGATGGAGCTCAACCGTATCGCGTCCCACCTGGTCGCGATCGCCACCGGTGGCATGGAGATCGGCGCCCTGACCGTCATGACGATCGGCTTCCGCGAGCGGGAGATGGTGCTCGACCTGTTCGAGACGATCACCGGGCTGCGCATGAACCACGCGTTCATCCGGCCGGGCGGGGTGGCGCAGGACCTGCCCGACGGCGCGCTCGACCAGGTCCGCGACTTCGTCAAGGTCATGCGCAAGCGGCTCCCGGAGTACGCCGCGCTGTGCAACGCCAACCCGATCTTCAAGGGCCGGCTGGTCGGCACGGGCCATCTCGACCTTGCGGGCTGTCTTGCCCTCGGCGCCAGCGGACCCGTCCTAAGGGCGACCGGCTACCCGTGGGACCTGCGGCGCAACCAGCCCTACTGGGGCTACGAGGACTACGACTTCGACGTGGTCACGTGGGACACCTGCGACGCCTACGGCCGGTTCCGGATCCGGCTCCAGGAGATGGCCGAGTCGCTGCGCATCGTCGAGCAGTGCACCGACCGGCTGGCCGGGCTCGGGGGCGCGCCGGTCGTCGTGGCCGACAAGAAGATCGCCTGGCCGGCGCAGCTGTCGGTCGGTGAGGACGGCCAGGGCAACTCGGCCGAGCACATCCGGCACATCATGGGCGAGTCGATGGAGGCCCTGATCCATCACTTCAAGCTGGTGACCGAGGGATTCCGGGTGCCACCGGGCCAGGCGTACGGTGTCGTCGAGTCGCCTCGCGGCGAGCTGGGGTGCCATGTCGTGTCCGACGGTGGGACCCGGCCGTTCCGCGCTCACTTCCGCGATCCGTCGTTCGTCAACCTGCAATGCATGTCGGTGATGGCCGAAGGCGGCATGGTGGCCGATGTCGTCGTCGTGGTCGCGAGCATCGACCCGGTGCTGGGAGGTGTCGACCGGTGACCGAGCCCACCGCCGCTCCGGCCGACGAGCCACGGCTGTCCGCGAAGACGATGACCGAGCTCCACGAGATCGCCGCGCGCTATCCGCAGGCCCGGTCGGCGCTGCTGCCGATGCTGCACCTGGTGCAGTCGGATGCGGGCTGCGTGACGACCGCCGGCATCGAGGCCTGTGCCGAGATACTCCACCTGACGGCCGCCGAGGTCGCCGCCGTGGCGACCTTCTACACGATGTACAAGCGGCGTCCGATCGGCGACTACCACGTCGGCGTCTGCACCAACACGCTGTGCGCCATCATGGGCGGCGATGTGATCTTCGAACGGCTCAAGGATCATCTCGACGTCGGCAACGACGAGACGTCCGAGGACGGCAAGATCACGCTGGAGCACGTCGAGTGCAACGCGGCGTGCGACTACGCGCCGGTCGTGATGGTCAACTGGGAGTTCTTCGACAACCAGACCCCCGAGTCGGCCGTGCAGCTCGTCGACACGCTGCGGTCCGGCGAGGAGGTCCAGGCCACCCGTGGCGCCCGTATCTGCACCTGGCGCGAGGCGGAGCGAGTGCTCGCGGGCTTCCCCGACAACCGTGCGGACGAGGGTCCGGCGGCCGGCCCGGCGTCGCTGGCCGGACTGGAGCTGGCTCGCCGAGAGGGCTGGCGGGCGCCGTCCGGCAACGGCATCCCGGGTGCCAAGCCGTCCGGTCCTGTCGAGGCCGCCGAGCGTGCCGACACGCGGCGCGCCGAGGCGGAGACCAAGGTCGACGAGTCGGAGGCCGAGACGAAGGGTGGTCCCGATGCCTGATCCGCTGACGCCGGTGATGACCGACAACTGGGATGCCGACAAGGCCTGGACGCTCCGCTCGTACGAGCGTCACGGCGGCTACGAGGCGCTGCCGAAGGCGCTGCGGATGGATCCCGGTGCCGTCATCGAGATGGTCAAGGACTCCGGACTCCGGGGCCGCGGCGGGGCTGGTTTCCCCACCGGCATGAAGTGGGGCTTCATCCCGCAGGGCGGCGACAAGCCGGTCTACCTCGTCGTCAACGCCGACGAGTCCGAGCCCGGCACCTGCAAGGACATCCCGCTCATGCTGGCGAGTCCGCACACGCTGCTCGAGGGCGTGATCATCGCGTCCTATGCGATCCGTGCGCACACGGCGTTCATCTATATCCGTGGCGAGGTCCTGCACGTGGTGCGCAGATTGCAGCAGGCCGCGGCGGAGGCCTACCGCGCCGGTCATCTCGGCAAGAACATCAACGGCTCGGGCTTCGACCTCGACGTGATCGTGCACGCCGGCGCGGGTGCGTACATCTGCGGCGAGGAGACGGCCCTGCTCGACTCGCTCGAAGGGCGCCGCGGGCAGCCTCGGCTGCGGCCGCCGTTCCCGGCCGTCGCCGGTCTCTACGCGAGCCCCACGGTCGTCAACAACGTTGAGTCGATCGCGTCGGTACCGTTCATCGTCCGCCACGGCGTCGACTGGTTCGAGTCGATGGGCACCGAGAAGTCGAAGGGCATGACGCTGTTCTCGCTGTCCGGGCACGTGACCAACCCGGGCCAGTACGAAGCGCCGATGGGCACCACGCTCGCCGAGCTGCTCGACCTCGCCGGTGGAGTACGCGCCGGCCATCGGCTGAAGTTCTGGACGCCGGGCGGCTCGTCGACGCCGCTGCTCACGGCCGAGCACCTCGACGCGCCACTCGACTTCGAGGGCATGGCTGAGGCCGGCTCGATGCTCGGCACCAAGGCGCTGCAGATCTTCGACGAGACGACCTGCGTCGTGCGCGCCGTCTTGCGGTGGACCGAGTTCTACAAGCACGAGTCGTGCGGCAAGTGCACGCCATGTCGTGAGGGCACCTGGTGGCTGGTCCAGGTGCTGCGGCGACTGGAGAACGGCGAGGGCAGCGAGGCCGATCTCGACCTGCTGCTCGACCAGTGCGACAACATCCTCGGCCGAGCGTTCTGCGCCCTCGGCGACGGCGCCGTCGCGCCGATCACGTCGTCGATCCAGTACTTCCGGCAGGAGTACCTCGACCACCTCTCCAACGGTGGCTGCCCATTCGACTCGGAGGCGTCCACGCTGTTCGCGACCGCGGGAGTGACGTCGTGAGCGAGCTTGCGAGCGAACGATTCAACGCAGCACTCCTGTCACTGTCCGACGAGCGCAGCGAGGAGGGACTGTGACTGAGCTCGTGACAACCTCGAGCGGCGAGACCGTGCCGCGCGAGGACCTGGTCACCGTGACCATCGACGACGTCGAGGTGAGCGTCCCGAAGGGCACGCTGGTGATTCGGGCCGCCGAGCTGATCGGCGTCGAGGTCCCGCGCTTTTGCGACCACCCGTTGCTCGAGCCGGTCGGCGCCTGCCGCCAGTGCCTGGTCGAGGTGCCCGACGCGGGCAACGGCCGCCCGATCCCGAAGCCGCAGGCGTCCTGCACGCTCGCCGTGGCCGACGGCATGGTGGTCCGTACGCAGGAGACGTCCGCGATCGCCGACAAGGCACAGCACGGCAACATGGAGTTCCTGCTCATCAACCACCCGCTGGACTGCCCGATCTGCGACAAGGGCGGCGAGTGCCCGCTGCAGAACCAGGCGATGTCCCACGGCTACGGCGAGTCCCGCTTCCACGAGACCAAGCGCACCTACCCGAAGCCGATCAGCATCTCGCCGCAGGTGCTGCTCGACCGGGAGCGCTGCGTCCTGTGTGCCCGGTGCACCCGGTTCTCCGAGCAGATCGCCGGCGATCCCTTTATCGAGATGCTCGAGCGCGGGGCGCTGCAGCAGGTCGGGATCTACGAGAAGCAGCCGTTCGAGTCGTACTTCTCGGGCAACACGATCCAGATCTGCCCGGTCGGCGCGCTGACCAGCGCCGCCTACCGGTTCCGGGCCCGGCCGTTCGACCTGATGTCGAGCCCGACCGTGTGTGAGCATTGCGCGTCCGGCTGTGCGCTGCGTACCGACCACCGGCGCGGCAAGGTGATGCGGCGGCTGGCCGGCGACGCTCCCGAGATCAACGAGGAGTGGAACTGCGACAAGGGCCGGTTCGCGTTCGGCTACGCCGGGCTGGCGGACCGCCTCACGCACCCGCTCGTACGCGACGAGGACTCGGGCGAGCTGCGGCCGGCGTCGTGGCCCGAGGCGCTCGCGGTCGCCGGGCGCGGGCTGCTGAAGGCACCGGGCCGGGTCGGCGTGCTCGCCGGCGGTCGGCTGCCGATCGAGGACGCCTACGCCTACGGCAAGTTCGCCCGGACCGTGCTCGGCACCAACGACGTCGACTTCCGGGCCCGGGCGCACTCCGAGGAGGAGGCGGGGTTCCTCGCCGCCCACGTAGCCGGCACCGGCCTGACGGTGACCTATGCCGATCTCGAACGCGCGAGCGCGGTCGTCCTGGCCGGCTTCGAGCCGGAGGACGAGTCGCCGATCGTGTTCCTCCGGCTGCGCAAGGCCCAACGCGCCGGCACCCGGATCTGCTCCATCGCGAGCCACACCACCCGCGGCCTGACCAAGCTCGACGGTCGGCTGATCCCGACCGTGCCGGGCGACGAGGCGGCCGCGCTCGCCACGCTGACCGACGACCCCCGGATCCGCTTGACCGGCGACGACGTGATCCTCGTCGGTGAACGCCTGGCCACCTCCACTGGTGCGCTCAGCGCGGCGGCGGACCTCGCCGGGCAGACCGGGGCCAAGCTGGCCTGGGTGCCCCGGCGAGCCGGCGAGCGTGGCGCGGTCGACGCCGGCTGCCTGCCCAACCTGCTGCCCGGCGGCCGCCCGCTCAGCGACGCGGACGCCCGGGTCGGCACCGCCGCGGCCTGGGACGCCGACCTGCTCTCGTCGGTCTCGGGCCGGAGCACTGGCGGAATCCTCGAGGCGGTTCGCGCCGGGGCGCTGAAGGCCCTGGTCGTGGGCGGCGTCGAGCTGGTCGACCTGCCTGATCCCGATGCCGCGGTTGCCGCGGTCGACCAGGCCGACTTCGTGGTCAGCATCGAGCTCCGGGCCAGCGAGGTCACGGAGCGAGCCGATGTGGTGCTCCCCGTGGCGGCGGTGGCCGAGCGATCGGGCACCTTCGTCGACTGGGAGGGTCGGCTGCGGCCCTTCGACACGGTGCTCCCCGACGCCGGAACCCTGACCGATGTCCGGGTTCTCAGCGGGATCGCCGAGGAGATGGACTCCTCGCTCGGATTCCGTACCGTCGAGCAGGCCTGGGCCGAGTTGTCGGCGCTGGGCGCGTGGGACGGCGTACGCGCACCCGCGCCCACGGTGGAGCCGCTCGGCGCCAGCCCCACGGCCGGCGGCACGGCGATCCTGTCCACCTGGCGGGCGCTGCTCGACGACGGCCGGATGCAGGAGGGCGACCCCTACCTCGCGGCGACCGCGCGGACCCCGCTGGCGCGGCTGTCGGTCGGCACGATGCAGTCGCTCGAGCTGGCCGACGGCGACGAGGTCGTGCTGCGTACCGACGCCGGCGCGGTCGCGCTTCCGGTCGAGTCGGCCGACCTGCCCGACAACGTCGTGTGGGTGCCGCAAAACTCGGCGGGCCTGCCGCTCAACCGGTTCCTCAACGCCGGTGAGGGCGACGTGGTCCGGCTGGAGAAGGGAGGCGTGGCGTGATCGTCGCCCAGGACACCTACGACGCCACGCTCGGCGTGTTCGGCAACGATCCCTGGTGGGTCATCCTCATCAAGGTCGTCTTGGTCTTCGTGCTGCTCGTCGTGCTGACGCTGTTCAACATCTGGTTCGAGCGTCGCGTGGTGGCCCGGATGCAGCACCGCCTCGGACCCAACGTGCACGGCCCCTTCGGCCTGCTGCAGAGCCTCGCCGACGGCATCAAGCTGGCCCTGAAGGAAGACATCATCCCGAAGGCCGCGCACAAGGCGGTCTACATCCTGGCGCCGGTGATCGCGACGGTGCCGGCGTTCATCGCGTGGGCGGTGATCCCGCTGGGCCCGGTCGTAACGATCCCGTTCACCGACACCGAGACGCCGCTGCAACTGACCGATCTGCCGGTCGGCGTCCTCTACATCCTCGCGGTCACGTCGGTCGGCGTCTACGGCATCGTCCTCGCCGGCTGGGCGTCCGGTTCGACGTACCCGCTGCTCGGCGGTCTGCGGTCCAGTGCGCAGATGATCTCGTACGAGGTCGCGATGGGGCTGTCGCTCGTCGCGGTCTTCATGTACGCCGGCACGATGTCGATGTCCGGCATCGTCGAGGCGCAGGCCGAGAACGTCTGGTTCGTGCTGCCGCTGCTGCCGTCGTTCCTGATCTACATGGTCTCGATGGTCGGCGAGACCAACCGGGCGCCGTTCGACCTGCCGGAGGCCGAGGGTGAGCTGGTCGCGGGCTTCGCGACGGAGTACGCGTCGCTGAAGTACGCCCTGTTCTTCCTCGCGGAGTACATCAACATGGCCACCGTCGCCGCCCTGGCGACGACCATGTTCCTCGGTGGTTGGCGCGCGCCGTACCCGATCTCGCTGTGGGACGGCGCCAACGAGGGCTACCTGCCGGTGGTGTGGTTCCTCGGCAAGGTCCTCTTCTTCATCTTCATCTTCATCTGGCTGCGCGGAACGCTGCCGCGGATGCGTTACGACCAGTTCATGAAGCTCGGCTGGAAGATCCTGATCCCGGTCGCGCTGGTCTGGACGATGGGCGTCGCCGTGGTGCGGCTGATCCGGGCCGAGTCCGACCTCGACCAGCAGACGCTGCTGATCGTGGCGGGGGCCGCCGTCGCGGTTCTCCTCCTGACCGCCTTCCTGCCGGAGCGGAAGGAAGAGCCCGAACCGGAGCCGGCCGAGTTCGACCCGTATGCGGACGGCTACCCTGTTCCGCCGATGCCGGGTGAGCGGGCGCCTGAGGCCAAACACGTGGTAACTGTCACCCCAGAGGCTGAGGAGCGCGACTCTGATGGCTAGTCTCAAGGAGCAGTTCTGGGACCCGGTCGCGGGTTTCGGCGTCACCTTCCGGACGATGTTCAAGAAGGTGGTGACCGAGCGCTACCCCTTCGAGAAGAAGCCGACCGCGCCCCGGTTCCACGGCCGGCACCAGCTCAACCGATGGCCGGACGGACTGGAGAAGTGCATCGGCTGCGAGCTGTGTGCCTGGGCCTGCCCGGCCGACGCGATCTACGTCGAGGGCGCCGACAACACCGAGCAGGAGCGTTTCTCGCCGGGTGAGCGCTACGGCCGCGTCTACCAGATCAACTATCTGCGCTGCATCCTGTGCGGCCTGTGCATCGAGGCCTGCCCGACCCGGGCGCTGACGATGACCAACGAGTACGAGCTGGCCGACGACTCGCGCGAGTCGCTGATCTACGAGAAGAAGGACCTGCTGGCGCCGTTGCTGCCCGGCATGGAGGAGCCGCCGCATCCGATGCGGCTCGGCGACGACGAGCGCGACTACTACCTCAACCTGACCGGCCCGCCGGCCAACCGGGGGAGCGGCTCGTGATCGCCTTCTGGATCCTGGCGCCGATCATGGTCGCCGCGGCACTCGGCATGGTCTTCGCGCGCAAGGCGGTCCACGCGGCACTCCTGCTCGCGGTCGTGATGATGTCGCTCGCCGTGCTGTACGCCGTGCAGGACGCGCCGTTCCTGTTCGTGGTGCAGATCATCGTCTACACCGGCGCGATCTTGATGCTGTTCCTCTTCGTCTTGATGCTGGTCGGCGTTGACTCGTCGGACTCCATCGTCGAGACGATCAAGGGTCAGCGGCTGGCGGCGACCGTGGTCGGCGTCCTCTTCGGCGTCACGGCCGCGGTCGGCGTGGCGCAGACGACGGTCGGCGCGGTCGTCGGACTCGACGAGGCCAACGCCGACGGCAACGTCCCGGGCATCGCCGTCCTGCTGTTCTCCAAGTACATCTTCGCCTTCGAGATGACCAGCGCTCTGCTCATCACGGCCGCGCTCGGCGCCATGGTGCTCGCCCACCGGGAGCGGCTGTCGCCGAAGCCGACCCAGCGCGACCTCGCCGAGCAGCGGATGCGCGACTGGGCCAAGCAGGGCAAGCCGCTCGGGCCGCTGCCGACCCCCGGTGTCTACGCCCGGCACAACGCCGTCGACACTCCGGCGCTGCTGCCGGACGGCTCGATCGCACCGACGTCGGTGTCCCGCGTCCTGCAGGTGCGAGGCAACATGCGTGACGTCTCGAAGGACCTGACCGCGCTCGACGAGCCGGACAAGGAGTCATGATGGATCCGACTCCGTTCCTGACCTTGTCGGCGTTGCTGTTCACCATCGGCGCCGTCGGCGTGCTGGTCCGGCGCAACGCGATCGTCGTCTTCATGTGCGTCGAGCTCATGCTCAACGCCACCAACCTGGCGTTCGTCACGTTCTCCCGCGTCCACGGCAACCTCGACGGGCAGATCGCGGCGTTCTTCGTCATGGTCGTGGCCGCTGCCGAGGTGGTCGTCGGCCTCGCGATCATCGTGGCGATCTTCCGTACCCGCCGCTCGGCCTCGGTCGACGACGCCAGCCTGCTGAAGTACTGAGGAGTGTGAGTCGTGGCTGAGGTAGCAAGCGCTGACGGCGTGTTCGCGCTGCTCTGGCTGCTGATAGCGCTGCCGCTGGGGAGCTCGGCGGTGTTGCTGCTCGGCGGCCGCCGTACGGACTCCTGGGGTCACCTCCTGGGCGCGGTGACGCCGCTGATCTCGTTCGCCCTGGGCCTCGTCATGTTCGTGACGCTGCTCGGCCGCGACGAGGAGGAGCGAGCCATCGGCCAGAACCTCTACACCTGGATCGAGGCCGGCAACTTCCACGTCGACATGGGTTTGCTCTACGACCCGCTGTCGGCCCTGTTCGTGCTGCTGATCACCGGTGTCGGCGGCATCATCCACGTCTACTCGATCGGCTACATGGCCCACGACGAGCGGCGCCGCCGGTTCTTCGGCTACATGAATCTGTTCGTCGCGGCGATGCTGCTGCTCGTCCTCGCCGACAACTACCTCGCGTTGTTCCTCGGGTGGGAGGGCGTCGGCCTCGCGTCCTACCTGCTGATCGGGTTCTGGCTGCACAAGAACTCCGCCGCCGTCGCCGCCAAGAAGGCGTTCATCGTCAACCGGGTCGGCGACTTCGGGCTGGCCGTCGGCATCATGCTGATGTTCGCGACGTTCGGCACCATGTCGTTCTCCGGCGTGGCGGCCGGCATCGGCGACGCATCGACGGGCACCCAGACCGCGCTCGGCCTGCTGCTCCTGCTCGGCGCCTGCGGCAAGTCCGCCCAGGTGCCGCTGCAGAGCTGGCTGCTCGACGCGATGGAGGGCCCGACCCCGGTCTCCGCGCTGATCCATGCCGCGACCATGGTGACCGCCGGCGTCTACCTCATCGTGCGGTCCGGGTTCATCTACGAGACGACCGACACCGCCTCGACCGCCGTGGTCGTCGTCGGCATCGTCACGGTCCTGTTCGGTGCGATCATCGGTTGCGCCAAGGACGACATCAAGAAGGCCCTCGCCGGGTCGACGATGAGCCAGATCGGCTACATGATGCTGGCCGCCGGTCTGGGTCCGGCCGGCTACGCGTTCGCGATCTTCCACCTGCTGACCCACGGCTTCTTCAAGGCCGATCTGTTCCTCGGCGCCGGCTCGGTCATGCACGCGATGAACGACGAGGTCGACATGCGCCGCTACGGCGGGCTGCGCAAATACCTCCCGATCACGTTCGCCACGTTCGGCGTCGGCTATCTCGCGATCATCGGCTTCCCCGGCCTGGCCGGATTCTGGAGCAAGGACAAGATCATCGAGACGGCCATGGCCGACAACGTGATCGTCGGGATCGCCGCGATGCTCGGCGCCGGGATCACCGCGTTCTACATGACCCGCGTCATGTTGATGACCTGGGAAGGCGAGAAGCGGTGGGCCGAAGGCACCGACCCGCACGAGTCGCCGAAGGTCATGACCGTGCCACTCATGATCCTGGCCGCCCTCAGCGCCTTCGGCGGTCTGCTGCTGGCCGGCGACTGGATCGTCGACTTCCTGGAGCCGGTCGTCGGCCCGGAGGAGCACCACGAGCTGCCGATGCCAGCACTGGTGCTCACCCTCCTTGTGCTCGTCGTCGTCGCGGTCGGTGTGGCCATCTCCTGGACGATGTACGGCACGCGGCCGGTGCCGGTCGAGGCGCCGCGCGGGTCCGTACTCACCAGGGCCGCTCGGGCCGATCTCTACGGTGACGCGTTCAACGAGGCGGTCTTCATGCGGCCGGGTCAGTACCTCACCCGGTCCCTGGTCTACTTCGACAACCGTGGCATCGACGGCATGGTCAACGGCATCGCCGCGATGATCGGCGGCAGCTCGGGTCGCATCCGGCGTCTCCAGACCGGTTTCGTCAGGTCCTACGCGCTGGCCGTTCTCGGCGGCGCCGTGGTCGTCGTGTTGGGGATCTTAGCGGTGAACCTTTCGTGATCATGACATCCGTTACACACCGCGTTCTGAAGGTGCCGACAGCGAGGAGGCTGCCATGACGGACTTCCCTTGGTTGACCGTCATCGCGGCCGTGCCCCTGGCCGGTGCGGTCTTGGTGATGCTGCTGCCGCGCGGCCGCGGTGAGCTGCCGAAGCAGGCCGCGTTCGGCATCTCGCTGGTCCCGCTGGTCCTCGCCGCCATCATGGCCAGCGACTACGACCCCGGCGGCGGCTTCCAGTTCACCGAGGAGCACACCTGGATCGAGGCGTTCGGCGCGCACTACGCCGTGGGCGTCGACGGCATCGGGCTCAGCCTGATCCTGATGACCACGGTGCTCACGCCGGTGGTGATCCTGGCCTCGTGGCACGACGGCGAGCCCGGGCGCTGGAGCGTCAACGCCTACTTCGGCTGGATGCTCGCCCTCGAGGGCCTCGCGATCGGCGTCTTCGCCGCGACCGACGTGTTCTTGTTCTACGTCTTGTTCGAGGCGACGCTGATCCCGATCTACTTCCTGATCGGCGGCTACGGCGGTGCGCAACGCTCGTACGCGGCGGTGAAGTTCCTGCTCTACTCACTGCTCGGCGGGCTGCTGATGCTCGCCTCGGTCATCGGTCTCTACGTGGTGTCGGCCGACTCGGAGTTCGGGTCGACCTACCTGCTGTCGGAGCTGACCCAGGTGCCGATGGACGAGACGACCGCGCGCTGGCTGTTCCTCGGCTTCATGGCCGCATTCGCGATCAAGGCGCCGATGTGGCCGGTCCACACCTGGCTCCCCGACGCCGCCAGCGAAGCCACGCCGGGCACGTCGGTCCTGCTGGTCAGCGTGCTCGACAAGATCGGCACCTTCGGCATGATCCGGTTCTGCCTCCAGCTCTTCCCGGAGGCGTCGGACTGGGCGAACCCGGTGATCATCACGCTGGCGGTCATCTCGATCATCTACGGAGCGCTGCTCGCGATCGGCCAAGACGACATCCGGCGCCTGATCGCGTACGCCTCGATCTCCCACTTCGGGTTCATGGTCATGGGCATCTTCGCGTTCACCAGCGTGTCCACGGCCGGCGCGACGCTCTACATGGTCAACCACGGGATCGCCACCGCCGCGTTGTTCTTGGTGACCGGCTTCCTCATACAACGCCGTGGGTCCAAACGCATCTCGGACTTCGGCGGCGTACAGAAGGTCGCGCCGGTGCTGTCCGGTGTCTTCATGGTCGCGGGCCTCGCCACCTTGTCGTTGCCTGGGCTGTCGCCGTTCGTCAGCGAGTTCCTGGTCCTCGCCGGGACGTTCACGTTCTCCAAGACCGCGGCCGTCTTCGCCGCCACCGGCGTGATCCTCGGCGCGATCTACATCCTGCTGATGTACCAGCGCACGATGACCGGCCCACTGCGCGAGGACAACGCCGGGATCACCGACCTCGGCCGCCGGGAGATCGTGGCACTCGCGCCGTTGGTCGCCCTGCTGATCGGGCTCGGCTTCGCGCCGCAGCCGCTGCTCGACGTGATCAACCCGGCCGTGGACGCCACGCTCGAGCACGTCGACGTGCCTGACACCAGCCCGGACGTCCCGGTGGTCGAAGAGGAGCCGAGTGTCGAGGGGAGCACCGAATGACGACCATGCTGGTCGCCGAGGCGACGTTCGACACACCGACGATCGAGTACGGCTCGATCTACCCGCTGCTGATCGTGTTCGGCGCGGCGTGCGTCGGGGTCGTACTCGAGGCCGCCCTCCCCAGGGCCTACCGCTACTACGCCCAGGTCACCCTGACACTCGGCGCGCTCGGAGTTGCTCTGGTCGGCACCATCATGATCGCGGCCGACCTGGATCCGGTCGCCGGCGACGCCGCCCGTGGACAGATAGCCGCCGAAGGTGCCCTCGCTGTCGACGGTCCCACGGTGTTCTTCTGGGGCGTCTTGCTGGCCTTGTCGGTCATCTCGGTGATGCTGATGGCCGAGCGGCGGCTCGAGGGCGGAGTGACCGCGTTCGCCGGCCAGGCCGCGGCGCTGCCGGGCACCGAGGCGGAGCGCGAGGTCTCGACCCGCGGCATCGAGCACACCGAGGTGTTCCCGCTCGCGCTGTTCGCCGTCGGCGGCATGATGGTGTTCCCCGCGGCCAACGACCTGCTGACGATGTTCGTCGCGCTCGAGGTGCTGAGCCTGCCGCTCTACCTGCTGTGCGGGCTGGCCCGTCGCCGTCGGCTGATCAGCCAGGAAGCAGCGATGAAGTACTTCCTGCTCGGGGCGTTCTCGTCGGCGTTCTTCCTCTACGGCGTTGCGCTGGTCTACGGCTACGCGGGCTCGTTCACGCTGGACGGCATCGACCAGGCGGTCAGCAACCGGGTCGACGGGCAGTATCTCCTGCTGGCCGGCATGGGCCTGATCGCGGTCGGCCTGCTGTTCAAAGTCTCGGCCGCACCGTTCCATGCCTGGACCCCGGACGTCTACCAAGGCGCGCCGACGTCGATCACCGCGTTCATGGCGGCCGGCACCAAGCTCGCCGCGTTCGGTGCCCTCCTGCGGGTGTTCTACGTCGGGTTCGGCGGCGCGCAGTGGGACTGGCGGCCGATCATCTGGATCGTCGCTGCCCTCACGATGCTGGTCGGTGCCGTCATCGCACTGACCCAGACCGACATCAAACGCATGCTGGCGTACTCCTCGATCGCGCATGCCGGCTTCTTGCTCGTCGGCTTCGCAGGGGCGTTCGCCGGCGCGGGACTCACCAGCCTCCAGGGCGTGATGTTCTATCTCGCCGCCTACGGCTTCTCGACCGTCGGTGCCTTCGCCGTCGTCACGATGGTGCGCGACACCGGCGGCGAGGCGACGCATCTGTCCCGGTGGGCTGGTCTCGGCAAAACCTCGCCGGTGCTCGCCGGAGTCTTCGCGTTCTTCCTGCTCGCTTTCGCCGGCATCCCGCTGACGAGCGGCTTCATCGGCAAGTGGGCGGTCTTCAGTGCGGCCTGGTCCGGTGGCGCCTGGCCGCTCGTCGTGATCGGCGTCGTGATGAGCGCGGTTGCCGCGTTCTTCTACGTCCGTGTCATCGTGTTGATGTACTTCTCCGACCCGGTGGGTGAGGGACCGAGTGTGGCGATGCCCAGCGCCCTGACGGCGACGGTGGTCGCGGTCGCGGTGGTGGTCACGCTGGTGCTCGGCGTCCTGCCCGGTCCGGTGCTGGAGTTGGCCCAAGACGCGGGAGCCTTCGTACGTTGAGCAATGACACCTCGTTGGGGATCCCCGACGTCGACGCCGAGCTCGAAGCCCGGCTGCGACACCGCCTGGACGAGGTGGAGCAGGAGCTGACGGCCGCGGTCGACGCCGACATGCCCTTCGTGACCGAGGCGGCCCGGCACCTGCTCGACGCCGGCGGCAAGCGGTTCCGCCCGATGCTGGTGCTGCTGGCGTCGGAGTTCGGCGACCGCGACGCGAGCGAGGTGGTGTCGGCGGCCCAAGTGGTCGAGCTGACCCACGTGGCGACGCTCTATCACGACGACGTCATGGACGAAGCGCTGCTCCGGCGGGGTGCGCCGAGCGCCAACGCCCGCTGGGACAACAACGTCGCGATCCTGGTCGGCGACTTCCTGTTCGCCCGAGCGTCGATCATCGTGGCGACGCTCGGCCCGGACGCCGTCGACATCCAGGCCCGTACTTTCGGCCGGCTGGTCCAGGGCCAGATCCGCGAGACGCTGGGCCCGAACGACGGCCAGGATCCGCTGGCCCACTACCTGTCCGTGGTCGCGGACAAGACCGGTTCCCTGATCGCGACGTCGGCCCGATTCGGGGCCAAGTGCGCCGGCGCACCGCCGGAGGTCGAGGCCGCGCTGACCGAGTTCGGCGAACGCATCGGGAGCTGCTTCCAGCTGTCCGACGACATCATCGACGTCGCGAGCGAGGCCGGTGACCTGGGCAAGACACCGGGCACCGATCTGCGCGAGGGAGTGCCGACCCTGCCCGCGCTGCTGGCGATTGCGTCGACCGATCCGGCCGACGCCCGGCTCCAGGACCTGCTCCGGTCCGACCTGTCCGACGACGCGCTGCTGGCCGAGGCGCTCGAGCTGCTACGGAAGCATCGCGCGATCGCGGACTCGCGGGCGTACGTCCAGGAGCGGGCCGACGAGGCTCGCGCGCTGCTCGCACCGCTGCCGGACATCCCGGCCCGGGCCGCCCTCGCCGCCCTGTGCGACCTGGTCGTCTCACGCAGCGCCTGACGCTTCACGTCGTATCACGTGCGCGCTGCGACCCGGCGGACCCGCCGACGTACGGTCTCGGCGAGGTCGATGCCGGTGTCGAGCACTTGCCGCATGACGGCTGCGTCGGGCCGGTCGAAGTAGCCGCCGACGGTGAGGCCGTGGTCCGGGCGAAAGGCGATCTCGATCGGATCGCCCGCCTCGATCGTGCCGGGCTCGAGCACCCCGAGGTAGGCGCCGACCCGGCCGGACGCGACGAATCGCTTGTGGAACCGCGGATCGTCCATCCGGAAGGACAGGTTCTCGCACGGCGTACGCGGCATCCGGACCTCGACCAGGACGCCCTCGGGACCGCCGATGCGCCAGCGCTCGCCGATCAGTGCGCCGGTGACGTCCAACCCGGCCGTGGTGAGGTTGTCGCCGAACAGTCCCGGCGGGATGTCGCGGCCGAGCTGCTCGGCCCACCAGGCCGCGTCCTCGCCGGCGTAGGCGTAGAGCGCCTTGTCGGGCCCGCCGTGGTTGCGGGTGTCGCACTGCCGGTCGCCGTCGAGGCCGAGTGTGCCGACCGGGACCCGGCCGGTCACCGGGCGCTTGTCGATGGCGGTGTCGCGGCCCGCGCCGCGGCGGATCGCATGGACGACGTTGACCGTGGTGAGGCGCGCGCTCTCAGCCATGTCCGGCTCCCCGCCTGATCAGGTCGGCTCGGCGACCCAGTGCATCGGATCGCCGGCGCCGAGATCGGTGATGCCGAGGCTGTACAACGCCCCGACGGCCAACGTCCGGCGATGGGCGGCGAAGGTCAGGACGTGCGCGACCATGCCGCCGAACGTGTGGATCTCGACGGTGTCGCCGCCCGGACACAGCAGCGCGTCGCCGAGCCGACCCTGCTCGCAGGCCTCGCGTACCTCGGAGACGAACGCCGGGCCTACGTCAGCCAGCCGGTTTCGCATGTGGAGGACGCTCTCGTCGCGCTCGACGGAGAAGTCGTACTCACGGTTCTCGATGGCGGCACCCCACATGTCGAGCTGGCCGACCAGCCGGGACAGCAGCGAGCGCAGCGTCGGGTCGTCGTCGACGCCCTCGACCGAGAGTTCGATCGGAGTGTCGAGTTGCGCGTCGCTGAGTCGGCTGGCCCGGTCGAGCAACTGCCCGATGAGCCAGACATGGTGCTCCACCATGCGGACGATCAGATCCATCGATTGCACCTTCTCTCCGCCCGGCAACCGCAGGCTGCCCGGGGGCTGGAAGTGGATGCCGGTCGGCGACTCGAGGGCGAGGCGAGTGGGCTCGAGTCGCCACTGCTTCGGCGGGCGGCCGTACGCCCTCGCGAACGCCCGGGTGAACGCCTCGTGCGACGAGTAGCCCGCCTCGACCGCGACGTCGAGGATCGTGGCCCGGCTGGTGAGCAGGCGGAACGCCGCCCGCTCGAGCAGCACCCGGCGCCGGAATCGGGCCGGCGACTCCCCGGCGGTCGCCGCGATCACCCGATCGAAGTGGAACCGGGACAGCCGGACCCGAGCCGCCAGGTCGCTGGCCGTGATGTCGTGATCATCGAGTGCCTCCGAGAGTACGCCCACAAACGCGGCGAATGTGTCACTCGAAGCGGTCATACGCCCATTGTGTGCCGCTCCCCGGGTCGGAGCTTGATCGGCTTTGCTGACCCGGCGGGGGTACGGGATAAGGTAAGCCTAACCTGATCAGTCGCCTTGCCCTCGAACCCGCCGGAGCTCGCCGATGCCCGACGCGCCCGCGGCCCCGGCCGCTCCGTCTGCCGCGGACACCTCGGCGACCCGGCGGATCCGATCCGGCTCCTGGTGGGCGCTGACCCTCCTCTTCGGCACTCTCGTCGTCGCCTGCGGCGTCAGCCTGCTGGTCGGCAGCGACGGGATCCTGGGCCTGTCGGAGGGTCTCGGCTTCAGCACGGTCGAGGGACTGCGGCTGCCGCGTACCGCCCTCGCCGTCGCGGTCGGCGCGGCGCTCGGCGTCGCCGGCGCGCTGATGCAGGGCCACACGCGCAATCCGCTGGCCGAGCCCGGACTGCTCGGCGTCTCCGAGGGAGCGGCCCTCGCTGTCGTCGTCTCGATGGCCTACCTCGGAGTCACCGACGTCTCCGGCTACGCCTGGTTCGCCTTGCTGGGAGCCGGGATCACCGCGGCGGCGGTGTTCGCTATCGCCTCGGCTCCCGGCGGCCCCAATCCGGTCACCTTGGTGCTGGCCGGCGCCGCGGTGAGCGCGCTGGTCGCGTCGTTCACGTCGGCCATCATCCTTCGCGAGCCGCAGGCACTCGACGACTTCCGGATCTGGCGGGTCGGCTCGCTCGACGGCCGGGAGCTCGACGTGCTCTGGCAGGTGCTGCCGTTCCTGCTCGCCGGGCTGCTGCTCGCCACCGTGACCGCTCCGGGTCTCAACATCCTGCAGCTCGGCGACGACGTCGCACGGTCGCTCGGCATGCACCCGATGCGTCACAAGGTGATGGGGATCGTCTCGGTCATGCTGCTCGCCGGTGCCGCCACCGCGGCCTGCGGCCCGATTGTCTTCGTCGGGCTCGTCGTGCCGCACGTCGCGAGGTTCCTGGCCGGCGTCGACTATCGCTGGATCCTGCCGTACGCCGCGCTGATTGGCGCCCTGCTCATCCTGGTCACCGACATGCTCGGTCGGGTCATGGCGCCGCCAGGGGAGCTGCAGGTCGGCATCGTGATGGCGCTGATCGGCGGTCCGGCGTTCATCCTGCTCGTGCGTCGAGCCAGGTTGGTGACGCTGTGACGGCGACCGACACGAGACTCGACGCGCACCCGGCGGGGTCGGCCCCGCTACGGCTCGGCTGGCTGTCCTGCCTGGTGCCGATCCGGGGCGTCGTCGTCGCCGTCGCCGGTCTGCTCCTGCTCCTGTTCGTGGTCGCGCTGAACCTCGCGCTCGGCGACTTCGACGTGCCGGTGGTCAAGGTCGTCCGGATCCTGCTCGGCGGCGAGGCCGAACAGTTCCAGCGCGCGATCGTCCTGGAGGTCCGGCTGCCGCAGACCGTGGTCGCCGTCGTCGTCGGTGCCGCGCTCGGGTTGTCCGGCGCGTTGACCCAGACGTTCGCCCGCAATCCGCTCGCCAGTCCGGACGTCCTCGGCGTCACCGAGGGCGCGGCGCTCGCCGCCGTGGCCTTCGTCGTGTTGATCGGGGCCGGCCGCGAGACGGTCTCGACTCCGCTCCAGACGCTCGGGTTGAGCGGAGCCGCCTTCGTCGGCGGCATCGCGACCGCGCTGCTGCTGTTCCTGCTCGCGTGGCGGCGCGGGATCGAGGGCAATCGGCTGGTGCTCATCGGCATCGGTCTAGGTGCGGCCTGCAGTGCTGCGACGTCGTGGCTGCTCGTCACCGCCCGCCTGCAGGACGCGACGACCGCCCAGGTCTGGCTCACCGGGTCCTTGTCGTCTCGCGGCTGGTCCGAGGCGAAGCCGGTGATCGTGATGCTGGTCGTCTTGATCCCGATCACCCTGCTGTTGGTCCGTACGCTCAATGCCCTGCAACTGGGCGACGACAGCGCACGCGGTCTCGGCGTCCGCCTGCAGGGGTCGCAGCTCGTCGTGTTGATCTGCGCGGTCGCCCTCGCCGCGATCGCCGTGTCGGCCGTCGGACTGCTGGAGTTCGTGGCGTTCGTGGTGCCGCAGGTCGCTCTGCGCCTGACGCGCGGCTCGCGCCCGCCGCTCGTGTCGTCGATGATCTACGGCGCCGTGCTCGTGGTGACGGCCGACCTCCTCACCCGCACCGTGTTGCCGTTCGGCCTGCCCGCCGGGCTCGTCACCACCGCCATCGGCGGTCCCTATCTCATCTGGCTGCTCATCCGGAGCAAACGAAAGGCGGCGCTATGACCGAGGTCCTCGACACCTCCGCCCTCGCGCTCCAGCTGCGAGCCGAGTCCGTGACGGTCGGCTACGGAGCCGAGCCGGTGCTGCGGGACCTGTCCTTCGACGTGCCCACTGGCCGGATCACGTCGATCGTCGGACCGAACGGCTGCGGCAAGTCCACCCTGTTGCGTACTCTCGCCCGGCTGCTCCCGCCCTCCGACGGACGGGTGTCGCTGGATGGCGAGCCGATCGGCCGCCTGTCGACCCGGGACGTCGCCCGGCGACTGGCGTTGCTGCCGCAGAGCCCGACCGCTCCCGAGGGGCTGCTGGTGTCCGACCTCGTGCTGCGCGGCCGGCACCCGCACCAGCGGTGGTTCCGCCAGTGGTCGCCGAAGGACGAGACGATCATCGCCGAGGCGATGGCATGGACCGACATCGCCGAGCTGAAGGATCGTCCGCTCGACGAGCTGTCCGGCGGCCAGCGCCAGCGGGCCTGGCTCGCGATGACACTCGCGCAGGACACCGAGCTGCTGCTGCTCGACGAGCCGACGACGTTCCTGGATCTCGCGCACCAGGTCGAGGTGCTCGATCTCGTCGTACGCCTCAACCGCGAACGCGATCGCACCGTCGTCATGGTGCTGCACGACCTGAACCTCGCGGCGCGCTACAGCGACACCATCGTCGTGATGCACGAGGGCGCGATTGTCGGCGAGGGCGAGCCCGCCGTGATCATCACCCAGGACCTGCTCTCGTCAGTCTTCGGCCTCGAGGCCGAGGTGCTGAGCGACCCGCGTACCGGGCTGCCGATCGTCGTGCCGGTCGCGTCGGCCGTCGGTGTACGTACGGGCTAGACCGTCGGGGTCGGCGGCGCCGTGGCCGGGTCGCCGTCGACGGCGGCCGCGAGCTGCGGCACGTAGCGCTCCAGGACGTACGGGATGCTCAGCGGGGTCACCATGCTGTGCCCGATGTAGTAGGGACCGTCGCTGGCGTTGATGTAGACCTCCCGGCCGTCGGAGGACGCGGCGGTCTCGGACCACAGGCCGCCGGTCTGCCGGGCGATCTGCTGCTCGGTCGCCAGCCAGACGACGCAGTCGTGGTCGAGCTCCTTGACCCGCTCGGGCGAGATCGAGCCGCCGAACTCGTCGCCGCCGATGTCCTCGAACTCCGCGGGGAAGGTGAAGCCGAGGCTGGTCAGGATCTGCGACCGCGGGTCGTCCGGCCCATAGATGTAGATCCCGTCGTACGGCGTCGCGACCAGGGCCACCCGGTCGGTGAACTGGGGATGCTCGTCCCGGTAGCGCGCCACGAGCGCGTTGACGTCGTCGACGACCTGCTGGGCCGCCTGCGGCTGACCGACGGCCGTTCCGACCATGAGCGTCGACTCGTCCCACGGCGCGCCGTAGTCGACGAAGCCCTCCGGCTGGGCGACGACCGGCGCGAACTCCGACAGCAGGCGATACTCCGACTCGGTCATCCCGGAGTAGAGACCGAGGATGAGATCGGGCGCCTGCTCGGCGACGCTCTCGACCCGGATCCCGTCGGTCGCGTTCAGCACGACCGGCAGGTCGGCCTCGCCGAGGCTGTCGGTCGCCCAGGGAAAGATCCGACCCGGCGCCTTGCCGAACCAGTGGGTCACCGCTACCGGCACGATGCCCAGCGCGAGCAAGGCGTCCTGCTCGTTGAGGCCGACGCAGACGACCCGTTCCGGCGCCTTCTCGACTTCGGTGCTGCCGTACTTGTGATTGATGGTCGCGGGGAACGCGTCGGCCTCGGCGTCTTGCGCCCGGCCCTGCGACGGCGGGGTGTCCTCGGCGCAGGATCCGATGAGGGGCGCGAGCGCGAAGGCGGACAGACCCGCGAGGACGGTTCGGCGATTCGGTGGCACGGCAGGCTCCCAGACGATAACGACTTAGGTAAGCCTCACCTTACTGAGTCGGCAGCACCGCGTCGACCTCGGGGTCAGCGTCCGATGCGCGCTCCGTCCACGCGGAAGCTGCAGATCACCGACGGCCGTGGGAAGCGGTCGGAGTGCGGCCAGGTGCTCGACGGGTTCTCGAACGTGGACCCGTCGGTCTCACCCGGGTGCTGGACGGCGTTGAAGACCGTCTTGCCGTCGGGCGAGATCAGCGGGCCGCAGGTCTCGGCGCCGAAGGGCACGGTGAGGAACTGCAGCACCTGACCCCGGTTGGCACCCTCGATCGGCACCGCGAACATGCCGTCGTTGGATCCGAGCACGTTGCCGTCCGTCGAGATCCAGAGATTGCCGCTCGGATCGAAGGCGACGTTGTCGGGACACGAGATCGGGCTGACCTGGTCCTTCGGGTGACCGCCGAAGTAGGTCTCGGGCGCCTCCGGGTCGCCGCACACGAGGAACAGCAGCCACCGGAACGTAGCCGCCGCCGCGTCGTTGTCGGCCTCGGTGAACTCGAGCACATAGCCGTTGCGGTTGCCCGACGCCGACTCGAGCGGTGCGCCGAGCTCGTCACGGACCATCGACGACGCGAGCGGGTTCGCCTCGTCGACCGGGAACGTCGAGCCACGCGCCGAGTTGTTGGTCAGTGCGGCGTAGACCTTGCCGGTGACCGGGTTCGGCTCGACATCCTCCGGTCGGTCCATCCGCGTGGCGCCGACGGCGTCCCCGGCCAGCCTGGTGTCGATGAGGACGTCGGCGACTGACATGCCGTCGACGAACGACTCGCGGTGGCTGGCCAGGGGGATCCATTCGCCGGCCCCGTCGAACTCGCCGTCGTCGGTGCCGTCGCCGGTCAGCTTCGCGACGTACAGCGCGCCGGTGTCGAGCAGAGTCAGGTTGTGCCTGCGGGCCGCCTGGCCGTTGCCCGGCCTGAACTTCTGCGCCGACACGAACTTGTAGAGGTAGTCGCCACGCTCGTCGTCGCCCATGTAGACGATCGCATGGCCGTCGGCGCCGATCCGGACATTGGCGCCCTCGTGCTTCATCCGGCCGAGCATGGTGCGCTTGACCGGCCAGGCCTTGCCGTCGTACGGGTCGATCTCGATCACCCAGCCGAAGCGGAAGGGCTCGTGCGGTTCGACCGTCATGTCGAACCGTTCGTCGACCGCGCTCCAGCCCCGACCGGCACCCGTCAAGCCGTACCGTTCATAACTTGTGGCGTACGTCGGATCCAGTTCCCCAGATGCGTCGAAGTAGCCGTTGAAGTTCTCCTCGCCGGACAGCACCGTGCCCCACGGGTTGTGCCACCCGCGCAGTTGTTGACCGTGCCATGGGCGGTCCGACCCTGCGGGCTCGCGGCGGTACGCAGCCGCGGGTCGCCGGCGGCCGGGCCGGCGATCCGGAACGGTGTCGTGGCGGTGATGCGCCGGTTGTGCTTGGTCTTCTCGGGCCGGACCCGGCTCCACGAGCCTTCCCGCGAGCCTTTGGCGATCTCGAGGAACGACAGCCCATGCGCCTGCATGGCGATCTTGATGATCGTCTCGTCGGAGTAGCGGCCCTCGGGGAACATCAGCACTTCGTCGGTGTACTCGTGGTTGACGCAGAGAATCGCGCGGTCCTTCTTCCCTTGAATCGGGAGAAAGCCGACGTAGTCGCAGTTGTAGCCGAATTGCTTCGCCTGGGCCTGCGGCGTCTGGCGGAAGGCGTTGAACCCCGGGGCGTCCGGAAGCACACGGTCGCCCCACCGCGCGACGACGTCGTAGTCGTAACCGGGCGGGACGGTGACGTTGTCGCGCTTGTTCGGTTCGACCGGCGTGAAGGTGAGGGCGACAGCGGCCGCCGCCGGAGCCGGGTTGAGCAGCGGAGCCAAGGCGGCGCCGGCCGATGCGGTCGCGCCCACAGCCAGGATGGTGCGGCGGGCGACGGCCTTGCCGAGCAGGTCACGGACGTGCGGGTTACCGGACGTGTTGGGCTCGGGGTGATCGCACTGGTTGCCGCAGCGGAACTTGCAGGTCATCCAGCTACGTGAGCCGTGTGGTCCGGACGTGCCGACCAGCGGCAGGAAGTGAGGGGTCATCGGGCATGCTCCCGCTGAGCGAGGTTGACGGACGGCCAGAAACTACGGG
>Ga0075421_100000077_pt1 | contig 73480 bp, 68 predicted proteins | sample SoiMetdeltSBSDD5_FD_75292 | JGI IMG/M metagenome (GOLD analysis project Ga0075421, IMG submission 75292) | Bulk soil microbial communities from a Populus tree surrounding site in Tennessee, USA - Soil MetaG P. deltoides SBSDD5 | ecosystem: Environmental > Terrestrial > Soil > Tree plantation... | reverse complement strand
GGAGGCGGGAAGGTCACTCCGAACCGCCAAAAGTCTCTACAGCAGGCTGGCGGTTCGCTGCAAGATTATCGCTACACTTTGATGGCGGAAAAATCTCTACATGGCATTGTCGGTTCGCAGTTATCCATGCCTCAAGGTTAAGGCCCTTCCCCCTCTTTATAAATGCTCTCTCGATATAAATCAGACCTCCTCGCACTGGCGGGCCTCGCACTGCTGGCGCTGATCTTCTTCTGGCCCGTCACCCTCAACCTCGGCTGGATACCGCATGGGGGCGGCGATCTTGTTTCTTTCCTCTGGCCCACGTACTCCTACGCCGCGCAATCCTTGCACGTGGGCCGCATTCCGCTCTGGAATCCCACGCTCTACTCCGGCGCACCGTTCGCCGCGGATAATCAATCCGGCCTCTTCTATCCCATCAACCTGCTGACCTTTCTACTCATCCCCTCTTTGCCTTACACGGCAATGGAATGGTTGGTCGTCTTTCACTTCTGGCTGGCCGGGGCGAGTATGTATTTTCTGATGCGAATCCTGTTATCTTCAGAAGAAGACCGTACACGGATTCCACGAAAAGAGACAGATACTACCGAAACGGATGACACGGAAAAGAATAAAAAATCAGTGAAATCCGGGTTCTTCCGTGCAATCCGTGTACAAATCCTTTTGGGCAATGAACTCCCTGCCCTCTTCTCCGCCATCGCCTACATGTTCTCCGATGTCTTCATCATGCACATCGGCCACTTGAACATTGTAGCGACCTCGGCCTGGCTCCCGGCGGCGTTTGCAGCGCTGCACCTTGGCTTCATGCGCCGCTCGCTAGGGTGGGCCGCCGGGGCGGGCGTAATCCTCGGCGTCGCGATACTCGCCGGTCACGCGCAAATGACGCTCATCCTGATGATTGGGCTTGGCTTCTATGCACTCTGGCAGATCGTCCTCGGCCCCAAGCGTCTCGCGCTCACAGGTTTATCCGGCCTGATGTTCATCATCGCTTTCGGCGTCAGCGCGCTGGCGCTCATTCCCGGCGCAGAGATGCTGCGCTTCACCGCGCGCACGCAATTGGACTACGCCACGGCCTCGCTCTACTCCTTGCCATGGGCCAGCCTCGCCGGATTATTCTCGCCGCTCGTCTTCGGGCGCGGCGTGCAAAATTTTTGGGGGCCGTGGGATCGCGTGGAACTCGGTTACTTGGGCGTGCTGCCGCTCGTCTTCGCCGGCTGCGCGCCGTTCAAGAATCGGCGCGGTGTCTCAATCTTCCTTGGTGTGTTAGGCCTCCTCGCTTGGCTGATCGCGCTCGGAGCCAACACACCGCTGCATCATTTCCTCTATCAGAACGTGCCGGGCTTCGCGCAACTCCGCGCTCCGGCGCGCTTCATCCTCCTCACCGATTTTTCCCTCGCCGTCCTCGCCGGTCTCGGCTTGCAACGACTGAACGCAGTGCCTCGCAAACAGATCCTCCTCTGGTGCAGCTTCTTGCTCGTCGCCGGATTTTCTGCAATCTATTTCAACTATCACCAAGCCATCGCTGCCACCGGCATCGCACACGACTTTTCGTTCTACACTGGCTCAATCATTGCCTTCAGCCTCTTGCTCCTCGGCTTACTCCTCAGCCTCTGGCACCCTCCATCTTCCGTCTTCCGTCCTCCGTCCTCCGTCCTCCGTCTCACGCAGTGGTCCTTCGTCCTCCTCCTCTCCGCCGACCTCCTCGCCCACGGCGCCTGGGTCGAAGTGGATTCATACGACGCCACGCTCGGCTTTCAACATCCGCCAGCGCTCGAGTTTTTACAAAGCCAGCCGCTGCCCACGCGCATTGACAACGCCTCCGGCGCGTGGTCGCCGGACGCCGCCGCGCGCTACGGCTTGGAAGATATCAACGGTCTCTCCAATCCACTCGCGCTCGCGGCGTATCAAACGTATCTCGGCGCGGTCGGCGCGCGTGGCACGCCGCTCTACAACTTCCTCAACGTGCAATTCGTCATCGCCGACAAAGATCGCCCGCCCGCCGACAGCACCTTCGTTCCCGTCTTCAACGAAGATCCGGCGCTTGATATTTATCTCAACACGAATGCGATGCCGCGTGTCAGTTTAGTGTATTCGGCGACGCTCGTCCCGAACGGTGAAGCCGCGTTTGGCGCGATTCATGACCCGAACTTTAATCCGTTAGTCAGCGTCGTCGCCGAAAGATTAACCGCGCCCAGAGGGGCTCCCGGTATTCCCGAAGGTGAGTCGAACCTTTATTATCTTCACTACGCCGCCGAGTCATTTACCATCGTCGCGCGCACACCGGCCCCGGCGTATCTGGTCTTCAGCGAAGTCTGGTATCCCGGCTGGCGCGCGTGGGTGGACGGAGTCGAAACGCCCATCTTTATCGCCAACTTTGCCTTTCGCGGCATCTACTTGGCGCAGCCCGGTGAGCACACCGTCGTCATGCGCTTTGAGCCGCTCAGTTGGAAGATTGGATTGGGGATTACGTTGCTGACGCTAGTTGGTTTAGCGCTTTGGCTTGTGAGGCACGCCCTTTGACATCCTTCGACTTCGCTCAGGACAGGCGCTCAGGGCACGATTCGTACCGAGCCAAGAATTAAATGATCGAGTTGATCCAACGCTCCGCCCGGCTGCGAAATCACGAGCCGGCTCAAAGAAGCCAAGTCATACAAGCCAACTTCAATCTGATAATCGCCTGCTTCTAATTCAAAGGGGAGCAGCAGCGCGTAGCGATCTGTAATCACCTCACCCGGCTGCCACGAACTCGTTGGGCGCGTACCGCTCAGGGGCTGGCTATCCGTTTGAGCCACCAATTCGCCTGAACTGTTCAGCAGATGCGTGAACACGGTGTAATCCACCGGAAGCGGTTCGGTCGCCAGCCATTGCAGAGTCACGTATAGCGTCTGTCCGGGCTGGAGCGTGGCCGGCTCCAGTGCGTAACCAATCAAGCGCGGCCCACTCTCGAATTGCGCTTCAATCAAAGTCAGCGCTGACTCCGCTTGCGACCCCGAGAATGCAAATAGCGTCACGTAATTGCCCACATAACTCTGATAAAAAGCCTTATAGCCTTTGCGTGCGAGCCAAGCTTCGGCTTGATGTTCCGGGTCATACGTCTTCGGTTCACCGTACAACACTAACCACGCGCGACGGTAACCGGCAATCAATCCCGGAAAATCGCGCTCGGCCCGCGCCTCAGTCAGGACGGAATCGGGAGAGATAAAACGATAGTCAAGGCCAGAGGGATGATAAATCTCGAACAGCATTTTTTGTTCTGGCCCATCGAGCAGCAGTACATCGCCGGGCTGCGCGTTCTGCCCAATCAGCGCCATCATCTCCCCATAGTGACTCTTCAAGAACGCCGGATCGAAATACCACGCGCGCAGTGAAATGAAGCTGGTGACCGTGTATACCACCAACGCGCTTGGCAGTGCCACTCGCCGCCAGGGCAAACGGCAAAAAGCCCACGTGAGCAACAACAGAAAGGGCGGAAGGCTCATCATCAAAAACCGCTCACCGAAGTGTCCCAGCCACGCATCGGCAGGCCAGATGAAGAGCGGAGGAAGGAGGAGCCAGAGGCCGAGTAAAGATCTCACAGGACTGTGAGGTCTATTAAAGTCGCCAGCGCTCACCCTCACCCCCGACCCCTCTCCCTCCGGGAGAGGGGAGTCCTGCTCCCTCTCACCAGGGGGGAGAGGGCCGGGGTGAGGGGGGAATCTTGACAAAGCCAACACTCCAATCGCCAGCGCTAAGTAAATCCATGCCACCCAATTCCATCCCGATGGAAATGTAAGCCCAACCGCAAAAGCCGTCACGCTCTGTGTCAGAATTTCCACCAAGCGACTCAAAGTCAGAGCCAGCTGTTGCGTTCCTTGGCCGGAGCGCGCGACGGCTCCGTATTGCAAATAAAGCCAAGGTGCTATCCCAATAGAGATTGCCGCTTGAGCAATAATCCATTGCTTCAGCCACTTGCGTTGCCACAGCAGGGCAAAAATATTTTGGGCGATGAGCGCGAAGGCGGCATAGTAATGGGCATGGACCGCGAGAATGCTGAAGGTCACGTACCCCGCCCAAAACCAAAAAGGCCTCACAGGTCTCACAAAACTTGCCTGGTTTGCAGCGAAGACGATTGGAGACCTGTGAGGTCTGTCGTCCAACGCTCGCACCAGAAAGTAAAAAGACAACGTCATCGTCAGGAACAGCAGGCTGTACATCGTCAGGTCTTGCGAGTACGAGATGTGAAACGGCGAAAGAGCGAGAAGGGAACTTGCCACCAGCCCGGCGGTGCGGGAAGCGAACAATCGGCGCGCTAAAACATAAAGGGCTGGAAGGCCTAAGACGCCCAAGAGCGCCGGAAGCATCCGCAGCCCGAAAACGTTGAAATCGAAAATTCGATGCCAGAAAAATAGAAAGAGATGGAAGAGGCGCGGATGAAACTCGGCGGCGGGATCGAGGACGCGCGCAAAATCATGGTGGACGACTTCGAGCTTGATGCCCTCATCGCCCCAAATTTCTTGATGGTCGGCGCGGTAAACGCGCAGCGCAAAGCCGAGCAGGAAAACGCCCAGGAGCAGCGGAAAGTGAAATCTATGCCAAAATGAAATTGGCTTTATGTTGGGCTTCATTGAAGATAAGGGTGATGATATATCTGACAGACCTAAGAGTTCCTAACACAAAGAAACCCGGTTTCTCGTTTTAAGTGCGGCTCCGATGGTTTCTTCGCAAGAAACCGGGTTTCTCGTCATTTTGAGCGGTGGGTCTGTCAAGTATGTCATCACCAAGATAAGGGACGCAGATACACGCAGATGAACGCAGATTCTTATTGATTTTTCTTTATCTGCGAAAATCTGCGTGTATCTGCGTCCAATTTTCTCTTTTGGCGATTATAGCACGCGGAAATGCAACCTTTTCCCGCCGAAGTGCAACTATAATGGTGAAACATATGGACTCGGGCGACACGGTTTACGTGAAGCGAGTGCTCTCCGGCGATAAGGCCGCTTTTGGCCCGCTGGTCGAGCGCCATCGGCCGATGGCGCTGCGCCTCGCCGCACGTATGCTCTCCGATTCCGCCGGGGCGGAGGACGTCACGCAGGAGGCCTTTTTGCAGGCTTTCCTGAGCCTGGATCAGTTGCGCGATCCCGAACGCTTTTCGTCCTGGCTGTACGGCATCACCGTGAACCTGTGCCGGATGCGCCTGCGCGCTCGGCATGAGGTACGTTTGCCGGAAGATTGGGATGGCGGGCGAGTGGCCGAGGGTTTTACCTGGGCGGATACGCGGAGCGTGCCCTCGGCGGAGGCGGTCTATGAGATTCGGGAATTGCACAAAATCGTTCTGAGCGCAGTTGCCTTATTATCACCTGAGCAGCAAGCAGTGGTGCGGCTGCATTATTTGGATGGCCTGACACTAACAGAGATTGGTGTATTAGCTGGAGCGCCGTTGGGCACGGTCAAAGCCCGTCTGAGCCGGGCGCGCGAACGGCTGCGAGTTGAATTGGCGCGCGAATTTGCGGAACAGCAAACAAGGCATTTACCAAGGGAGGTTAAGATGATTGAAATGGTCGTGCATGATGTGATCGCTCGGGTGCGGATACAGACCGGCCAACCGGCCACAGACTCTTCCCACAGGATCATCCTATTAAAAGAACAAAATAAAGAAAGAATACTTCCCATCTGGGTTGGGGGGTGGGAGGGCGATGTCATCGCCTGTCAACTGGCTGAGAAATCCTTTCCTCGCCCGGTCACCTTTGAGTTTATGGCTCGGTTGCTGGAGGCGGCGCAAATGGTCGTGGAGCGGGTGGCGGTCACTCGGCTGGATGGGCAAGTCTTTTACGCCACGCTCTGGGCGCGCGCCGCGGATGGCAAAGTCCAAGAGATAGATGCGCGCCCCAGTGATTCGATTGCCTTAGCACTACATGTCAAGGCGCCGATCTTTGCCGATGAAGGTGTTTTGGAGAAACAGGGCGTTGAGCCGGAGAAGTTCAAGGTTACTATGGAGGATAGGCTCCGGGCAGATCATGAAGCGCTGTCTATCTCACCTGAAGAAGCTAAAGTGAAATGGGGATCCGTGCTGGAGCATATTCGGTCATCAGCCTAAAAACTTCCATGATTTAAACGAGAGTCACTACCGCCTTCACGAGAGTCCAGTATCAATGTTATGGACTCCCGCCTTCGCGGGAGTGACCTGCCTTGGTCCTTCGTCCTTCGTCTTTCGTCGGTCTCGCGAAGCGGTCCACCGTCCTCCGTCTTTCTTCACCCCGGCTGCCCCAGCCTCGCCTTTTCTTCCTCAATCACTTTTTCTTCCAACTTCTTGAACAATGGGCCGGGTTCACGCAGTTGTTGGCCGGGCTTGAGGTCGCTCGGCGTCCAGTGACCGGTTGCGCCGGTGGGATCGTAGATCAATGCGTCATGCGAGCGCGAGGACTCTTGGTAAGTTACGATCTTCTGCGTCCCAAAGAGTTGACCATCGTAACCCAAGTAGCCGTGCAGCTTCTCCGAGGTGAACGGCAGGAATGGCGCGAGCAGGATCTTGAGCGAGTCAATCGCCTTGAGCGCCGTGAAGACTGTCTTCGCGGCTTCGGCTTTATCCTTCTTGATCTCGAACCATGGCCCGCGCTCATCGAGATAGCGATTCGCTTCGGTCGCGAGCGCAATCGCCTCGCCGAGCGCGGCGCGGAGTTTCACCGCTGCAATCAAATCGCCGACGGATTTAAATCCGCCTTCAATCTTCGCCAATAGTTCTTTATCTTGCGGACGCAACTCGCCGGGATCAGGCACATGCCCGTCCCAATTTCTGTACGTAAACGTCAGCACCCGGTTGGCGAGATTGCCCCACGTGGCAACCAACTCGTCGTTGTTGTGGTGGACGAACCCGACCCACTCCCATTCCGAGTCCTTCGTCTCCGGCATAATCGCCGTCAGATAGTAGCGGAGCGGATCAGGATCATAGCGGGTGAGGAAGTCCAATCCCCACACCGCCCAATTCCGAGAGCCGGAAATCTTCTGTCCTTCCAGATTCAGAAACTCGTTCGCGGGCACGTCGTAAGGCAAGTTGAGCGACTTCTTCACATCCTCTTCATACAACCGCCCGACGCCGATCAACTCCGCCGGCCAAATCTCCGCGTGAAAGGGGATGTTGTCTTTGCCGATAAAGTAAAAGCTCTTGGCCGATGGGTCGTACCACCAGGCCTTCCAGGCATCCGGGGTGTCGTGATTCTTCGACCACTCAATGGACGACGAGAAGTAGCCGACGACGGCCTCGAACCAAACGTACAAGCATTTCCCTGTCCAACCCTCCACCGGAACGGGGATGCCCCAATCGAGATCGCGCGTGATTGCCCGGCCATGCAGATCGCCGGAATTCACCTTGAACCGCGAGGGGTTGATGACGTTCGGCCGCCAGTGGTCTTTATCGGCGTTCAAGTAGTTACTCAGGCCGGGCGCGAGTTTGGCCAGATCGAGATAGAAATGCTCGGTCTCGCGCAGTTCGAGCGCGCCGCCACCGGTCTTCGCGCGCGGCTTGATCAACTGCGTCGCGTCGAGCAGATTGCCGCAGTTATCACATTGATCGCCGCGCGCGTTCGGGTAATGGCAGAGGTAGCATTCGCCCTCGACGTAGCGATCCGGCAGAAAGCGATTCTCGGTCGGCGAGAACCATTGCTTTTCTATCTGCGTGTACAAGCAGCCGTTCTCGCGCAACTTCAAGAAGACATCCTGCGCCACTTTGAAATGATTCTCAGTGTGCGTACTCGTAAACAAGTCATACGACAAGCCGGACTTGACAAACAAATCCAAGAAGCGGCGATGATAACGCTCGTAGAGTTCCTGAGCGGTCGTCTTTTCGGCGTCAGCGCGGACGGTGATGGGTGTCCCGTGCGAGTCCGTGCCGGAGATCATTAGCACGTTGTTCCCAGCCAGACGATGATAGCGCGCGAAGATGTCCGCCGGAAGATACGCGCCGGCGATGTTGCCTACGTGGATGTCGGCGTTGGCATACGGCCACGCGACAGCGACAAGAATGTTTTCAGACATGAGAGCCTCCATAAATAAAACCGCCAGCCGAGGCTGGCGGTTTGGTTGCCGTGACCGTGAGCAGACGCGCTCAACCGGCCATCACGGGGACGGAGCCTCGGCTCCGGCCTCGTCGCGGCAGGCGGCGCATCAACATCGAGAAACCAAAATGGATCGTGTTCATGTGGCTATTCTACCATGTCTGTCAAGGCACGACGGCCGGGATCAGTCCCCACTTACTACCGCCGTTCACGCTGCGCACCAACGCAGTGTTGCTGCCCGCGTGAGCGATCACCCAGCCCGTCTGGTTGGTCACAAAATCAACCGGGCCCATCCAGGACAATTTATTTGTCAACAGCGCCCAGTTCGCGCCGCTATCCGTGGTCTGATACATCGCCGTGAGGCCCGTGCCCTCGGTCGTTGTACTGCCTAACCACCAGCCGGTGGTCGCGTTCAGGAAAAAAAGATTCCCATAAGGCAGCGGCAGCGCGCGCCCGGTCCACGTCCCGCCGCCATCGCTGGTGACATACAACCAAGCCTCCGCCAATGCAGAGTGGGCTGAATAATCGAGGCATTTGACGACGAGCGCGCCGTTTGAAGGAGTCGTGAAAGCCAGGTGATCCGTGCCGCACGCCAGCTGCGCGTCCGTGGCAAACAAGTTAGGCGCCGCCGCCGGCGCAGGGAGATTCTGCTGCGCCCAAGCGTGTCCGCCATCAGTCGTCTTTTGTAAGTAAGGCGGGCCAGACTGCACGCCGTTACAATCCCCCGTCACCCAACCGGTGCTCACATTCGCGAAGACCAAACCGGTCTTCGTACAGCTCATGTATAAGTCGGATGAACCTGCGCCCACGGGATCAATCACTTTTGTCCAGTGCGCGCCGCCATCGCCGGTGGCGAAGCCCATCACGTAATCATGATTCATGCCCGCGCCCACGTGCCCCAGCAACCAGCCGACTTGCGCGCTCACAAACATCACCTCCGACGGATCGAAATACTCACTGCCGCTCACATCCAAATTATTCTGAGTCCAATTCGCGCCGCCGTTCGTCGTGCGCCAAACTTGCGTTGAAGTCGGCGAGGCCGCGGGTGGGCGTTCGACGTAAATCACCCAGGCGTTTTGCAAATCCAGGAAGCCGCCTGTCGCGCGCTTGCCCGGCGGTTCCGGCGGCGTCACGCGGGTCCAGGTGATGCCGCCATCGTTCGTGCGCAGAATGTGATCGGTCGGATCGCCCGCCAGGTTGCCGATTCCCCAACCCGCCGTTTCAGAGAACATGCGGATGGAGAGGAGGACGACCGGCGTGCCGGCGACAGTTGGAATCGGTGTGAAGGTGGGGGCGCCCGGTAGCGGGGTGTCGGTGGGGGGAGGCGGAACCAAGGTGGAACTCGCCTCGACCGTCGGCGCGAGGGGGGTGGAGGTGGGAGGCGCGTCCGTCGGGCCGGTGGTGCGGGTAGGTGGTGCGATCGGCGTAGGCGTCTTGCCCGCCAGTGTTGCGCACGCCAGCGTCGTGCTCAACATCGTCAGTAAAGCAATTGAAGGAAAAATGAATTTGCGCATGGGGGCCTGCTTTCTAAATTGTGGCTCTACCGGATTTAACGGGATTCGCCACAGAATGAAACGGACGGAACGAAGATTGATTTCCGGCCTAAATTGGGAGAACTTGTTTTAGGGAGTTTGGGGAACGAGCACTTCATCGCCCACGGCGATGGTGACCGGCTGGTCATCGGTCAGCGTGCAGTAAAAGCCGCGCAGTCCGCCATCCAGGAATTGCAGCGTGGCCTTGAGCGTCGCTTGGTCTACCATTCGATTCAGGACGTAACCGCTAAACGGTCGGCACGGTGTGGCGACTCGTAAATTTTTCAACCAGATGGATGACGCCCCCTTTGCGGGTCGGATGACAATGCCCGTTTCAAGGGTAGCTAATTCGATTCGTTCGTGAGTCTCGACCAAAATATTCTCTCCGGCGCAGCCGTCGGCCACATGCTCCCCAAAACGTTCGCGCATCGCCGCGTAATGAGTCGTGAACCCGACCGAGAGGTCGTTCGTCCCTTCGTTGTTCCGGCTTTCCGGATGTTCAACATGATGAACGTCCAGCAGCGTCCCGCCCTCCGCCAGACCCCTGACGGCGAGCGCGCCCTCCGAGGTGAGAGTCAATTCATCCACCGCTAGCAGCGCCGACGGGTCGTACCGGCGGTGAGGCTTTTCCCCGACCTTGAGCGTCGAGCGTTGAATTTGCAGCCGGACGATTTTGCCCAATACGCGCAAATCAGATTTCATCGCCCTGTTATCTCCTTTGGCATTGATTGCGATAACACACTAATGATTCACCGCGGAGTTCGCAGAGAGCGCGGAGATTTCCCTTTTTCTTTTTCTCTTTCTTTGTCTCTGCGCTCTTCGCGCGCTCCGCGGTAAAAAAAACTAGGGCGCTTTCTCGTACACCCGCACGTATTCCGCGATCAGCTGTTGTGGAAAGACGGTGGTTTTATCCGGATTGCCCGGCCATCCCCCACCCACCGCCACATTCATAATGATGAAGAAAGGATGATCGTATACCCATTTCCCCGGCAGCATTGAAGGAATAATTCTAAAGTAACGCGTATCGTCCAGATACCAACGAATCTCTTCCGTCTCCCACTCAATCGCATACACGTGGAAGTCGTCGGCGAACTCGCCCTCACTTAAGCTGTGCGGCCCGCCCACGCCGTTCCCGCCGGAGTAGCCCGGTCCATGCACAGTGCCATGAATGGTGCTCGGTTCTCGGCCGATGTTCTCCAGGATGTCAATTTCGCCGGAGTTCGGCCAGCCGATTCGGCTAATGTTATTGCCCAGCATCCAGAACGCCGGCCAGATGCCTTGCCCGCGCGGAATCTTTAAGCGCGCCTCGATGCGCCCGTATTGCCACTCGCCCAGGCCTTCAGTCTTCAGCCGCGCGGACGTATATTTCCGGCCAAGGTAGTCTTCCTCGCGCGCCTCAATGATGAGTTGACCATTTTCCAGCCGCGCATTCTCCGGGCGAGCGGTGTAGTACTCCAATTCATTGTTGCCCCACCCATGGCCGCCAGTCTCTGGCTTCCATTTGGTGAGGTCGAGCGTGTCGCCGTCAAACTCATCTTGCCAGACGAGTGTCCAGCCTTCGCGCATCCATTCGGGAGTAGGGGTGGGAGTAGGCATAGGCGTATCCGTCGGAATAGGTGTGGAGGTGGGAGTGGGCATGACCATACTACATGCCACGCTAACAGTGAGCATGATCCATGAAAGAGCCAGGCGAAAAAATGAGCGGTAAGTGGAACGAGAGAGCATAGGGTTACTCCTGAATCTTAGTCGCAAAGGGTTTAATTATAGCTAGGAAATTTTATCGAAAAGGCGAAGATGAATGATATAAACGATGAATAATATTTCAAAAGAATCAACGCCTTTGCTTCGGGATAATTAATGGTATTGAGAACTTAATTCTGCTTACCGTACTATACTTTCCTTCCACTTGCGCTTGTGTGCCTGCCACAAAAGCTCCAACTACAATCCCAAACCCACTTTTTGCTTGTCCTCCTTCGGCAACTGTAACTGCAAGATCGAACTCTATTGTCTGTGGCTCTGTAATTGTCATCGACGTGGGATTTGTCTGTTTCTCTATAGGATTAATAGATGCCCCTTCCTTACTCGCGTGTTCTTGAGCTTCTTTTATACCATCTATGATCTGTTTGAGTGATTCAGAGACAAAATCCTTAATTTCCATCTTTTACCTCCAAAAGAGTTTGAGCCACCAACAGAAATTATAGCAGGTCACTCTCTTATCAACCTCTCCGCCAATCTTCGCGTCAGTTCTTTCGTCTCCAAGCCTTCCACACCCACCGGGCCAATGCAGACCGGACAGCCATCGCGGCAGGGGCAGGCGCTGACCATCTCCAGCGCGCCGTGCAGCAGTTCGGTGTGCAGTTCGTAGAGTTGTTCGGCGAAACCTAAACCTTCGGGGACGAGATCATAAATCGTGATCGTCGGTGAGCTAGTGGCCTTCGCGCGCGCTTCGCTGCTCACGCCGAGGTCGCGCGGGTCGCACATCAAAAATAGCGGCGCGAGGTTGCCGAGCGCGTGCGCGAGTCCGCCTAAGGCTGTCTGCGTCCCGCGCGCGGCTTCAACGCGGCGATGACAGGCCCGGCAGAGCGTGACCAAGTTGTCTAACTCATTCGCGAGTTTATAGTTCTCGTTCACGCCCGGCACGTAACCGAAGGAACGGAAGGGGACGAGGTGATGAACGTCGTGCTGTCTACCCCCTCCCCGGCCCTCCCCTATCGGAAGATCACCGATGGGGGAGGGAGTCGTCTCCGGCTTCCCACACTGTCGGCAACGGTAGCCATCGCGCGCGCGCGCGGCGTTGCGCTGCGTTTCCCAGTTCGGGCCATAATCGTTCGGGGCGACCAAGATTCCCTCTTCTGCCAACTCTTTCACCAGTTCCGGCGGAATCCATAACCAGTAGCCGGTCGTCTGGAATTCGCGCGCGGGCAGATTGATCTCGCCGTAGCCGAGTGTCTCGTGCGTGTAGCGCTTGACTTTGCGGAACGAGGCGGGTTGCGAGGTGATGAGGAGTTCGCCGTATCCCCTCCCTACCCCCTCCCCGGCCCCGCTTGCGCGCCATCGGAAGTTCACCGATGGGGGAGGGGGTGGGGAGGGAGCAGGGTCTTGCTCCAAAACATTCACCACTTCCACTTCAACAGCCTCGGACGCTTCGGTAAAGTAATCCACCTCGACGGCTTCGACTTCAGCAATGGCCTTGTCCCAATCCAGACGAGTCACAATGTACTGCCGCCCCTCATGCAAGTACACGGCCCCCTCGTGGACACGGATGGGCGCGGTGACTCGATCTACTTCGCCGATGACGACCGGACGCCCATTGCTCACCGCTTGAATCACAATCTTGTCGTCGGAGGCCGCACGCAACGAAATGTCGTCGGCGGGGTAGGAGTCAGCCACCCAACGATACGTGCCATTGGAGCGATGCAGTTCGCCCTGTTCCTCCAAAATCTGGAGCAACTCTTGAAGGTCAGGCAAAGCGCCAAAGGTCTCGCCCGCGCTGAAAGGCAACTCGAACGCGGCGCAGCGGACGTGGCTGGCGAGCAGCGCCAGATTGTCGGGATTGATGAGCGCGCGTTCGGGCGAGCTTTCAAAAATGTAACGCGCGTGCGTGGCGAGGTATTGATCAAGCGGCGCGGCCGAGGCGACGAGCACCGCGGCGCTCGTCTCGGAGCGACGGCCCGCACGCCCGGCCTGCTGCCAGAGCGAGGCCAGCGTGCCCGGATAGCCCGCGATCACAGCCGCGCCCAGTTGGCCGATGTCCACGCCTAACTCCAACGCATTCGTCGCGACGACGCCGCGCACGGAGCCGTCGCGCAGGCCGCGCTCGATCTCGCGCCGCTCCAAAGGCAGATAACCGCCGCGATAGCCGCGCACCGCTTGCGGATCGCGTCCGCGCTTTTTGGCTTCGTCGCGGATGTAGCCCAGGAGAATTTCGGTTGCGTTGCGTGTGCGCGCGAAGATCGCCGTCTGCACTTCATCGGCCAGAAATTCGCCCGCGAGGCGCTGCGTTTCCAAAAGGTACGAGCGGCGCAGGCCGAGCGCGGGATCAATCAGCGGCGGGTTGTAGAGGATGAAATGTTTTTCGGCGCGCGGTGAACCGTCTTCATTCACGAGCGTGACCGGCGCTTCGATTAATTTTTCCGCGAGTTCTTGAGGATTAGCAATCGTCGCCGAGGCGCAGATGAATTGCGGGCTGGAGCCATAGAAGGCGCAGATGCGCCGCAGTCGCCGCAAGACATTCGCCATGTGTGAGCCGAACACGCCACGATAGACGTGCAGTTCGTCGAGCACGATGTATTTGAGATTGGCAAACCAGTCGGCCCAACGGGTGTGGTGTGGCAGGATGCCGGTGTGGAGCATGTCGGGATTGGAGATGAGGACGCCGGCGGATTTGCGGATGGTGGAGCGTTGGGATTGAGGCGTGTCGCCGTCATAGACATGGACGAAGGACGAAGGACCGCTTCGCGGGACGGAGGCGAACTGCGCTAATTCATTTGCCTGATCTTGGGCCAAAGCTTTCGTGGGAAAAAGATAAAGCGCTCGGGCCTCTGGAGTAGTGAGTAATGTTTGGAGGACAGGCAAGTTGTAGCACAACGTCTTGCCGGAGGCGGTGCCGGTGACGACGGCGACGTTCTCGCCACGCTGCGCCGCTTCAATCGCTTGCGCTTGGTGAATATAGAGGGCGTTGATGTTTCGCGTACGTAACGCCGCCGTTATTTTGGAATCGAGCGAAGCTGGAAAGGGCGCGTAACGCGCTTCGCGGGCGGGCAGGCGTTCCCAGGCGGTGACGTTCTCTATAAAGTGGCGGTCGAGGCGGAGGCGGGAGAGAGTTTGCATGAGAAGAACGACGGAGGACGGAAGACGGTGGACGGACGAAAGAAATGACGAATGAGCGAATGACGAATGGCAAATGACGAATGACTAGCCGCCAACCACCAACCGCCAGCCGCTAGCGGCCAGCAACCAGCAACCAACTACCAGCCACCAGCAACCAGCCGCCAACCGCCGAGCTTACAAAATTCACCCAATCATTATCCAGCCAGCGCCAGCCGCGGATGAGGCGGGTGGGATGACCGCAGGTATGAGTTGGATGGCGCTCGGTTTCTTTGTGGCAGTTGTCGCAGAAGTAAATCGCTTGCACAGTTGCGCCGAGGAAAGAGTCAAAGAGGGAGCCAAGCAGACCAGAGAGAGAAAAAAGAAAAAGAGAAAGAGAGAGATAAAGAAAAGAGAGAGGGGGAGTAAAAGCGATGGCGACGAGGCTGATGAGGAACGAGCCGGCGAGGGCGGCGGAGGTTCCGAGCAGCGTGATACCGCCTGACGTTCCCACTTCCACCCGTTTGCCGTTGGTCACTAAGCGAGGCTGGGCTTTGCTCAACACGCCCAACTCCGTCGCCCAGGTGTCCGCGTTAACGGTTGCCATCGCGCCGACGAACGCCGCCCACCATAACGGATGGGGCCAAACGAAGTTGGCAACCGCAATCAGCGCGCCCGCGCCGCCGTTCGCCAGCGCCTGCGCCAGATCGCGTTGGCTCCCTTTGCTGAATTTCTCGGCGAGCGACTCTTTGCGTGAGGCTTTGAAATGCGAGAGCGCGCTGGATGAGACGAAGAAAACGATGAGCAGGATGCCCCATGCCCAACCGCCGAATCCGAAAATCGCCGTCCCGACGAGCATCGCGCCCAACACGCCGGATTTGGAGAGTGACCCTCGGCGATACCCCACATAGCCGATGAGCGCGGAGAGGAGCAAGCCGAGGAGAATTTGGAGGAAAGTCGTCATCAATCCTTCGGTTTTGTGACCAGTTCACCCTGACCGGACTCTATGTCGGCGACGAAGCCGCCCCACCCGCCGCTCGTCCCTTCCCTAACTGGAGCGGTTACAACGAGTAATCGGACAGGATCAGCGCTGCGGATGGTGTAGCCATGCTGGAGGCCACACGGCAGAAAGATGAAGCCGCCCTGCTCCAAATCGAAGCTTTCTTCACCACAGCGAAAGGTGATGGCGCCTTCAAGCACGTAGAACATCTCATCCTCGGTGGGGTGAGTATGATCCTCCGGCTCTTCGCCCTTCCGCGTGACGTACTCTAAGATCGTGGAGCCGCTGCCCGCCTGAACCTCGCCCGCTTTCACGGTGAAGTCTATACCGATGCGATACGTCCATCCCTCACCGGCCTTCAGTGCATACGGTCGAGTTCGACTGCCAAGTTGGTTCATGACGATCTCCCGAGCAATTGCGCAATCTCACGCATCTGTTCCGGCGTCAACGGGCCGAACTCCATAGCTTTCGTATTCTCTTCTACCTGCTTCACGGTGCGGAAGCCGGGGATCGGAAGCGTCTGCGGGCTGCGCGCCCACAGCCACGCCAGCGCGCCCTGCGCCACCGTTCTTCCGCCGCTGGTGAGAATCTTGTGGATGGCATCGCGCTTGGTCAGCCATTCCGGGTTGGGCTTGCCGCCTTTGAAATATTTCATCCATTCCGGGCTTTTCTCACCGCGCACGTCATCGGCGGAGGCTTTGGTCTCGGCAGTGTAGCGGCCGGTCAAAAGTCCCATCGCCAGCGGGCCACGGTTGATGGCGGCTAAGTTGTACTTCTCGCACAGCGCAATCATGGCCGGGTTGTCGTCGAGCACATTGAGTTGTAATTGGATGGCGGTGCATTTGGGCCCTTGAGCAAAAAGTTCTGCCCGATCAGGAAAATCGGTGCTCCAGCCGTACGCGCGAATTTTGCCGGCTTTCACCAACTCTTCCAGCGTCTCGCGCACCGGTGCGGCTTGATCCGCCGGATAGCCGTTGTTGTGGAATTGGTACAGGTCAATGTAATCCGTGTTCAAGCGCCGCAGAGATTCTTCACACGCCTGCCGGATGCCTTCCGGCGAGGGATCGGCTCCCGTCACCTGGCGCGTGGTTTCGTCGAACACCGCATTAAATTTGGTCGCGATGACAGCCTGCGCTCGTTTGCCGTTCAGCGCCTGACCGAGAATCCATTCGCTGTGCCCGGCGCCATACACATTGGCCGTGTCGAAGAAATTAACGCCGTGGTCGAGGGCGGCCTGAATCGCGCGGAGCGACTCCGCGTCATCCACCTCGCCCCAACCGAGCGGCGTTTCTCCCGACCAAAACGGGCCGCCGATGGCCCAGCAACCCATCCCCAGCGCGCTGACTTCGATCCCCGAACGTCCTAATTTACGTTTCATCGTTTGTTTTCCTTTATTGTGTTGATCTTCGACAAGTTATAAATCACGTATCAGGCCTCCGCCTCTATCCGATTTGGAAACCACAACGTGAAGGTTGTGCCTTCATCCACGCGGCTCTTCACGTCAATCGTTCCGTTAAACTCGCTGGTCACAATATCATGCACGATCGTCAGCCCTAAGCCCGTGCTTTCCCCGAACGGCTTGGTCGTGAACAGCGGATCGAAGATGCGGGAAAGATTCTCCGGCGCAATCCCCCGCCCGTGGTCGCTTACGCTCAATTCAATGCCCTGCGGGTGGGGTGCCAGCCGCACGGTAATGGGACCGCCGTGCTCCCGGCTGGCTTCCACCGCGTTCGTCAGCAAGTTGGTCAGCACTTGCACCAACCGCCCCGGCGAGCCAAACAGTTCGATCTCCGCCAGCGCCGGTTCAAACACCGCCGTGCAATTCGCGCGCCGCAAGGCGTAGCCTAACAACTGCAGCGTCTCCTGGATCACCGGCACGGCGTTGAAGCCCCGCTGCTCACGCGAGGCTAGGTCGCGCGTCTGGGATTTGATCCCGTGCACAAACCCGGCCGCCTGCGCCGCCGCCTTTTCCGCCAGCCGAATGACATGTAGCATCTCCCGCGTAATTTCCTCGTAATCCTCCCGCGTGACCTGCGGATCCCCAATCGAACTTTCATACTCCTGCGCTAACCGCCCAAGGTCGGCCAGCGAGGCGCGGATGGCCGCCAGCGGCGTATTCATTTCATGCGCGATCCCCGCCGTCAGCCGGCCGAGCGAGGCCATCTTCTCCGCCACCAAGAGTTTTTGTTGATTTTCCTTCAGCGCCCGATACGCCTGCTCCAATTCCCGTGCGCTCTCTCGTTCGGCCAAGCGCAAATGCGCGCTCCCCAACGCCGCCGCCAATTGCTGAACCAGCACCGCGCACAAATCCAGGTTCCCGGTCCCCGGACGCGAGTCGGCGATATCAAAGGCCACAAAGCCCGAACCGACATCGGGGATTACCAGCGGCAGCAGCGCCAACTGAAACGCCTGTCCCGACGGATAAAGCTCCTTAGAAGGAAATTCTCGGCTGGGGAAGCAGGATTCCTTTCCACCGCTGAGGGCCCGCAGCCGGCTGCACGCTACCGGATCATCCGCCTCTGGTTCAAACAGCGCCACCTGCACCGCATCCAGTCCCAACGCCGGCAAGCTGTCTCCCAGGATTCCGAAGATTTTGCTTTCATCCCGAGCCGCCAGCAGGCGAGCCAGCAGCAGACCGCTTAAATCCGCGATAGTGTCGCGCTGCACTTGATAGCGGATGTGCTGTTGTTGCGCCTCACGCCCGATGATCAGATGCGCCTGGCGCAACCATTCTTCCGCTTGGCGTCGGGCGGCGACCTGCTCGGCCTGGCGCAGATATTCTTCTTGCTGCCGCCGGGCGGCGCTTGGGTCCACCGGTAGGAAGACGGGAATATGACGCTCGAGGACGGCGATGGCCGCCTGCCAACCAAAGATGTCATCGCCGACCGCGGCGGTGCGCCCCAGCACCGCGACGAGCACGGACCGGAACCGCAGCACATCGCCCTCCGCTAACGCCATGAGCAGTGTTTGCCACAAGCGCTCGCACAGTTCGCGAACTTCCTCGACTTTGAGTCGGCGGCCCTCCGCCAGAGTCGATTCGGCCAACACCGCCTCGCTCATCGTCGTGACCAGTTGCGAGGCGCTGGACGCTGACGCGGACTCGCCCTCGCGCAAGTCCTGGTGAGCAGGCGGCCGGGCCTCCTGGCCCCCCGTCTGCCTGCCCGGCTGACAGCCGCAGGATTCGCGGATGATCAAGCGGGTCGGGAGGTAAACCTCCGTCTCGGTCGCTTGCCCATTCATCAACTTCAGCAGCAGGTCCACCGCCCGATAGCCGACTTCAAACGTTGGATTACGGATGCTGGTCAGCGGCGGCGATTGAGCGATGGCATCCAGACGATCGTCAAAACCGATGACGGCTACGTCGCGCGGAATCCGCCGGCCACTTTCCTTGAGCGCCCCGATGGCGCCAAAGGCCGATTCGTCATTGCTGGCGAGGAGGGCCGTGAATGGAACACCCGCCTCCAGAACCTTCCGAATAGCCCGATAGCCAGAAAACTGGTTATAGCAACCGTAGACGATCAACTCTGGATCCTCTTCCAGTTGGTATTCACGCACACTGGATAAATAGGCCTTCAAGCGTAAGAGGCTATCATCCGTCCCGCTCTGATATCCAGCCAAGAAGAGAATCCGCCGATGTCCGTGCTGGGCCAAATGCGCCAGCGCTTCATGGATGCCAACATCACTATCGGCGAAAATCGCCGAGCCTTTTTCTCCGCCGTTAATAAAGACGACCGGATACCCGCCCGCGATTAGCTCTTGCATATAACGCGACCGGTCCTCGGAGAACAGCGAGGTCACCGCAATCAGTCCGTCCGTATTCCAAGGACCCACGGGAACAAAATCCACTCCGGGCATCAGTACCGGCCAGGCCGGGCGGACAGGTGGCCCTTGATCTTTGGCGCTGATTGCTTCCCCCACGCCGCAGGCAGCCAACAGGTTACAGCCCAGGTCGTGCGCCGCCGTGCGCACCCCGTAAAACACCGGCTCCAGGTAGCGGTGCAGGGAGACGCCGTTATACCATTGCCAGCCGGCCAACAGGCCAATGGTTGGGTGGTCGCGCTTGTACTTTTTTTCCATACGGCATCAGTCAGAGCGCTTTGCAAATCAAAGCGAAGACGCGGTGATGAACGGCGAGCGGGTCTTGCGGAAAACGTTCGGCCAAGAGTGTTTGTAGTTCTGAATCAAATTGAGCAACTTGCTCCGGCGCGAGACTCGCCGCAACGCCCGCGCTCGCTCGAATGCGTCCACGCCAGGCCGCATGCGTATACGGCGCTTGAACATCGTACGAGAATGTCTCCAGGTCAAGAAAACCGGCCGTCGCCACATCAAGCAGCCAGGCGGGATGCATCCCATTCCCACCGCCCATCTTCCATTTGGGATTATGCTGCTCGATTAGTTTCTCGGTCGCGTCCACGACGTTGCCGGGGAGCGGTATCCAATCGAAATGCGCGATGACTAAGCGCCCGCCGGGAACAAGCAGCCGCAGAACTTCATCAGCCGCTTTGGCACGGTCGAACCAATGCCAGCACTGCCCGGCGGTTACGATCTCAAAACTGTGACTGCGGAGCGCGGTGGCTTCGGCGAGGGCGACCAGATGAAGGATGTTGACTCCGACCTCGGCATCCAGCCGTTTGGCCTCGCGCAGGAGCGGCAGCGAAGGATCAAGCCCGACGACTGTGCAGCCACGCAGCGCCAGCCCGCGCGCGACGGTTCCCGCGCCCGTCCCCAAATCCAGGACGCGCTGAGGCGGTTGACCAATGCCGAACGCGGTGAGGCGCTCAAAAAAAGAATCGGGAAAGCCCGCGCGATGGCGACCGTAATCCTTGGCCGTTTTTCCGAAGTCAACATTCATCAGGCCTCCGGATCCATCGGGTAGATCGACCCGTGCCCCGGATAGACGAGTTTAGCGCCGTGTTCCCGCAACAAGCGCCAACTGGCTTTAACCGCCGCCGCGTAATCCCCATCCGCGTAGATCAAAGGCGTGAGGTCGCCGGTGAAGACCGAGCCGTCGTCGAGCAGGAGCGAGACGCTGTCATCGGAGTGTCCGGGTGTGGGCAAGATTTCGCCCGCGAGACCGATCTGCTTGAGCCGTTCGCGACTTTCGTCGAAGGAGATTGTCACGTTGCCATCCAGCGAGATGTCCGTGTAATTATCCTGCGGCTTCGTCCAGCGCTTCATTAACGGAATCCATTCAACCTGTGTCTCCAGAACGAGCAGCGGCACGCCGAGGTGTTTGAGTTCTTGGGCCAGCCCGGCGTGATCAATATGGTAGTGCGTCGCGAGCGCGTACCGGAGTTCTTTGAGCGGCACGCCCATGCGCTTGAGATTGGCCTGCATGATTCCGAGTGTGCCCGGATAACCCAGGTCTACGATCATCCGCGACGTGCCGGCGCTGATGACCCAATAATTGGTTGAGCGAAAACCGACGTTGACGATGGTGAGGGGTGTGGGATTTGGCATGGTGAAGGATATTAACGGAACGACTATGGCCCGACTAGCGCTGAATCAGCGGCAGGTAGATGGTATATAGCCCCGGCCCATACCGCGCGATGTAGTCCGCATTCGTGTCCCCATCCGCGTCGGTGAACCAGCCGCCCGCATACACATCGTTCCCATTGACCGCGATGGCAAAGACCGCGCTATTCAGCCCGGCTGCGCCGAGCGGGTTCCACGTCGAGCCGTTCCAGCGCGCGATGCGGTCCGCGTTCGCATCCCCGCCGGCGTCGGTGAGCCAGCCGCCCGCATAGAGATCGCTCCCGCTGACCACAATGGCAAAGACCGTGTTATTTAGCCCCGTGCCGAGCGCGTTCCAGGTCGCGCCATCCCAGCGGGCGAGGTAGTCCGCATTCGTATTCCCGCCTGCGTCGGTGAAATTACCGCCCACATACACGTCGCTCCCGCTGACGGTGATGACGTAGACCGTGTCATTCAGCGGTGTCGCGCCGAGCCCATTCCAAGCCGCGCCATCCCAGCGGGCGAGGTAGTCCACATTCGTATTCCCACCCACGTCGGTGAAAGGGCCGCCCGCATAGACATTGCTCCCGCTGACGGCGACGGCATAGACAGAGCCACTCAACGGCGTCGCGCCGAGCGCGTTCCAGGTCGCGCCGTTCCAGCGGGCGATGTAGTCCGCATTCGCATCGCCGCCCGCGTTCGTGAATAGACCACCCGCATACACATCGCTCCCCCAAATCGCGATGGCAAAGACTACGCTATTCAACCCCACGCCGAGCGCATTCCAGGTTGAGCCGTTCCAGCGCGCGATCTGGTCCGCATTCGCATTCCCGCCCGCGTCGAAGAACGCGCCACCCACATACACGTCGCTCCCGCTGACTGCGATGGCCCTGACATAAGCACTCAGCGGCGTCGCGCCGAGCGCGTTCCAGGCCGAGCCGTCCCAGCGGGCGATATAGTCCGCATTCGCATTCCCTCCGGCGTTGGTGAAATCACCGCCCACATACACGTCGCTCCCGCTGACCGCGACGGCATGGACATTATTATTCAACGGCGTCGCGCCGAGCGCGTTCCAGATCGAATCCCAGGTCACGTTCCAGCGGGCGACGTAATCTGCATTTGCATTGCCGTCCGCGTTGGTGAATAGGCCACCGACATACACATCGCTCCCGCTGACGGTGATGGCCCGGACCTGGTTATTCAGCGGCGTCGCGCCGAGCGCGTTCCAGGCCGAGCCGTCCCATTGTGCAATGTAGTCCGCATTCGCTTCTCCGCCGGCGTTGGTGAACGCGCCGCCGACATACACGTCGCTCCCTCTGATCGCGATGGCAAAGACCGTGCTAGTCAGTGGAGTCGTGCCGAGGGCGTTCCACGCCGAACCGTCCCAACGGGCGATGTAGTCCGCATTCGGATCGCCGCCCGCGTTGGTGAACTGGCCGCCCGCATACATATCGCTCCCGCTGACCGCGATGGCATAGACCACGGTATTCAGTGGCGTCGTGCCGAGCGCGTTCCAGGTCGCGCCGTTCCAGCGGGCGATGTAATCCGCATTCGCATTCCCGCTCGCGTTGGTGAACGCGCCGCCCACATACACGTCGCTCCCGCTGACGGTGATGGCCCAGACCACGTTAGTCAGCCCCGTACCAAGGGCGTTCCAGGCCGAGCCATTCCAGCGGGCGATGCGGTCCGCATTCAGATCGCCGCCCGCGTTGATGAATAGACCACCCGCATACACGTCGTTGCCGCTGACGGCAATGGCATAGACAAAGCTACTCAGCGGAATCGCGCCGAGTGCGTTCCAGGTTGTGCCGTTCCAGCGGGCGATGTAGTCTGCATTCCCATCGCCGCCCGCGTTGGTGAACAGGCCACCCACATACACGTCGCTCCCGCTGACCCCGATGGCCCAGACCGTATTATTGAGCGGTGTCGCACCGAGCGTGTTCCAGACCGAGCCATTCCAGCGGGCGATGTAGTCTGCGTTCGCATCGCCGCCCGCGTTGGTGAAATCGCCGCCCACATACACGTCGCTCCCGCTGACGGCGATGGCTCTGACCGTGTTAGTCAGTGGCGTCGTGCCGAGCGCGTTCCACGTGCCCACCGCGAGCGGGGCCAGCACCGGCCCGCGCGCGGGGTCGAGCGTGACGTTCCACCCGCTGAAGTCCAGGGAGGTATTGACGCCGCGCGTCAGGTCGAGCGTGCCGTCCGGGCGCACCAGGTCTGCCGCTGCGACGGGGGGCGTGGCATTCATTGATGGTTCCGGCGCCACGGTGGGGAGTGATGGGTCCTGGGCCGCGCCGGTCAGCCCTTGCAACAGCAAGATCAGCGCCAGCCCCCAGTGCAACCGGCGGGAACTGCCGCGCCCAATCCATGAGCTAAAAGTAAATTGTCGGGTTATGCGGGTCTGTGTCAGCATAGTGGCTCTCCTGAGGATTGACGGCTCTGGGAGACTAAATTTGTTCGCTGAGCAAGTTCCGATTCTGAACCACGCGGCCCAACTTTAAATTCAGCCGCGACGGGCCGGCGCTGATCACCCAGTAATTGGTGGAGCGAAAACCGACGTTAATGATGGTGAGGGCGGTGGGAGATGGCATGGCGATAGGCAGTGGAATTCATCCAGTGTTTCTCTCTATCTGCTCGGCGTCATTCGAGAACTGATCATAAAGGCCCAAGACATACGCCCAGGTAAGTCCCGCTTCCCGAATATAGCGCGTTGTCCGAATCGTGTAAATCTCAAGCGGGTTCCTTCCGCGCACTTGGATAATCTTCAACCGATTGACGGCTAAGCCGGTGACTCGAATACCTTCTTGCTCACACAGATACATCGCCCGTGGCAGATGAAATTCCTGCGTCACCAACACCGCTTGGGAGGCAAGCTGGGCGAAGTGACGACAGGTATCATGCGTATCAATCCCCAACCGATCAATCACGATTGCCTGGGCCGGAACGCCGTTTTGTTCTGCATACCAGGCAATGGCTTCAGCTTCTTGGTTATGGCGATTATCGCCGGAAATGAAGATTTTTTGAACTTTCTGCTGCCGATAGAGTTGGAGGGCCGCTTCAATTCGCTCGCGGGTGACATCACTTAATGAGAAATCCGCATAGACTTGGGCGCCAAAAACAATGGCATAGTCTTGCGCCGGCACGGTTTCTACCGCCGTGAAGATTTGCGGGCGAAAAGCCAGCGTGATCCAAACCTGAGGAATGACAAAGAGTACACCGACAACACTTCCAAGCAGTGTGAGTCGCTGAATAATCAACCAGGGTTTTCTGCGTCCCATGTTAGCGGAGCATTAAATAGTAATCTCAATCCGGTTCCCATCAGGATCAAGGATAATGCTTTCATAATAACCATCACCCGTATAGCGCGGGCCGCCAATAACTTGATAGCCATCCCTGAGTAACCGAGTCGTCAACGTGTCCACAAGCTGCTTGGACCCAACCGCGAAGGCTAAGTGACTATACCCGATAAATTGAGCCTCAGCATTATTAACCGGCTCGGGCACGGTGGGCATGTGCATTAACTCGAGGCGCGCGCCGGATGAAAACGAAAGAAAGTATGATTCAAAATGCTTGCTTGGATTAATATACTTCTCACCGGCTTTGGCCTGGAAATAGGTCTCATAAAACGCTTTTAGTCGCTCAAGGTCTTTCGTCCAGATGGCTACGTGTTCAATCGGCATTTTGCTATATCCAAGGAACAGACTCACCCAATGCGCTGAAGATGACGAGTGGACAGGAGGACGAGGTAGATCAACACTTTCTTTTCACTCTTTACACACGTATTTCGTATTAGGCTCTGACCGCTCCTTGATGACGACCCACCGTGCGCCGGTCGCGCCTAAGGAAGTCACCTGATGACGCTCCCCAGGCTCAATCATCACAACCATTCCGGAGCGCAGAGTCACTGGCGTTCCTTCTACCTCCAGTTCAGCCGTCCCTTCAATGACAACGAAGTATTCTCGATACGGATGGAAGTGTCGCACCTCGCTCACCCCAATCTCCGTCCGTAGCCCCGTGCCGATCTCCAGTGGCGAGCCATTCCAATGCCCACAAATCCAAGCGGGGCCTGACCCACTTGCTTCACTCTTGTGATAGATCTGCACGTCGCTCTCCTTACTTCGCGATCTGATAATCTTCAGTTCCTCTGGGTTCCTTCGTTCTCCATCCGCACGAGCGAGTTATCGCGGGGGTCGGAGACCATGCCGGGGCACACAATCACCAGCGGCACCGCCACCGCGTAATGCGCCAAAGTCCTCCGTTGTCGAAACTTCTAAATTTTGATCCGTACGGAAATTGTTTTATACTCCCAGTGCAGCATTGGAGTGATTTTACCGCAAAAGGGTGGCGACCTAATTACAGGCTAGTCTCATAGAACACATTATTTCTAAGGTAATCAGAATGATCGCAAATCCCCAAGCCCTAATCGAAGATTTCATACATGTTGCCAAACTGGCTGGATTGACGATCGGCAAGGCAGATCTCACCCATAACAATTTGCCTGCTCCCCATACTCCTCGGCCCTTACCAAATGGAAAGCAAGCAGTGTATGTATTTTCATTGCCAGTTCCATCATCCTTAGTTCTCAAAGTCGGAAAGGTCAGAACCAATAGTAATGCACGGTTTCAATTTCAACACTATAACCCCCAGAGCGCAAAAAGTAATCTGGCAAAATCTTTGCTTCTTGCAGAAGATCGCTGGGGACAAATAGGAGTTCTTGCATTGAACGAAAGCAATGTAGGGGAGTGGCTAAAGACGAATGTAGATAGGGACCACTTCTTTATAGGCGCGGAGCATGACCACTATTCTCTAGACTTACTAGAAATATTCCTGCAATGCAGGTTGCGTCCAATTTTTGAGAACCGAATTTTAGCTAGTACAGCCGGAGTCCATCCATGAAATCCAGACCCTCCTCCACATCCAAAACCAAATCCACTCGCCCAAAAACGACCACCAAAGCCGCGCCGGTCAAACCCAAGAAGAGCGCCCGCAGCCTGGAGTCCGTCGTCGGGCCGGAGGTGTATGGGAGTTGGGTCGCTATGCTGCGCGTCCTTGTCCCGGATGGGCGAACGCATCGGTTAGCGCCGTTGGTCGCCGCCATGCTGCAATACGCCGCCTCAGTCGCGGAGGCAGACCCGGACGACGAACACTCCATTGCCCAAGCATTGATTGAATCTACTGAAGACTCCGATCCAGAAGTAGTGGGAAGGCTACTCAACGATGCCGTCACTCAGTTATTCAAAGATGCCGGCGTTGAATTTGAGCGGACGAACGCACGGGGCCAGGATTATAGCATCGCCGAGACGGCCTATGAGGAATACGTCAGTTGGTTTAATATGCCGTGGGAATAGTGTCAACGGATAGCGCTCGGTTATCCGTTGATCCGTTGCGCGAAGCGATCCGTTGACACCATCACACCAAATCTATATGAAAACTCTCTCCGCCCTCACACTCACCTTCGCCTGCCTCCTCGTCGCCTGTAACCTTTTCACTCCGGGTGCCTCAACGCCCGCGCCGACGGCTTCCATCGCCACGCCGACTGAAACGCTTACCGGGCCAATCGTCTCCACCGCCGTAAGCAGCACAGCCATTGCAATCACCGCGCTGCCGGACGACACCACACCGCAGCCATTCCCAACTGCCGAACCGGCAACACCAATCCCCACACTGCCCTCCGGCATTTCGCCCACCGAGTTGAAATACAAACTGCTGGACGAGTTTCCAAATCTATTCTTCTGCGATCCGGATTACTACCCCGTCGCTCGCGCAGATGAAACTGATCTGGCTCGACAAAAATTCCCGGAACTGCAAGCAAATCAAGAAGAATTCCAGGCGATCTTGAACCACAACAGCCTGAGCGGCCTGACCACCTTCACCGACGACCAGAAGTTGCTCATCTACCGCGAGCATAAGAAACTGGCAGCCATCCACTTTGAGCTATCCGGAAATGCTGACGCGTATCAGTTCCAGTTGCAAGTCGCCGAAAACGAGCAGGAAGGTTTTATCATCCACGGGGTCATTGATAGCAGTGGATCAATCACTGAGCAGCAGCGTGATCCCAGCTTTCCCACCTGCCCTATCTGTCTCGCGGCTCACACGCAAATTGACACTCCATTGGGGCTGATCGCCGTGGAAGATTTGAGCATCGGCGATCCGGTGTGGACGGTGGATGCTGTCGGCGCGCGCGTGGCCGCGACCATTTTGAAAACGGCGCGCGTGTCCGTGCCAGCCAATCATCAAATGGTACACATCGTCTTGGAGGATGGCCGCGAAGTGTGGGCCTCGCCCGGCCACCCGACGACGACCGGCCAAGCTCTGGGCAATCTCCAACCAGGCGATCGGCTGGATGGGGCACGCGTGACGCGCGTTGAACGTGTACCCTACGACGCGCCCGCGACTTACGATCTGCTGCCCACGGGAGGCACCGGCTTCTATTGGGCGAATGGAATTTTGATCGGCAGCACCTTGGGGAAACCGTAGGAATGCAACCACGGATTACACCAATGACTCTACTGAAAGAAGATCATTTTCACCGCGGAGAACGCAGAGAGCGCTGAGTTTTTTCCTTTAAACTCTCTGCGAACTCAGCGCTCTCCGCGGTGAAAAGGCTTTTTGCGGTAAAGTCACCAATTACCCGGAGAGTGAAATCCCTTTAAAAATCCGCGTAATCAGTGTAATCCGTGGTTAGAAATCTTTGTGACAAAACCGAAAGCCGCCCATGAAAAAGAAATCGCAGACAGTTGAAACACCTCCCGCCGCTGAGCGCGGGACGCTGAGTGAGCAAGCCTTTGAATTTCTCTTGAAGGAATATGACTCGCTCCGCGACCTGTTCACCCAAACGGAAAGCAGCCTGCAAAGCCTGTTCAACTTCTACCTGACGTTAGTGACCACCGTCGTCGGGGCAATTGTCCTAATTCTGCAACTGACACCTTCTGATCCTCTCAGTCTGGCGCGGTCGCAATTAATCCTCAGTGGGTTGCTCATCTTTGCGGCCCTGATCGGTTCGGGCTACCTCTCTGCGCTCACCGGGCGTTACGCGCACCTCGCGCGCTACGCTCAAGGGATTGATGAAATCCGCCGGCATTTAATCAACCGCTTGGAAGTCCCCACGCCGCCGCTGTATCAAGCTTTTCTCGCTTCAGCGCCAAACCCGAAACAGCCGGCCCAAAAACATAAAGCGCTTTCCTGGCTCTACTGGTTTCTACCGACCGGGACGTATCAACTCTTCGTCGCCGTCATCAACAGCCTGGCCTTGTCCGCCGGAGTCTGGCTCTTCCTCGCGGCGACGCACGTGGCGGAAGCCGATCTGAATCGCAGCCTACTCGCGACCATGGCAATCTTCTTTCTGACCTTCCAGGCTTACAACTTCTACTCGCACCTGGTGATGCAACTGCTGATCCGGCGACTCAACATTCAGGTAGACGCGCAACGCGATTTGCCGTTCATTACCGGGAAGCAGTAGTTTCCAGCCGCATGTCCTCCAAAGTTCAGCAGGCCGCCCACAACAACGCGCTCTGGTGCCATACGGTCTGCCGCGCGCATGGCATTCCCGGCGAATTCCAGAACCATCTCTGGCTCAATCGTCATCGGGTTCCACGCTTTTATCCCAACATAGTGACCCTCTCCGGCGTCGAAGGCCTCGCGGAGCAGCAAGCGGCCATCCAAGCATTAATCGCCGAAGGAAAGTTGGACAGCTTCGCGGTCAAAGATAGTTTTTGTACCCTTGATCTCGCACCACTCGGTTTTCATTTACTGTTTGAAGCCACCTGGCTGTGGCGCGCGCCCACGCCACTGGAATCCATCGCCGAGATGAATGGGATACAATGGGCCAACGTGCAACAGCCAGCCGAACTCGCTCACTGGGAAACGGCGTGGAACGGACTCGCCGCGGATTCAGCCACACTCCCGGAGCACATCTTTCCGGCTTCACTCTTGGATGATGAAGATCTAGTTTTCATCGCCGCGTATCGAGAAAGACAAATCGTCGCCGGAGCAATTGCGAACCGGACGGGGGAGGTGGTCGGGCTATCGAACGTGTTTGCGCCTCCGAGGGAGGTCGGCGACTTTTGGGCGGGTTGCGTGACCGCTGCCGGGCGGGCTTTTCCAGGATTGCCCTTGGTTGGCTATGAACGCGGAGAAGAACTTATAATGGCCTGCGAACGAGGCTTTGAGGACCTCGGCCCGCTGCGTGTTTGGGGCTGGGAGGCTTCGCCCGGGTGAAGCGAGCGAAACAGAATATTCTTGGGAGGCATTCTGATGCGAGATGGCAAATGTCCCAAATGCAATTCAGCCACGGTCCACATCAAGCGCAAAGGCATTATCTTTGGAGATAGCGGCGTCCATGTGCTGACCGCCGAATGGCTTTCCAAGCCCATACCGCTTGATAACTATGTCTGCGCAACCTGTGGCTATTTCGAGAGCTACTTGGTGGACAAGGCCAAGCTCTCAGCCGTGGCGCGCGAGTGGACGAAGGTCAACGGATCAGAGGAATAAGGATGTACGCCCATCATCAAGAAACCATCCAACGGGTGACTGATTATTTCCAGGCGCAGCCGCAGGTGCAGGCTGTGATCCTGGGCGGCTCCATCGCGCACGGCTTGGCCCAGCCGAGCTCGGATGTGGATGTGATGATCGTCGTCTCGGACGAAGAACATCAGCAGCGGCTGGCGAACAACAACATTCAGTTTGTCAGCACCGAACTCGCCACCTACCCCGAGGGGTATATTGATGGAAAATATGTCAGTCCGGCGTTCCTCGCGCAGGTCGAGCAGCGAGGCAGTGAGCCGGCGCGCTTCGCGTTTGCGGATGGGCACGTTTTGTTCTCCAAGCTGGAGGATCTGGCCGGCCAACTTCGGCGCATCGCGCGCTATCCGGTGGAGCACAAAGTGGAACGGATCAAGCGCTTCCACGCCCAACTCGAAGCCTGGTATTGGTACGCCGGCGAGGGCCACCGGAAGCGCAGCCATTATCTGGCGGCCATCGGGAGCAGCAAGCTGCTGCTGTTTGGCGGACGCATGCTGCTCGCTCATAACGAACTGCTCTATCCCTATCACAAATGGTTCCTGGCGATTTTAGAACGCGCGCCGCACAAGCCGGAAGGAATTGTGGAAGCCATCCAGGCGCTCGGCCAGCAGCCCACGCCCGAAAATATCACGGCCTTTTACAACTTGATTAAAGACTTCCGCGTTTGGGAGGCAGATTGGAAACCCGGCGAGACGCTGTGGGCCAACCACTTTATGCAGGATAGCGAGTTAAACTGGCTGGCAGGGCCAACGCCGATTGAAGACCTGTAGTTGAGTTTTGGCCTGATCGTCATTCTGAGGCGCGCAGCGCCGAAGAATCTCCACCTTTATGCACAAAGATTGAGATTCTTCGCTGCGCTCGCTCAGAATGATTACCCATATCACGAAAAGGATCCTCATGACAACCTTCACCCTCCCCCCGATTCCCGGAGAACTTCAATGGCAGAATGATCCGCTGGAATGGAAAGTGGAGTCGGAGAATCGCCTGGTCATCACCGCCGGCCCGCGCACGGATTGGTTCATGGATCCCGCCGGGGATCAGCCCCAAAATGACAACGCGCCGAGCGCGCTCTTTGTCCCGCCGGACGAAAACTTCAGGTTGAGCGCCAAGGTCAAGGTGGCTTTCGCCTCCGACTTCGACGCCGGTGTTTTACAAGCGCGCGAGCGCGACGATCTCTGGGCCAAGCTTTGTTTTGAATATTCGCCGCAGGGCCAGCCGATGGTCGTCTCAGTGGTCACCCGCGGCCCCTCCGACGATTGCAATTCGACGCCGATTGACGGCAACGAAGTTTATCTGCGCCTGTCTCGGAACGGCGTGGCCTTTGCCTTTCACTATTCGCTAGACGGTCACACTTGGAATTTCGTCCGGCACTTCACGTTGGGGAAGTTGAGCAACCTGCGCGCCGGGCTGTCATCTCAATCGCCCACGGGCGAGAAATGCCAGGCGACCTTCTCCGAGATTCGCTATCAGCCGGGAGCGCTGACAGACCTGCGGAACGGAGAGTAAAATGACGAATGACGAATGTAAAATGACAAATGCAAAATGGCCGCTTCTGTATTCTGACTTCTGTCTTCTGACTCCTTCTTTCCTCCTATGAACCCTCCTCTCAAAGTCCTCGTCGTTGGCTGCGGTCACATGGGCGCCTCGCACGCGCTGGCGTATCACTCACTCCCAGATTTTGAAATCGTTGGCCTGGTGAGTCGCGGCGCTGCGAGCCGCGAAGCGCTTAACCGGAATCTGGGCGGCGGCTATGCTCTCTTCTCGGACTATGCCCAGGCGCTCCAGGCAACTCGGCCGGAGGTGGTGAGCATCAACACCTACGCGGAAACTCACGCCGAGTACGCGCTGCGCGCTTTTGAAATCGGCGCGCACGTTTTTCTGGAGAAGCCGGTCGCGCCCACGGTCGAGGACTGCCGCCGGGTCATTGAAGCGGCGGGCGCGGCCAAGCGCAAGCTCGTCGTCGGCTACATTCTGCGCCACCATCCTTCGTGGATCAAATTTACGGAGATTGCGCGGACGTTGGGCAAGCCGTTGGTGATGCGCATGAACTTGAACCAACAAAGCACCGGCGAGAACTGGGCGACGCATAAGAACTTGATGCGCTCCACCTCGCCGATTGTGGATTGCGGCGTGCATTACGTGGACGTGATGTGCCAGATGACCGGCGCGCAGCCGGTGCGCGTCTCGGCGATTGGCGCGCGATTGACGGACGAAGTCAGCCCCGAAATGTACAACTACGGCCAACTTCAAGTGACGTTCAACGATGGTTCAGTGGGCTGGTACGAGGCCGGTTGGGGGCCGATGATGAGTGAGACGGCTTTCTTCGTGAAGGATGTGGTCGGCCCGCAAGGGTGCGTGAGTATCGTCGCCGTTCAGGCGGGTGGAGCCGCGCAGTCGGATAACGTCAATGCGCACACACAGACGGAGTCACTCCGCGTGCATCATAGCGCCACCACCGACCAGGGACAATTCCAGCGCGCGGACGAGATTATTAATTTACAAGACGAGCCGGATCATAACGAACTGTGCCGCCGCGAGCAGTTGTTTCTGTTGAAGGCGATTCGGGAAGATTTAGATTTGACCGCGCATTTAAACGATGCGCTGAACAGTTTGCGCATTGTCCTGGCAGCAGATGAGGCAGCCCGGCTGGGGCAGACGGTGGAACTCGGGCCGAGTTGAGGGCTTATCGTGTCACGCTGCAAGCATGACCTACCGATTATTGGATAACGTCATGCCCGCGAAAGCGGGCATCCAGTAAAGTCTTTCTGGACTCCCGCCTTCGCGGGAGTGACGTCCAACGTGCGCCGCACCTTAAAGGTGCGGCGCACGTTTATTTATTCTTCTCCCGTTACAGCCGTTTGAGGGTCAACGCTATAAGCCGGACCAAGGGGAACAGAGCACACGTCCTCGAAGGTTGGGTTGAGGATCACCGGCAGTTCCCAGCGTTGAGCGACTTCGGCGCGGAACTTGGCGACTTTGTTCACTCCAATAATCATCTTATTCAAAATGGCTAACTGCATAAATGCGACCGCTTTGACGAGCGAACTGAACGCGAGGAGCGCGGGCCGGCCCGTCGCCGGATCGAGGAGGGTCACGGCCTGCCATTCAAGTTTTTCGTCCGGAGAAAGTTTCCAGGCCGGTTTGTTGGGAGTCTGGGAGATGAGGAGAAAGACAGACGAAAGACGAAGGACCGCTGCGCGAGACGGAGGAAGGGATTCAGCGAGTGTTTCTAGTCGTTGAAGAGGGCTGCCGTCTGGCGGGCGTTCGCCGCGGTAGAGGGTGAGGTGGCCGAGAGGCTCGATCAGGCAATGGATGAAACCGGCGGTCGTGAGTGCCTTGAGCAGTGTTTGAGGGTCAGCGGGTGTGGTGAGGATGAGACGACCACCGGGGCGCAGGAGACGGCCCAAGGTCGAGATTTGGTCGGGAGCGGCCTCACCTACAACGGCATCCAACCGGCCAGGGACCAAGGACCCCGCCCGGGCCGCGTCAATCAATTCCACCGATTCCTTTAATTCGTCGGCAACAGCCTCACTGAGTGCCAGAACGCGCGGCCGCTCGGAACTGGGAGGCAGGTGTTTGGCGAACACGCTTACTGCGGCAGCGCGCGGAGGAGCTGGAGAAACTCGTCCCATTCCTCTTTGAAGAAATGCAGCGTGACGTGACCCAATTCGATATTGTAGGAGGTCTCACCATCCGGTTCGTCCGCCGTCCAGACAATATAGTTTTGGGTCTCAGCTAAGATCGTAGTTTTGATGTCGGGTTGAGGGGCCATAAGAGTTCCTTAAGAAGAAGGAAGAAGCCAGAATTCAGGAGTCAGAATAATCTATCATTTCGCATTTGTCATTTACTCATTTTTTCATTCGCCATTCGCTCATTTTCATTCGTCTTTCGTCCTTCGTCGTTCGTCTTCTTCCGTCATCCGTCCTCCGTCTTCCGTCGTTCTTCTACAAACGCTTCCAACACTTTCTTGAGCGCCAATAAGCTAGCGCCGGAGTGGGCTTGCGCGTCGAGGCCGGGCACGGAATAACGGCGGGCGTAGGCGTTGGCTTCAAAGCCGGGTTGAGCGAGGACCGGCGGCAGCGCCTCGGCGATGGCGGCGCGCCGCGCGGCCTCCCACCCGCGCACCTGCTTGGTCCAGTAGATGGCATAAGAAAATTCAACGCGGGGCGGGTTCGGCGCCGGGCGGGGCCGGACGATGTGCATCGCGCGGCTGAAGAAGTTGCGAATTTCTTTCAATCGTCAGGCGGCTCGTCGGCGCCGGATATTTTTTTAGGCAGCCCCAGCCTGAGCCAACGCGGCCATTCTCGTTTGGGAGGCAGTTCCGGTTTAGGCGGCGCGGGCGGCCAGGGATCAATGTCAAACAGTTTGCGATAGACGTAGCGCCCAAAGAGGCGCAGCGTGGCGATGGTCGGCGCAGACAGCAGCAGGCCGAGGACGCCGGCCAGGCTGGCGCCGATGATGGCGCCAACCAGAATCAATATTGGATGCAGCTCGAGACTGTCGCCTAGAATGCGCGGGACGAGCAGGTTGTTTTCCACTTGCTGCAAGAGAATCGAAACGCCGAGGACAAGCAGGGCATAGTAGAACGGCGCCAGGTTAAACCAGTTGTCGGGCTGGAAGAGGGCAATCAAGACCGCGGCGGCTCCGGCAATAAACGGCCCGACGATGGGCACAAACTCCAGCAACCCGGAGAGCAGCCCTAGGACGAACGCATAGCGCACCCCCAGCAGGGCCATCGTCAAGCCAACGACAATCCCCATGACGAGGGCCAGGATAATCTGCCCCCGCAGGAAGGCATCCCAGATCGGCCCCAATTCCGAGGCCAGCCGCCGCGCGTCGTAGCGGTAGGCCTGCGGCACCAGCTTTTCTAGTGACGGCGTTAGATGTTTTAGATCGTGCAGAAGATAGAAAGAAATGATGATGATGAAAAATAGCCAGCCCAGGACCGAAGCGGTCTGGCTCGCTAAGGACCCAACGATGGTCCCCATCTGACTCAAGGCCGGCCGAATCGCATCTACGATCTGGTCATAAAGCGGCTTGAGTTCGGTGTTCGAGAGGTCCAGGGTGAAGAGGCCAAAAAAGTTAATCGGCTGTTGCAGCAACGCTTCCACCTGAGCGGGAAGATCCGTGGTGAGTTTAAGCAGGGAGTGAGAGAGACCGATGATTTGCTGCTCAATGGCGATCCCCGCCGCAATTAAGACCGCTAGCAGCAGAATGACGATGACCAAATAAACCAGCACGACGGCTATTCCCCAGGATAAGTGGGTTCGTTCCGTTAGCCAGCGGATGACCGGGGTGAGGATGTAAGCCAGGATGCCGGCGAAGAGCAGCGGCCCCACCAACTCCTGAAAGCGGACGATGAGCGCGCCCACCACGACGATACACACCAGCCAGATAAGGAACTTGGTGGAGGGACTCCAGCGGGGGGAGATGGGCGTGAAGTCGGTTAGTTCAGGGTCTTTTTCAGGGAGTTGAGGTTGCATCAATTATGATTTTACGCAGCCGGGGGAATTAAACAAGTAGGAGGTGAAGATAACAATGACAAGGTGAGTGGGTGAAGGGGTGACAAGGTGATCTCTTCCACAACAATCACTTTGTCACCATGTCACCCCTTCGCCTTGTCAGAGGCATAACAAACCACAGGCTGATAAAGTCTACCGTCGCGGCCCGCGGCCTCGATCCCCGCCTCCCGGCCGACCACCCCCGCCCGGTCGTCCACCGGGTCGGCCACCGGAGCCTCGGTCGCCACCCGCAGGCCGGGTGCGGTCGCGCTCTTGGGCCTCTTCCGGCGTCCAACCTTCCAGGACAGCCTGCCGGCTCAAGCGAATCTTACCGCTGGGGTCAATGTTCGTGACCATCACCGTCAGTTCATCGCCCAGGCGCGCCACATCTTCCACTTTTTCCACTCGCTCCGAGGCCAGTTGCGAGATATGCACCATCCCATCCTGGCCGGGGAGAATTTCCACGAACGCGCCAAAATCGGCGACGCGCACCACTTTGCCAGTGTAAATCGCGCCGATTTTAGGCGTCTCGGTTAAGCCCTCGACCATCATCCGGGCACGCGCGGCGGAGTCGCCATCCGTGCCGGAGATGAAGACCGTGCCATCATCTTCAATATCAATCTTGACGCCGGTCTCTTCCTGGATCTTGCGAATGACTTTTCCGCCCGGCCCGATGACCGCACCGATTTTCTCCGGATCAATCTTGATGATCGTCATGCGCGGCGCAAAGGACGAGAGTTCAGCCCGCGGCGCCGGCAGGACCTGGGCGATGACATCCAAAATCTCGCCGCGCGCCTCGCGTGCCTGCGCCAGCGCTTCCGACATGATGTGCGCCGTCAGGCCTTTGATCTTGATATCCATCTGGAGCGCGGTGATCCCCACCGCGGTGCCGGCAACTTTGAAATCCATATCGCCGAGGTGATCTTCGAGTCCCTGGATATCGGTCAGGATCGCATAGCCATGCTCATCCTTGACCAGCCCCATCGCAATTCCGGCGACCGGCGCTTTGATGGGGACACCCGCATCCATCAGCGCCAGCGTGGAACCGCAAACCGAGGCCATGGAGGTGGAACCATTGGAGGACAAGACTTCCGAGACAAGGCGGATAGTGTAGGGAAATTCATCCTTGGCCGGGATGACCGGGATGAGCGCGCGCTCCGCCAGCGCCCCGTGCCCAATCTCGCGCCGAGAGGAGCCGCGCATCGGGCGTACCTCGCCCGTGGAGAAGGGCGGGAAGTTGTAGTGATGGATGTAGCGTTTCTCGTCTTCCGGCGAGAGGGTGTCTAGCTCCTGCGCTTCGCCCGGCATACCGAGGGTGCTCATGGTGAGCACTTGGGTCTCACCGCGCGTGAACAGGCCGGAGCCATGCGCGCGCGGGCTGAGGCCCACCTCGCCCCACAGTGGGCGAATTTGTTTAAGGCCGCGCCCATCCGGGCGCACCCCTTCTTTGATGATACGTGTCCGCACAACTTCTTTTTCGATGTCGTGCAGAATGCCTTTTAGATCCGTCGGTTTCACCGTCGCATCCCCGACATACGCGGCGAGGATGTCTTGGGTCAGCGCATGCAGCGCCGTCTCGCGCTCGTCTTTGCCCGGATGTTGCAGCGCTTCGACCATGCGCCCGCCGACTTTGGCGCGCACATCGGCCACTAACGCCTCGTGAAAAAAGAACTTCTGATAGTCGCGCTTGGCCTTGCCCCTCTCGCGCGCCATTTGCTCTTGCAGATCAATGAACGGCTGAAAGGCTTGATGCCCGAACTCCAACGCTTTGACCATCACATCTTCCGGCACTTCTTCCGCGCCGCATTCCACCATGAGGATGGCTTCGCGCGTGCCCGCCATTCGCAGATCAAGCGAGGAGTGTTCCATTTGCTCATACGAGGGATTGGCGACGAATTCACCGTCAATCAAGCCCACGCGCACCGCGCCGACCGGGCCATCATAGGGCTTCACGCCGAAAGGAACATCGGAGATGGTCAGCGCCGCCGAGGCCGCGACAATCGCCAGCACGTCCGGTTGAGCGATTTGATCTACCGAGAGGGCGGTGACGATGACTTGAACGTCGTTGTGTAAATCTTTTGGGAAAAGCGGGCGGAGCGGGCGGTCAATCAGCCGTCCGGTGAGGATGGCGCCCTCACCCGGCCGGCCTTCCCGCCGGAAGAACGATCCGGGGATGCGTCCGGCGGCATACAGTTTCTCTTCATAGTCCACGCTGAGCGGAAAGAAATCAATTCCTTCGCGCGGGCCTTGGGACATGGTGGCGGCGGCGAGCAACAGCGTATCGCCAACGCGGATGGTGACCGCGCCGCCGGCCAGACCGGCGAGCTTGCCGGTCTCGAGGGTGACGGTCTGTCCACCGACCACCACCGTATATTGTTTTACGTTAGGCATTGTGATTTCCTCCATGCCTGGGCGGCCCTCACCGGAGGGCAAGCCCGCTAAATTCCCGGCACGGAGGTTAGGGACTGGGAAGAGATAAAAAGTCCGACCCCACAGGGGCGCTTCGCAGAGTCCTAAGTCCACAGTCCGAAGTCTAAAAGCTTTGACTTAGGACATCGGACTTCGGACTGGCTGACTTTCTAGCTCTCTCCAATTCCCAACTCAGCGTGACGGGTTGAGTCTGGTCTCCCTGTTTCCTTTATTCGTGAGAATACTTCAAGTTAGCAGGAACGCGAATAGAGGCAGAGCAGGGAGAGGGTAAAAAAACGAGTAGACGGTTTAGACGTACTCCATCTACTCGTTCAGTCGAACCGGTTTATTTTCGCCGCAGGCCCAACTTATTCGTCAGGGCTTCGTACCGCTTCGGGTCTTGCCGGCTCAAGTAGATCAGGTGCCGGCGCCGCGCGCCCACCATCTTGAGCAAGCCTCGGCGCGAGGCTTCGTCGCCTTTATGCGCGCGCAGGTGCTCGGTGAGTTGGGTAATGCGAGTGGTGAGCAAGGCCACCTGGACTTCGGGTGAGCCGGTATCCCCCTCGTGTAAATGATGTTCGCTAATGAGTTTCTGCTTCGTTTCTTTATCTAGAGCCATGACCTCCGCCCTCCTTGAAGCGGGTCACCCGGCGGCGAGTGCCTACCCGCCCGCGGGTCAAGTCAGATGTGCCGGGATTATAGCAGGCGCAGTAGGAGTCGTCTAGTTTAACTCTCCAATGACCCCAAATATTATGCTCTCATCAAACTCACAATCTCCGCCTGTTCTTCAGGCGAGAGTTTAACCATCGCCGTCCGGATGATCCAATGCGTATTGTTGTTGGGCCGCAAGGCTTGTTCGCGCAGAAAGCGGTTGACCTCCGCTGGGCCTTTGGGAATCAGATCGCGCACGATTGTGGCGACTGCTTTGCGCACGTCCGGGTCGGCTTCGGCCATCGCATTCCGGAGGACCTCCAACGCGCGTTGCACGTCATCCCACTTTCGATCTTTGGTGAGCGGGCCAAGCGCCGATAGGCCAAAACGCCGGACCCACTTCTGGGGATGAGTGACCCAACGGTAAGCGCTTTGCAGGTGCGTGATCGGGTCGGCGAGCATGAGTGGGCTGAAGGCATATTCGGCTAAGGCGTCCGCCGTCTCAGCGCTTTCCACTTCCAAGAGCCAGCGGTCAATCAAGGCCTGGACTTCGGTGGGAGTGAGCCGCGCCAGCACCCCGGCCAACTCGGCGGCAATGCGCCGTTCCTCACGCGAACCGGCGGCCCATAACCCTTTGAGCACTTCCAAGGCGGATGGTGGCGCAGCCTGCATCGGCTTGCGCAGTGCGGTGACGACCGTGCGGACGACGGGCATCGGCGTTCCAAAGACGTTCGGCGAAGCATTATCCGCTAGTTTCTTAGTCAGATGACGCGCCGGGTCAGCATAATCTTCCAGCAGCGTATGCACGTTCGTTAACAAGGCCGGCAGGTCAGAGAGCTGCTCGGCAATAGCCGTCGCGCGCACGCGAACTTTGGGGAGATCAATGGCAGGCATAGAGAGGACGGATGACGGAAGAAGACGAAAGAAAATGACGAATGAGCGAATGACGAATGCAAAATGGCTAATAAAGCCCTTCTGAATTCTGGCTTCTGACTCCTGACTTCAGACTTTCCCCAACTTCTCTTCCAGCCTCGCTTTCACCCCCGGCCATTCGGAGTCCAGGATACTATAGTACACCGAGTCGCGGAGATAGCCATCGAGTACAATCATGTGCTGGCGCAGAATGCCCTCTTTGATCGCGCCGATGCGCTCTAAGGCGCGGAGCGAACGTTCGTTGCGCGAATCAGCTTTGAACTGAACCCGAATGCAGCCGAGCGTTTCAAAGGCATGGCGCAGCAGCAGGTACTTGCATTCGGTGTTGACCACGGTGCGCTGAACAGCCGGAGCATACCACGTTCCGCCGATTTCCAAACTGCGATGCTCGGGCCGGATGTCCATGTAGCGGGTGCTGCCAACCGCCCGGCCTGTTTCAAGATGAATCACCGCAAACGGCACATCCGTCCCGCGCGCTTGGCGATCCAGGAGTTCACGCACCAAGGTTCGCATCTGATCCTCGGTGCGAGGAATGCCGTAAATTAAATAACGCCAAATGCTTTCATCCTGACCGGCGAGGGTGAGATCGGGGACATGCGCTTCCGAAAGCGGCTCCAGCCGCACCACGCGGCCATTAAGGACGACGGGTAAAACTTCCATTCGGGATTAATCGCCGCCTTTGGATTTCGCCGCCGGAGCCGATAGATTCTGCGCTTCGAGCTGATCCGGGTCGGCGTCCCGAAGCTTCAGCCAGTTCCGCAAATCATGGTCCATAATTTCATCCAGGCGCTCCTTGAATTTTTCTACCACCACGCTGCTAATTTCGCCCGGTTCCGCGCCGGATTTGTAAAAGCGAAAGTCCCGCTGCAATTTGTATAAGTTGACGAGCGTGACCGTCCGCCTGATCCAGAGCGCCCGGTAATCATAAAAGGCTTCATAGGCGTTGATGACCGTAATCAGCGCGCCAAACACGAGCGCGATGTTCTTTAAAACCCCGCCCCAGTCTTCGCCAACTTGCAGGCCCAACAAGACAGTGATGATCGCCGCCAGCAGAACGGACATGACCTTCAGGCCAAAGGCCCATCGTTTATCGCCATGGCGCTTGCGAGCAAACTCGCGCACGCGATCATCAATTTCTTTTTCGATCAGGTTAAGTTTCTCTTCAGTTTTCATGAAGGATTCTCCGCCGAAGGGAATCTAAAGCCGCGCCTTAAACGCTCTTATTTCATTTCTTTCAGGATTGTGGCAATTTTCTCTCGGAGAAGCGGCACTTCTAGCAAAAAACGGGCAATCGCATCGGAGGCTTCCACGATATCTGTCAGATAGAGGATTTCAGGCCGCATAGACTTCCTGTGCGCTGGCTAATACAGATTCGCGGATGACAGGCTTGAGGCCGTCCCGAAGCACCAAGTCCACCGGGCGATGGAGAATTTCGGAAAGTTCTCTTTGCATCTGGCTCAGCGCCATAAGACCAATCTGCGTTCCCGGCTCGAACTCCACCAAGACATCTACATCGCTCTCCGGGCAGAAGTCGGCGCGCAAGACCGAGCCAAACAACGCCAGCCAGCGGATGTGATTCCGGCGGCAAAACTCGGCCAGGGATTGACGGGGAATAGGAATAGGGGGCTGGGTCATATCTGTAAACTATTCTAATATAAGCTGCAATTCTGGCATAACTGTCTCTTCAATCAATGCGCAAGATCTTATCCCTTCACAATCAAGTTCGCCTTACGTTCTGCTAAACCAATCGTCGCTACCACGCCCGAGTTGAAGTTGACGTAGTCGCGCTCGATCCCATCGCTGAAGATCACGCCATTCTCCGGCATGTACGAGTGCAGCACGAGTGAGTGCCGACGCCCCAGTTTGCCAAAGACGATGTTGGCCTGCGAGGTGCGACTGGTGAACGGTTCGCGCACAGTAAAGTACAACTCGTCCGCTTCCCACGGTAGACGATACGTTTCCGGCGCCGGGGGGGTGATCTCCGTTTCCGTGACGCCTGCCGCCACCCGGCATGCGCCGGTGACGATGGATTGCAGCCAGCCCGTGGAACCGGCGCCGGTGGAGACAATGATACCACTGGAGGAATGATCCTCAGCCTGACCGGCGTACTCAATCCGATAGCGAGCAGAAATGTGCGTGCGCGGGCCAATGAACAGATCGTTGAAGGCGTAAAGCGACTGGCCGTCGTTGAGCGTCGCCTTAGCCATTGTCACGCGCTTGAGCGCAACTTGTCCGGCTACGGCCTTCTTCACCCACTCACCTGCTTCCTCCACGCCAAAGGGAATCAGCACGCCGTCCACGCGCTGTGGATCGGGGTTGACCGCGAGAATCCATTGCGTCGTTAAGTATTTGGCAGTATTGACGACCAGCCCGTCCGGGCCGATGGTGATAACCAAATCTTGATCGGAGAACAGATAGTTGGGGAGAAACGCGCGCTCAATGACGTGCTGCTTGAGTGTTTTCGGCAGTGCGCGCTTGAGCGCTTCCACGGAGGCGCTGTAGCGCGCATGCGCTGCTTCGTATTCGTCGAACGCGCCGCCCAGGTGCTCGATGTAGAACTGCGCCTGAGCCTTGGAGTTGAAACGCTCGATCAACTCCTCCAGCGGAGTCTTCTTCGTGACAATAACAGCTTGTTCGATCATTGTTGATTGTTGATTGCGGATTGTTGATTGCCTACAAATCAGCAATCAACAATCCGCAATCAGAAATTGTTTTACTTTTCCGCGCCCAAAATCGAGCTCAGGATTTCCGGCGTGATGGTCAGGTTGCCGATCTTCTGCGCGTTCTCGCCCATCAGCTTGAAGGCCAGCGCCAGCAGCACGCGCGCATCGGTGTTGCGCCACGGCGTCAACCAGATGTCGTTGGACTTGGCGTCATACTCCGCCTGCTTGTTGTTGTTCTGCCCTTGCAGGTCCACCAACTCCTGCCGCTTCTGCTCCAACAGCACTTGCGTGTTCAACTCATTCTCTTTGATTCGGCGTTCCTGCTCCACGGCCGCCGCGCGGCGAGTGTAGATGGCCTGATCCGCGCGCTGCTGCAAGCCCTCACGATATTCGGCCTCCAGCGCCTTCGCCATCTCCGGCGTCGGCTTGATGGAATTGACGAATAGGTTGAGGCATTCGACGCCCATCGCGGCCAGCGAGGGTTCGGCCTTGATCTTCGCCAGCACGGTCGCGGAAATATCCGCCGAGCGGCGCAGCGCATCTTCCAACGACAACTTGAGCAGTTCCGCGCGCAGGTGAGCTTGAATCACATTGACAATCCGCTGCGGCAACTTATCCGGGTCGGTGGAGATGAACCCACGGGAGAACGGGTCAATGGTGAAGTTGAGGATGCTCGCCATCGTCTTGGGATCGGCGATGTGATACGTGAGCTGTCCCTGAACGGTGACCGCCTGAAAGTTCCCGGAGGTCTCATTCAGAATAAAGGGCACGTCAATCGTGCTCGTTGGGATGGAGGCGATGCTGGTCGTCGGCGCCCAATAGAAGAAGGCGATCCCCGCGCCTTCAAGTGAGACCTTGCCGTTGTGATAGACCAGGACGTAATCTGTGGGGTTACTTTTGTAGTAGCCAATGAGCGGAGCCATCGTATCCTCCAGGCAATAATTAGTGTATATTGAACACTATTATAGGAGGATTTTAGGCTTTGTCAAGCAATAAAAAATCTAGCCCATTTTAGGCTGGGGCAAGTTCTATCCGCCGCTTCGGATGTGCCCCTAGTTCGATTAACGCTGGACTACTGCTTTTGGCTATGGATCAAGGAAGATCGGCATCGATAACACGAAAAGAATAAAATAGATGAGTGCGAAGAGTGTGGGTATTAGAAGTACGAAAACCCGAGAGGGAATGAAGGCACCAAGACGCTCTAATAGGGGGCGCTTGCCACGACCTTTACCGCTTTCAAGATGCTCATCTGACCTGATTGTTTCGCCGCTATGAAATGAGCCAAGGGCATGAAGGTGAAGTTTTTTTTCAACCATTTCACCTAACTGACCATATCGTTTGATGAATGAGTTTACACGCGATCCAATAGTCAACCATAGAAAACTAATTGCTACTCCCCCTAAAGATAAGACGACTAAGATTAGTGTTTTAGTATGGTTCTGTGAAGAGTAAATCGCAGCCCATGCAACCAATAAGACGGCGTTTGCAGTCAGGAAGTTGTATAAGATTGACCAGCGCTCTTGTTCAGCATGAGACCAATGCTGGTTTACTGCTTGATAAGCTGCGAGAACAGCTTCCTCTGTCGGTTCATTATCTTGAGTAGACATTTAACCCTCCCAGTTGCCACAGAGTGCGCCGACGCGAAGTGCGCGCTGAGATTTTAAATTCTCAGCGAACTCCGCGCTCTCGGCGGTTAATTAAGCTTTTTGAACTTCAATACGCCTTCGCAAACATCGCCTTCTCTTTAGCCGGCTGGCCGCAGTGGATGCACTTCCCTGATCCGCCCGGCTGCTCCAATGGAATGCAGCGAGTCGTCGCCTTTGTTTCTTCTTTGATCTGCATCTCACAGGCGCGGTCACCGCACCACCACGAGAAGGCCCACGCCCCTTCTACAACCTGCTTGAACTCAGCGTAGTCCTTGGGATCGTGCATGTTCGCCTTGCGGAAAGCCAGCGCGCGGTCGTGGAGTGAAGCATGAATCTCGGTCAGCATTTCAGCGACGAGGCCCGCTAAACCTTCCTGCGGCACGAACGATTTACCTTCCTTACCCGGTTTATCGCGGCGGGCGAGGGCGACCGTGCCCTTGGCCACATCCTTCGGCCCGATCTCGATCCGCAGTGGGACGCCGCGCATTTCCCAATCGTTGAACTTGAAACCGGGCGTCACGCCGTCGCGGTCGTCCACTTTCACGCGGAAGTCGGTGAGTTGCTGCTGGATGCGCGTGACCGCTTCCAGCACCGGCCCCTTCTCCGCATCGTTCTTATAAATGGGGACGATGATGGCTTGATACGGCGCGAGTTTGGGCGGCAGGATCAGCCCTTGATCGTCGCCATGCGTCATGATGATCGCGCCGATGAAACGCGTGGACAAGCCCCAGGAAGTCGTCCAGCAATATTGCTGTTCGTTGTTCCGGTCGAGATATTTAATGTCAAAGCTCTTGGCAAAATTCTGTCCAAGGTTGTGGGAGGTAGCCGACTGCAACGCGCGACAGTCACCCATCATCGCTTCAATCGAGTACGTTTGGTCGGCGCCGGGGAAACGTTCAGCTTCAGACTTGCGGCCAGGGATCACGGGCATCGCCGCTTCGTTCATCGCAAAGTCCGTATAGATATTCAACATGCGGAGCGTTTCAGCCTGCGCTTCCTCGAATGTCGCATGCGCCGTGTGGCCTTCCTGCCACCAAAATTCCAGCGTCCGCAAGAAGAGCTTGGTGCGCATTTCCCAACGCACGACGCTGCACCATTGATTGATGAGCACCGGCAGATCGCGATACGATTTGATCCATTTGGAGTAGGCATACCCGATCACCGTCTCCGAGGTAGGCCGGACGACGAGCGGCTCCTCCAATTCTTCGCCGCCGCCATGCGTGACCACGGCCAGTTCCGGCGCGAAGCCTTCGATGTGTTTAGTTTCCCGATCAATGAAGGATTTGGGGATGAGCAACGGGAAGGCGGCGTTAACGTGCCCAGTGGCTTTGAAGCGCTTGTCCAGCGCGGCCTGGATGTTTTCCCACAACGTCCAGCCATAGGGCTTGACGATCATGCACCCGCGCACCGGCGCGTAATCGGCGAGGTCGGCGCACTGGACAACTTGGTTGTACCATTCGGAGAAATCTTCAGAACGTGAGGGGAGCTTAAGTTCAGACATAAAAGGGACTCCTTACCAGACCCTAAAGGTCGCTTCGCGAAAACCTTTAGGGTCTTGGTTGAATTGCATCAAGCGCTTCTTCCACACTGCCGACGACGCGGATCAAGTCTTCATCGCCAGGGTGAAGGTAAACACCCCCTTCCCGAATAAAAGTAGCGGCGACTTCGCGCCACATTTCGCCGACGAGCACGAGCGGCTTACGTTTAATTTCGTCGGTCTGCAGCAGGCTCCAGGTGAAAGCGATTTCCGAGAGCGTGCCGATGCCACCGGGCAGGGCGATGGCCGCCTGGCAGCAATCTACCAAATGATACAGCCGCTCGCGGAGGGTAGCGAATTTGATTTCTTCCTTAATCCAACTATTCGCGCGAGCGCCGGTGCGCCAGTTTTCAATGACGAGGGAGGTGACACCAATGACGTGCCCTCCCGCTTCGGCCGCGCCGCGTGAAGCGGCTTCCATCACGCCGGAGTAGCCGCCGGTCGCCACCGCCCAACCGGCTTGGGCCAGCAATCCCCCCAAATGCCGGGCCACTTCGTAATCCAGCGTCCCCAGTTTGGGAGTCGAGGCTCCAAAGACCGTCACGATTTTCGGCAGAGTCATCACTAATCAGAAAACTTTTAATCACGAATATCACGAATGGACGAATAGCACGAATAAAAACAAAAGAAAAAATTCGTGCTATTCGTCCATTCGTGGCATTCGTGATTAAAGATCATCTGTAGAAAATCGGCTTCAAGCGCCGCTCCGCGGCGGCGAGCACCGGCTCGAGCCAGAGAGTCTCGAAGCGCGCTTCGTCGGCGGCCGTAAAGTTCGCGCGCGGCAGGCGGACAAGCCAGCCCAGCACTTCCTGGGTGAAACGCCAGAGCAACGCGTGATCCCACAACTCGGCCCACTCCGCCTCTGACCGATAGAGGCTCACCCGCCGCCCCATCTCCTGGCGATAAAGCGTGATGAGTTCGTCATCCCCCACGGGCAACTCGCCGCGGTCCCAATGACTGTTGACGACGAACGCGACCAGGTCCAACACACCGGGGCCGAGGCCGGCCAACTGCCAATCGTAGACGACCATTTCACCGTCGGCTTGCAGCCGGATGTTGGCGGGCGAGAAATCGCCATGCAGCAACGTGGGCGGCGCAACGCGCAGCGGTTGGATGACGCGATCCACTTCCGAGACAATTTCCCCCAACGTCGCCAGCCGGTCCTGCGAACCGGTGATGATGCGCGGCCAATCATCGGTGACGATTTTTTCGACAGCCTGGGCCGCGGCATAGACGTGAATTTCAAAATCAATCGTGAGCGGGCGAGCCAGCCACGGATACGCGGCCAAATCGTCAGCGAGATTCCAGAAACGCTCGTGCAGCTCGGCCAGCATCTTCACTGCGCGGCGATAGTCTTCGGCGCTCCAGGCATCCGGGGCAATGTCCGCTTCGACGGCTTCGAGGACGAGCCAATCACCGGAAGCATGCGCGGCGATGAGGGCCGGCGTGGCCATGGGCAGTTGCGGGGCAAGCGCGCGATAGAGACCGACCTCGCGCCGACCGGCCCCCGCCAGCCCCGCGCGGGTGACGCCCTGGGGTTCCTTGAGGACGCACTCGACGTTGAGGGTGTGCGGCCCGACCGTATATTCGACGTGCAGTCCGCGCACGCCTCCGCGCTCGGCCAGCGGGCCGCCCGCCAACGCCGGGGAGTGTTCGCTGAGGGATTTTACCTGGAGCGTCGGTTCAGCGAAGTAACGCCGCAGCCCGGCAGTGAGTTCGGCAGTTGTGAAGGGCCACGAGGTCACAAGAAAACTTCCTCTCCAGTAACACCGCAAAGCTAATCACGAATGTCTCGAATAGATGAATGGCACGAATGAAAACCAAAGTATCATTCGTGCTATTCGTGCGAAGCAATTCGTGGTATTCGTGATAAAGCTCTTTCCGAGCAAGCTTATTTGCCGGAATAATATTGAACGAACTCTTCGGCGGCTTGCTCAGGCTCGACCAAATCCGCCTCGCCCTGCGAAACCAGGTAATGCCGATGATCCATCACCCACAAGTAAAAGTCGGCCTCGGTCTTGCCGGGAAACTCCCCTAGCAGCCCGTTCTCCCGGATGACTTCGACGACCGGCAGGTAGACCGTATCATACCAGTGTTCGACCGCTTCAGCCTCAGACACCGGACGCTTGAAATCCAATCCCATAAAGTAACGATGGACGGCGATGTGCTCCAACATGCGCTCGTAGCCGCCGAGGACGGTGGTGTCTATATGCGCGTCGGGTCGCAGCCGGTCGAGGTTAGCGCGATCCAGGAATTCCACTTTGTCCCCCAAGAGTTCCAGGTCTTCGGGTTGGAGATCGGGTGTGACCGGGACTTTGACGTGGCACTCGCGCACTTCGGCGTCAATAAATTCCTGTCCTTGTTCGAGAGCGACGGAGACTCGATGGTTGCCATCCACCACAAAATAGACCTCGCCGACTTTGTAGAGCAGGACGGGCGGCAGACTGACGTCCTCGTACCAGGCGCGGTTGACGCGCCGCCAGCGGCTGCCCGTGTGATCCTGCGTTGGGAGAAAAGCGCGATCGAAGTCCCGATAACGATCCACACTTCCGACGATTTGATCCAGGCGGACGGTTCGTAGGCCGCGATAGATCGGGCCGCCGATGTGCAGCTTCTCCTTGACTTCGTCAAACGCCAAGAGGTCGTTGTGGCGTCGAGTAAAGAAGGCCAACACACTGCGGAAGAAAGCTTTGGAGCGGGCCGAAGCAAAATCGGCGCGGGAGAGAAAGTCGTTAGGGTCGGTCATGTTCAGGCTCCCATTCGATGAGGCGATACGGATAGACGTTCAAGACTTCCGTTCGCCGGTAACGGCTCGTCCGGATGGTGTCCGGCCGATACAGATGCGTGTGGCCGTGCAACAAGAAACGCGGCTCGAAGATGTTCATGCAACTTAGAAAGGCATTGAAGCCGGTGTGCGTTTTGTCCGGACAGTCATGGATCCCGCGCGGCGGCGCGTGTGTGACTAGAATATCGAGATAACGCCCATAGCGCAGCCGGTTCGCGGTTAAGGCCGGAGAGATCGCGAGCGCCCGGCCGAACATTTCTTCCTGGCTGTATTGATGAGTGCCCTGGTTGTAACGCAGGCTGCCGCCCAAGCCCGCCAGAAAAAGTCCGCCTTTCGGCAAGCCCGCAACGCGCGGCGACGAGAAGCGCGCCGCGGCGCCATCCAACTGTTCGCAGCCCTCGGCGTAGCGGGCAATCCGGCCATTGCTCAAATATTGTTCGGGCTTGTCGTGGTTGCCGGGCACGTAATACACCGGCACGCTCAACACGGAAACGATGAATTCCAAATAGTAAAACGGCAGGTCGCCGCAGCCAATCACCAAATCCACATCCGCATATTTTTCCCGGATGCGTGTGCTGTAGATAAAATCTACGACTTCGTCGCTGACTGCTAGGATTTTCATGGAGTTCAGAATTCAGGAGTCAGAAGACAGAATTCAGAAGTGATTCGTGACGCGTGACGCGTGATTCGTGAACTGGTAGCTGGTTGTTGGTTATTGGGATTTGGGGCTTGGGATTTAGTCCTTGGCCCTTTGCCCTTGGTTCTTTGTCTTTTTTCATTTGTCATTTGTCATTTGGCATTTTTCATTCGTCATTCGCTCATTCGTCATTCTTCCCCCACTCGCGCTCGTAATTCACCTTCAGTTTCTCCAAAATGGCTTGTTCAAGATCAACACCCGTAATGCTCGCCAACTGGAGCAGATATAAGGCGACATCCGCCAACTCGCCGGCCAGTTCCGCTTTATCCGCGGTCTCGTCCCATTGATAATGTTCCAGCACCTCTGCTGCTTCGATGGCGAGCGAGGCCGCCAGATTGCGCGGCGTTTGCGGGCGCGGGCTGTCCGGCGCATACCAGCCTTTGGCGGCGACGAAACGGTGCATGGCGTCAGTTAGTTCATGGAGGTGCATAGATAAACCTGACGGAGGACGGTAGACCGCTTCGCGCGACGGAGGAAGAAGGTTTTACTTCCGTCTTCCGTCCTCGGTCTTCCGTCCGAAATAAAACCGGCCCCCGTATTGGTCTGGGAGCCGGTAGTGAAACAAGCGCAGGCGGCGTGCCTAACCAGACCGAGATCGGTTGTGCTGAGGCGGGAACGGACAGGACATGGGCCGCAGGGAAAGCATGGCGAGATTATACGCGGGAACGAAGAGATTAGCAACGGATTCTGTAACGGATATGGCTTTAAGCGGATAGGAAACGGATAAACGGAGCGAAGCGGATGCGGCTATCCGTTTCTATCCGCTAATTCGCTTCCCATCCGTTTGAAACCCCGTCCGTTTATCCGTTTTGCGAAGCAATCCGTTGTTGACCCTCGGTTACCACTAATGGGCCAACCACCACCCGAAACCCGACGTAGTCATCGAAGTCGGCCGGGACGGGTCTGTAGCGGAGCGCAGCACGACAAATAAGGCGATCGTTGAAGTATGAACCACCACGCACTACACGTGCGCCTCCAGCTTTCAAATCCTCACGCCCGTCATCGCCCCGATAGGGATAAGGCTTATACAAACTGCCGCACCATTCCAATACGTTCCCAGCCATGTCAGCCACACCATAAGGACTATCACCTGCGGGAGAGTACTGACCTACAGACGTCGTTTTTCCAATGTTGCTCTCGCTACTATTGCACTTGCCCTTATCCCACTCATTTCCCCAGGGCCACTCGTTGCCATACTCGCCACGCGCAGCCTTCTCCCACTCGGCCTCGGTTGGAAGGCGCACAACCTGGTTTTCCGCCAAATCCTCGCTTTGTCGCATTTTTTCGGTTAGCCATACGCAGTACGCCTGCGCGTCATCCCAACTCACTTGAACGACCGGATGATTGTTGTAAATATCCGACAATAGGTCTTTAAGACTTGTTAGGTCTCGACTCGTTGCCTCTACAAACAGGCGGAACTGTGCATTAGTTATGGGTGTACGGGAGATTAGGTAATCATAGGGAATCTCAACTGTGTGCTGAGGTTGTTCATCATCAGAAGCTAATTTATTTTCCGGCTTGCTTCCCATAAGGAATTTACCCGCCGGAATTTTGACTAAGTAGCCATGGTGAGCTAGCCGTGAACGGGCAACTTCAGCAGCGCCTCTCAGGGCATGAACCACTTCGGACTCTAGGCGTTCAATTTCTAACGTAACCTTCTTCAATTCAGCCGACTCAGGCGACACTTCCGGCGGCGGCGCACTCCAGAAGATGAGGGCCTCCAGCACCTCGGCGGTGACTTTGGGTGAAAAGGCAATCTGCTTGAGCACGCGGCGCAAGCGCAGGTTGATTTCATACTCCCGGAACGTCCCGACAAGCGTCGTGTTCTGTTCGGCAAAGTCGGGCATCCCCAGGCCGCGCGCCCAACTGACGGCGTCGCCAATAAACTTGAGCCGCAGGTCCTTGTCTTCCAAGCTGCGCACGCGGTCGCAGAACTCCGGCGCAACGCGCGTGAGCGTAAGCCAGCGGGTGAAGTCCTCGCGGTTCACGCCCGCCGCCTGCCCGGAGTTTTGCAGGATGGCCCAACTGACCTCCAGGTAATTCACAAAGGTCTTGATTTGGCGCGGGTTGGTCTCGGCGGCGGCAAAGATCAGGTTCAGGCTATGACTCAGATCGTCATGCAGACCAATGCCCGTCATATAATCGCCTACCTGCGCCTCGGCCAACGGCGGGAGGGCGAAGCGCAGTTGGAAAATCTTCTCCAGGTAATGCTCCGCGCCCAGGCCGGTGATTTTTTGATTGTGGTAATGCGCCTCGACCGCCGAGCGAATGACGTCCTCATCCGCGCCAATCACAAAAACCGCGCCCGGCTTGTCGAGGAACAGCTTGACGGCTTCGAGCACCTGCATCGTCTTGGGTGGGAGGCAGCGATCCAAATCGTCAATCAGGATAACGAGCGCGCCTTTCTCCGGCTCGATTTCTTTATAGTTGAGCGTGTCATGCACCCAGGCCGCCAGCAGTTGGTCAAAGGCCTCGCTGAAGTGATCAAAGAAAGCGGTGTGCGTGGCGAAGGGCGTCTCGGTTTTGTGCGAGTCAATGTCCGGCTCAAAACCGGCCTCGCCCAATTTGAACTTGAACATGCTGAGGAACGTCGCCAGCACATCGCGGCGCGGAGAGGCTTTGTCGAGCAGCAGGCTCTTAAGCTTGTCGTTGAAGCCGCCGCGCGCCATCTCGGCCAGGATCGCGCGGACGAGCGCGGCGAGCAGCGAGTTCTCATCAGCGTACTTCCAGGCGTTGAACCACACCGTCCGGCAGCGGCGGAAATGTTTGGCTTCCTCGAGCGAGTTGACGAATGAAATTTTTGTCAGGTCATCTTTGAGCCATTGCGTCTCGTCCAGCTTGGAGCGCAGGAGCTTGAGCAGTGTGGTCTTGCCGGAGCCCCATTTGCCGCTCATGCCAAGGACAAGCGGCGTGCGTGTCCCTGTCGAAGCGATTAGCCGGGCAAAGGTGTTGGCGTAATCTTCAAAGCGAAAGAAGGCTTTGTCATCTCCCCAGCCCGGCTCAAGCGGCAGGTCATGGAAGAGGTTGGGGGTGATGAGGTCATGAGAGTTGGTCATAGGTTTTCCCCTACTGCGAAGTTCGCGGAATTGTACACGGATTGCACAGATGCCACGGATTTCACGGATTTTTTGTTGTTTTCCGTGTGATCCGTATTTTCCGTGTCATCCGTGTACTGATTTTCCTCTGCGCTCTCGGCGCGCTCTGCGGTTAAACATTACAGCGATTCCACAAAATACCTCGGATCAAGCGGTTCGCCGGTAGCCGTCTGGACGTGCGCCGACCAATCTTCTCGCGCGCCCGGCTTGAAGAATTTCTCCATCAGCCACTGTCCCGCTTGCTTCCGCCCGACGAGGCCTCCCGAGTTTTGGCGTAGACGGTCTTCCAACTGCGCGGCGATGAGATGCCCCAGTTCGTAATTCTGGTAATACACCGGGTAGAGCGCGATGTGTATCTTCGCCGCCCAATCCGGCGCTTGACGCCTATCCGGTCGAGTGAGCCGTTGGTAGCGCTCGACCAAATCCCACCACAAAGTATCCAGGTCACGTTCGGGGTCGGCGTAAAACGCGCGCTCAAAGTTGGTCATCACCAGACACCAGCGTGTGAAGATCAAGCGCAGCGCGCGTGCCTGGGCCCGGGCTTCCTTTGAAACGCGCGCTGCTTCTGCCGCTGGGACGCCCACAATCTGCTCCAGCCATTCCGGATCATAACTCAGCGAGCCCAGCATGATCGCAATCGCTTCCGTGGAGAGCGTGTGGGGCGGTGTCCGCAACAGCCACGGCAGTGAGTAATCCAAGTATTTGTCGTACACCGCATGGCCCAACTCGTGCAGCAGTGTTTCGTTCCAGCGATGATTGGGCACCAGGTTGTTGAGCGTGCGGACGTCGCCTTCACGGTCAAGGTGGATGCAGAAAGCGTGTTGATCCTTGCCTGCGCGGGCATACAAATCGGAGCGCGCTAAAATATCGCGCACGTCCATGCCCAAGCCATCGTAAGTAGCAAGGGCCAATTGAACCGGGTCTTTGTCGGCGAAGAGTGCGTCCATATCCACCTCGCCCATGTCCGGCGCGCTCTGAAAAAATCGGTCGCCGGAATGCCAGGGGCGCAAGTCCGTGATTGCCACACCGAAGCGCGCCGCCCGCGCCTGATCAATTTCAGTCTTCAATTTCGCAAACGGTTCGTTCGTTGAAGTTTCCAGACGCGCGAACAAATCCAGCAAGTGGGTTTCGTCAATTTCGTCGAGGGTGAGGGAGCGCTGGAAGTGATCGCGAAAGCCTTGCGCCCGAGCGGAGGCATTCCGCACCCGCGCGAGTTCCCGGACTTTGTCCGCAACCTGCGCCCCGATCTGTTTGCTGGCTTCCCAGGCTGCCTGCACGTCAACGGAGTTCCGGCTTTTGCTCAGAATCTCATCCAATTCGTTATCGTTGATCTTCTTCCCGCCGACTTCTGCCCGGAAGTTGTAATACTGTTCCCGCACTTCGGCTTCGAGCCGGGTAAGTTTTTCAATCGTCGCCTCGTCCTGCCGATTCTGCGCCGTGGCGAGATAAATGAGTTTGATCTGTCGCGCCAGGAGTGGCTCTTTCGCCGCGCCGGATTCGTGAAAGCGTTTGGCGGCGGCGTAGCGTTCCGGGTCCGCCCAAAAGCGCATGTAGGCCGCCTGCGCCTCGCGGTTACGCTGATTCGCCTCCGGCGTCCCCGTCGTCGCCGAATCCCATTCCGCGAGCATGTAAGCTGCGTAGAGGGGCTTGACTTGTTCGATGGTGGTCTGGATGAAGTTTTCGATTTCGTTCATAGTGAGCCTCTGAAGAAGTCAGGAGTCAGAATACAGAAGTCGGAAGTGATCCGTGACTCGTGATGCGTGAAGTGATGGCTGGTTGCTGGTCGCTAGTTATTGGTCGTTCGTCATTCGTCATTCGTTATTTTTCATTTGTCATTTTTCATTTGCCATTGCCTTATTAATCTTCGGCCTCCCAGTAACCATTTCTGAATCCGCCCGGCCAACCATTCAGGTTCAGAATACGGCCTGAGGGGAAACGGATCAAGGCCCATCGCTTCCAGTGCAGCGTTGGCGGCCACCAAGCCGCTCACGCAGGCGCGCTCGAGGAACAGCGCCGGCCACGGGCCGCGCACCCAATCGCCACAGGCCCACAGGTTCGGCCACGGCGTGCGCACGCCGAGCCAGCGTTCGGCTTTGTCCACGATCAAGCGTGAGTGTGTCGCCGGATTGCGCTGCAGTGTCTGATGACGCGTGTGCCCGCGCAGTTCGGGATAAGCGAGATAGAGATCGGTGATGGCGCGCGCGAGGATGACCTCGTCCGGGAGCGCGAGGAAATCCGGCGGGCCATAGATGTGCATCTCCACCGCGCTGCCGCCGATGGCCTTGGCCCAATCCGCGAAAGCGTGTTGCAGGCGGTGCAGCCAGAAGAAATTGTCTACGACGAAGTCGCCGGTGAAAACTCCCGCTTCCGGGCCGGGGCGCGGCGGCGCATCCAACCATACGCGCACGACAGCAGTCTCCAACCCATGCGGCCAGTTGAGTTTTTCCGCTTCAGCGCGCGTGGCGGGGCTTTCACACAAAATGCGCTGCGCGGCGGGCGCATCCACAGCAAGGATGAGGTGTTCGGCGGTGAAGGTACGCCCTCCACCCCGCGAAGCGACCCTCCACTCTCCACTTTGATTAATGGAGAGTGGAGGGTGGAGGGACTCTAAAAGGTCAACCCTCGTCCCAAGGATCAGCTCCCCCCCTCGGGCGCGGAAGCGTTCAAGCAGCGGCTCAATCAACGCCGTGCCGGGGTCCGTCGTCAAATACGCAAAACGCCAACCATCGCGGCGCAGCAAAGTGTAAAAACGTAAGAAGGCGATGAAGGCGGCAAGCGAGGCTTCACCCGGACGCGTGGCGAGCGAACTGCGCGCCAGTCCGATGAAAAGTCCGCGGACGCGCGGGCCCCAGCCGCTCAGGAAATCCTGGAGCGTTTGCCCGGCGAGCGCAATCTCGCGCCCGAACGGATCAAGCGCCACGGCCAGCAGCAGTCCGTACCAGACGTTCGGCAGCGAGAGCCAATCGCGCCAGCCCAGCATGCCGAGAAATGTGGGATGCGTGAAGAGTTCGAGGTAATGCAGCGGCGCAGGGAGGAACGCTTCGCGGATAAAGCTGCCGATTTGCGCCCGGCGGACGCGGCCGCGCTCGAAATGAATCCACTCTTCTTCTTGCGCGAGGATTAAATCCGGCGCAATGCCAAAGCGCTCCAGCGTCGCGTGCAAGTTACGATATTCATTCCAGAGGCCATGAATACCGTGCTCAGGATGGAAGATACGCGTGATGCCATTGAGGGTGATCGTGACTCCACCCTCACCCCCGGCCCCTCTCCCGTCGAGCGCCCTTCGACTTCGCTCCGCTCCACTCAGGGTGCTCGACGGGAGAGGGGAGTCAGGCCCGCCCCACACTCGGCCTCCCGCGTGCAGCGAATCGGCTTCGAGGAGCACAACCGGCACGCCGCGTTCCGCGAGGTGCACAGCGGCGGTGAGTCCGGCCAATCCAGCGCCGACGACGATGGTTTTCGAGATAGGCATGGGAAATAAAAAGTCGAGCGCCGTAATCCACGACGCTCGACAAGTATAGTTGAAAACTCAGTGACGCGTGAAAATCACGAGTCACGTGTCACGGCTCACGCCGGTAAGTCCGCTGCTTCGCGCAGTTCTTTCGCTTTGTCCGTGTTCTCCCACGGCGCATCAATATCCGTGCGGCCAAAATGTCCGTAGGCAGCCGTGTTGCGGTAGATCGGGCGGCGCAGTTGCAGATCGCGGATGATCGCGCCGGGGCGCAGATCAAAGTGCTCGCTAATCAATTGGGCAATCGCGTCGTCCGGAATTTTGCCGGTACCGAAGGTTTCCACGTTGACGCTCAGGGGCCACGCGACGCCGATGGCATACGCGACTTGGATTTCGCAGCGATCCGCTAGACCGGCGGCGACGACGTTCTTGGCTACCCAGCGCGCGGCATACGCCGCCGAGCGATCCACCTTCGTCGGGTCTTTACCGGAGAATGCGCCCCCGCCGTGGCGCCCCATCCCGCCGTAGGTGTCTACGATGATCTTGCGTCCGGTCACGCCGGCGTCGCCCATCGGCCCGCCGATGACGAAGCGCCCGGTGGGATTGACGAAGATTTTAAGTTGACCATTGATCAAGTTCTTGGGGATGATGGGATTGATGACGTGTTCGATGATCCCGGCCCGAATGTCTTCCGCGCTGACGTCCGGCGCGTGCTGGGTGCTGATGAGGACGGTGTCCACGCGCTTGGGCTTTCCCTGCGAGTATTCGACCGTGACTTGACTCTTGCCATCCGGGCGAAGCCACTTGAGCGCGCCGCTGCGGCGGACTTCCGCCAAACGACGGCACAAATTGTGGGCTAAGTAAATCGGCATAGGCATGAGCGCTTCGGTCTCGTTGCAGGCAAAGCCGAACATCATGCCTTGGTCGCCCGCGCCAACCTTTTCAATATCAGCGTCGGTCATATCACCGGCTTTCGCTTCCATCGCATTATCCACGCCCAGCGCAATGTCCGGGCTTTGGCTGGCGATGGCGACTTGGACGCCGCAGGTGTTGCCATCAAACCCCTTGTTGCTATCGTCATAACCGATGTCTTTAACGACGCGCCGAATGAGTTCATCGAAATTAACTGCGGCACGCGTGGTGATCTCACCCAGCACCATGACAAAACCGGTCTTCACGGCCGTCTCGCAGGCGACGCGGCTCTGCGGGTCTTGGGCCAGGCAGGCATCCAGGACGGCATCGCTGATCTGGTCGCACATCTTGTCGGGATGGCCCTCTGTCACCGACTCCGAGGTGAACATGAGTTTGGGCGAGGTCATAAATGTAGTGCTCATCAGTTTCTCTCCTTATAACAAATTCAGGCGCAAAGAACCCCCTGGCAGTCAGTGGCGGGATGATACTATTGGGACAAGGTCATGTCAATGAGCGAGTGGCAAGTGGCAGGTGGCAGGTGGCAAGTGAAAAGTAACCTGCCACTTGCTACTTGCCACCTGCCACTTTCAAATGTTCCCTCTTCACTACCAACTTCCACCACAGGTGACTTAACTGCACGGCGGTGCGCCAGAGGCGGCGGAAGTTGAAAAACTGGCTTTGGCCGTAAGCGCGATGATAGTGATGAACGGGGACTTCGACAAAGCGACAACCGGCGTCGTGGAATTTTTTGACCATCTCCAGCGCAATCGTCCCACTATCCGATTCAAGCTGAACGCGCTCAAAGACGCCCCGGCGGATGAGGCGAAAATCGCAGTCCGTGTCCCGTAGCGGCAAACCGAAAACCGTTTTGACGAGTTGATGGTAAATCCCGCCGATGATGATCCGATGCAGGGGATCATTGCGGGTGATCTTGTAACCATTCACAATGTCAGTGTCGGCGCGCAGCGCTTCAACCAAGAGCAGTAATTCGTGAGGATCGTACTGGGCGTCACCGTCGGTGTAGAAAATCCAGTCCTTAGTCGCGTTGGCAAAGCCGGTCCGCAACGCCGCGCCATAGCCCCGATTCTTCGGATGCGTAACGACTCGGAGACGCTCGTAGCGCGCCGCCAACTCCGCCAGGACTTCCGCCGTGTAATCCTGCGAACCGTCGTTGACGACGATGACCTCATAGTCATCTGTCACCTGGGCGAGCGCCTTAAGCACGACCAGGACCATACTGGGGATGGTACCGCCGTCGTTGTAGGCGGGGAAGAAAGCAGAGATGCTGGGGAGTTTAGACATAAAGGATGAAGGATGAGGGATGAGGGATGAAGGATGAATTTGATCTCTTCATACTTCATCCCTCATCCTTTCAGTAGGCGTTTCGATCAAAAAAGATACCGCGCAGAATCGTGCGCAGGATAATTTTAATATCTAGCCAGACGGACCAATTTTCGATGTACCACAAATCGTACTTGGTGCGCTCAATGATGGACGTATCCCCGCGCAGACCGTTGACCTGCGCCCACCCCGTCATCCCGGCCTTCTCGCGATGCCGTTCCATATAACGCGGCACCAACTGCTGAAACTGCTCGACGAACGCAGGCTGCTCCGGACGCGGCCCGACCAGACTCATTTCCCCCAACAGCACATTGATAAGATTGGGCAACTCATCCAGTGAAAAGCGCCGAATGAAACTGCCCAAACGGGTGCGCCGGGGATCGTTCTTGACCGTCCAGCCGGGGCCATCGGCATCCGCATTCGCGCGCATGGAACGAAACTTGAACATGGGGAAAGGTTTGGCGTCCAGCCCCATGCGTTCTTGAATAAAAAAGATGGGGCCGGGCGAGTCCAACCGGATCAGCAGCGCCAGGAGCAGCATAAACGGAGAGAGCACAATCAGCCCGAGCGCACTCGCTACAAAATCCATCACGCGTTTGAAGGAGAGCTTCCAACCGCGCAGCGCGACATCGCGGATGTTGAGGAGCGGCAACCCGCCCAAATCGTCAATCGTCACGCCCGCGGCCATGATTTCAAATAAGTCCGGGAAGACTTTGATGCTCACCCGCTCCCGATGCGAGAGCGAGATCAGCCGCACCAACTCTTCGTCGTCCGCTTCCGGCATGGCGATGATGACTTCGTCCACCGCGTACTCGTCAATCAAGCGCGGCAGGTCTTCGGTTTGACCGATCACCGGAAAACCATCCACTTCCGCCGGCGGCTCCAGGCCATTCACCAAACCCAACAACCGATAGCCCAGGAACGGCGAGCCTTGAATCTTCTGAATGACCAAGCGGGCCACCTCCCCGGTGCCGATGAGGATGACCCGGTCCTGAACCATCCCGCTGCTTTGCATCACCGACCGGATTTTCTGGAGGACCCATCGCCCCAGGTTGACGAGCAGCGCGTCCAGCAACCACAGATAGAGCACCATCAACCGGGGCAGGTTAACTTCAAAGATGCTGTTCTTGAGCGTGAGCGAAGCCAGCGCCACCGAGAGTAACGTGCCGACGAAGACGCCGCCAATGATGGCGTAGAACTCGTCCACGCGGGAGGTCGCGCGCACCAGGTGATACATCCGAAACAAGAAGAAGACTAGCAGCACGGAGGCGATATGGATCACCAGCACCCAAACGTAAGCTGAAAACCGTTCCATATCGGTGGCTTCCACCGGCCAGGGAATCACCACGCGCAGGCGATAAGCCAGGAGGAACGCCAACGCGATCATCGCCGCATCCATAATCGCCAGCGAAATGGCGAAGAGGGTCTTGAAACGCCGCGAGTCAATGGTCTGGTCTATTTTTGTTTTAGCCATGCCGTATAGTTTCGCTCCATCTGGGTGAGGTGCTCCGGAACGTGCCGCTCATAGATCGTCAACCAATCTTCCAGAGTCATCGTTCCAATTTCAGGATGCTCAAGGGTCTGTGACCAAACCGATTCGGGCAGGGATTGGATCAGCCGATATGACTTCAAGCGCAGCCACTTGAACACTTGCAGCGCCTCGTCCGCACTTTGATCCCCATAATGTAAAGCCTGAGCCCAGCGGACTTCGTCATAGGCCATCACAGCTTTTCCGGGTTCGGCGATACACCGCCGGCAGCGGATGTAGCTATTCGCTTCGCTATCGGCGATATGCACTACGATTTCGTGGATGGTCCAGTCTTCTGGCGCGGGACGGAAGGCCCACATTTCCTGGGGGAAGCGTTGCAGCGCTTCAACCAGTTGGGCATGCGCCTGGCCATAGGCTTCAATTTTGTTCCGGCGTTCCTCTTGATTCATGTTCAGCCTCTCCTATGTGGCGGCTCCCGCTTGACGATGCAACCAGTGCCCTTTCAATTTTGTCCAGGCGAGATTTAATTGGACGCCGAGGACAATGAGCAGCCCCAATAGCCACGGGGTGGTGCTGGCGTAATGCTTGCGGTAAAAGAGCAGCATGGATTCGTGAAAGGCGATTTGCGCGCGTGGATTCAGCCGGCTGGCCGCGCGTTTGACGTGCAAGACGGTAACCGCTGGATTGTAACGCACTTCCCAGCCGGCTTGCTTAATGGCGAACGCCCAATCCAAATCATCACCATACATCCAGAAAGTTTCATCCATCAACCCGGCCTGCGCAATCGCTTCCCGCCGGACAAGCATAAACGCGCCGACGACGGAGTCCACTTCTGTTTCAACCTCCGGGCTGAGGTACGTAAGATTATAACGTCCAAAGCGACGGTGGCGCGGAAACAGGCGGCTGAGGCCTGTCATCCGATAAAAAGAAATTTCAGGCGAGGGGAAACTGCGGCGACACGCCAGATCAAGCGCACCATTAGGTAAGACTAATTTAGGGCCGGCCGCGCCGCAGCGCGGACGCGCATCCATATACGCGAGCATGTCAGCCAAGGCAGTGGGAGGGAGCACGGTGTCTGGGTTGAGGAGAAGGGCATAGCGGACCTCACCCCCCTCTCCTGAAAAAGGATGAAGGATGAAGGATGAAGGATGAATTTCTTTCTTCCTCCTTCCACCTTCCGTCACCGGGTGAGACCCAAACCCAAACGCCCGCAACCCTACATTGTTCCCCGCCGGATAACCGACGTTGACCAGGTTCTCGATCAAGGTCGCCTGAGAAAACTCGGCGCGCACCATCGCCGCTGAGTTATCGGTCGAGGCGTTGTCTACTACGCAGACTTGAAACGTGAAATCGCCGCGCGAAGCATAGACTGAACGCAGGCACTCGCGCAGCAGGTCCCGCGTGTTCCAGTTGAGGATGATGAGGCCGAGGTCAAGCATGGGAGCCAGGATCCAGGAGTCAGAATGCAGAAGGACAAAGAAATTTTAGCATGAGGGAAGGGAGGTCACAACCCTCACAATTAAGAATGATGAAGTATAAAGGATGAAATGTAACATCCCTTCATTCTCCATCATTCTCCCTCATATTTTTCTTCGTCTTCTTCACAATTGCGGTAAATATAGCGATTAACTGATTAGTTTCATCTTGAAGCGGAGCCAGCCGCGCAGCAGTTACCACGCGAGACTCAATCAAGAGTTCCAACCAGTAGGCCGTCTCCTCTAGTTCCTTTAGGCAATCACCCATTTTAGCGACAAATTCTGCCTTTGATCGGGCGCGATAGGCCTCGCGATAATTCGCGTCCACTGCCGTGCCGGAACGCAGCACCTGCCGACCCAGAGTCTGTGCCACCGTTGCCTTAGGCAGCGCCCCATAGAGTTTGATCACTCTCAAGGCAAATGTTTTCGTCCGCAAACGCAACTCCTCCGGTTGTTTCTTTTCTTCCTTCATCATTCATCTTTCATCCTTGTGAAGTTGGCAACTTCTGCATCGCCGGCCCCGGCACGTTCAACAATTCCGCCAACGCGGCACGCATCGCCACGCGATCATCCCACGGATACTCGGTCGTCCCGAAGCACATGGATTGCTCATGGCCCTTGCCGCACGCGAGGACGATGTCGCCGGGCTGCGCCAAGCGGACAGCGAAGCGGATGGCCTCGGCCCGGTCGGGGATGCGGTAAAAGGACTTTTCCTCGACCTTGCCTTTGGCCCGCATCCCCTCGGACATCACCTGGAGAATGGCGGTGAGTGACTCGGTGCGTGGGTCTTCAGCCGTGAGCACGGTAATATCGGCCAGCTCGGCGGAAACCTCTGCCATGAGTCGGCGCTTTTCTAGATCACGCAAACCGGCGGAGCCAAAGACCGCAATTATTCGACCTTTATTTTTAACCGCAGACGCGAAGCGCGCAGAGAACGCGGATATTTTTTCTTTTCTTCTCTCTGCACTCTCTGTGCGCTTCGCGTCAACGGTTAAAAGCATTCCCCCGGCCGTCTCCAGCGCGCGCCGCAGTGCGTTCGGCGTGTGCGCGAAATCCACAATGGCTGTAAAGGATTGGCCCAGGTCCACGCGCTCCATCCGTCCCGGCACACCTTTCAGCGCCGCAATTCCTCGCTGGGCCGCCTCCGGTGAAAGACCGAGGGCGCTTACCGTCGCCGTCAGCGCGGCCAGGCAGTTGGAAAGGTTGTATTCCCCGACGAGGGTCGTGCTCACCGGAATCTCAAAGCTCGGACCTACGGCGCGGAAGTGAAGGCCCTCCGGCGCATAGCGGACGTCAGCGGCCCACACGTCTGCGCCGGACTTTAGGCTGTAACCATAACGATCGACGCGCGTGATCGAATGGAGATATTCATAAGAACTATCATCCACGTTGAGCACCGCCGCTTTGGCCGGGCCACCCGGTTTCGGCGCGGACAGCGCCAGACTCTCAAACAACGTGCCCTTCGCCGCGCGGTAATTCTCAAACGTCCCGTGATAATCCAAATGCTCGTGGGTGATATTCGTGATGACCGCCACATCGAAATCGCAGCCGGTGACGCGATGCTGCGCCAAGCCATGCGAGGTAACTTCGAGGACGCAGTGTGTCAGCCCGGCGGCGACCATGCGGGCGAGGTAGCCTTGCACGGCCAGCGCGTCCGGGGTGGTGACATGGAAGCCGGTATCCAGCGTCTCATCGCCGATGATGGCGCTGACGGTTGAGATCAATCCAGCTTTCAAACCGGCGGCCGTCAGAATGGAATGAATAAGCGTGGAGGTAGTGGTCTTACCATCGGTGCCGGTGACGCCCATCAACACCAACCGGCGCGAGGGGAAACCATGCCAGGCGGCCGCCAGCCAAGCGAGGGCAGCGCGAGAATTAGAGACAGCGATATAAGGAATTGAAGGAAACCGGGAGCTGAAAGAACTCGGGGAACTCAAGGAACTGGGGGAACTTGCCTCAGTTCCTTGAGTTCCTTCAGTTCCTTCAAGTTCCCGGTTTTCTCTTTCTCCAATAATTGCCGCTGCTCCGTTTTCAACCGCGTACCGGATATAGTCATGGCCGTCGAAGCTCTCGCCGCGCGCGGCAATAAAGAGAGTGCCGGGTGTCACGCGGCGCGAGTCCGCTGTCAGGGAGGTGATGTCCGGGTCTGCCTCCCCGGACGGGGCATGGACATGCGGGAGCGCGGCGAGGAGCGTGGAGAGGCGCATGACAGGCAAATCCCAAAGGTCAAGGACAAAGGATCAAGGGCAAAGGGCAAAATCCTAAATGCAAAGAACGCGAAATCCCAACCGCGAAGAGCGCGAAATCCAATCGAGAAAAGCTAATAAAAAAACCCCGGCTGTAATCGCCGGGGCTTTGATTCAGGTGTTGGCGGTGCTATCCCGGAAACAATCGAGCGGCCGGAACTTTGAAACCTGGCAGGAGCGGAAGCAACTATTTCAAGCTGGCGTGCAAGCCCTCCAGCTTGCCCGCGACCGAGCCATCCAGGACTTTATCGCCCACCCGGACGACGAGGCCGCCCAAGATGTTCGGGTCAACCTTGAAGACGACCGAGGGCGAACCCCCCAGCTTGGAGGCGACATCTTTCTTGACCGTTTCCTGCTCGGCGGCGGTGAGCGGCAGGGCGCTGGTTACTTCGGCGGCCGCGCCACTGGCGCTCTGACCTTCGAGCACGGTCACTTTGCCGGCTTTGACGCCGCTGAAGAATTCTTCAATCAACGCGTGCTGGCGCTTTTCATCCAGCGCCACGCCGATCACTTTATTCGTGGCGGCAATGGACAGCGCGGCGACTTGCCCGCGCAAATCTGCCAGGATGCGGTTGCGCTCCAGCGCGGCATCGTCTTCGGCGGATTTGAGGATCCGCTTGCGCTCTTCTTCGGCGGCGGCGCGCACGTCGGCGGCGGCTTTCTCGGCGCGCGCGGTCGCCTCGGCGACGCGCTTGTTGGCCTCGGCTTGCGCTTCGGCAACGATTTTCGCGGATTCTTTTTCAGCGTTGGCGCGCGCCTCAGCGGCCACGCGCGCATCTTCCAAGCCTTGAGCGATCTTCTTCTTGCGATTCTCCAGGGCGTTGATGATCGGGTTGTAAACCCAGCGGGTCATGACGAACATGACCAGCAGGAAATACAACACGAAGATGAGGAGAAAGCCCGGATTAATACCTAATGCGGCCATAGCGGCTCCTTACACGAACAAGATAATGAGCGCGATGGCCAGCGCGTAGATGGCCACGGCTTCCGCGAACGCGATCCCCAGGATCATGTTCGTTTGGATAGTAGGGGTAAAGTCGGGATTACGGGCCATCGCCTGCACGGCCCCGCCGACGACGATGCCAATACCCGCGCCCGCGCCGGCCACACCAATGGCCGCCAGGCCCGCGCCCACAAAGCGCATTGCATGCAGAAAAACTTCCGGATCATTCATGTCGCATTGCCTCCAAAAGGGTAAATGTGCGGGCCAGACCTGTCAGGTCTAGCCAACAGGGTAAATGAGATTAGTGAGCTTCCGCATGTTCCTCGCCGTGATGGCCGACGGTGGCCTGACTCATGAACGTGAGCGCCAACGCCGAGAACACGTACGCCTGGATCATGCCGACGAAAAGTTCCAACCCGACCAGGAAGCCGGGGATGACCACGGGCACGAGTGTGCCGAGGATTGCTAGCAGCAGCGTGCCGGCGAAGATGACGCCGAAGAGACGCAAGCTGAACGAGAGCACCTTGGCGATTTCGGAGATCAACTCCAAAAGTCCGACAATCGTGTCCATCAGGCCGAAGAACGGTTTGTTGATGATGGTTTTGAAATTAAGGAACTTGGTGAAGTAACCCAGTCCCAGCGAGCGGACGCCAAAGACCTGCACCATGACCATGGTGATGAGGGCCAGGGAGGCGGTGAAATTCAGGTCGGTGGCCGCGCCCCGGAAGGTTGGGACGATTTCGCAATTGGGGCACGGTTCCGGCTTATTCCAAATGCCTGCTTCTTCGTCATGCTCTCCGCCTTCGCCGCCCTCGGCTGGGGCTTCTTCGTGCGTGCCGGGGTGTGAACCATCCAACAGGTGAATGCCGTTCCAGACGACGGTTTGATAGCCCTGGCCATGCGCCAGCTTAGGATAACCAATGGTTTCGTGAATGGGGACCAGCTTGAACAAATTGACGATCAACACGTACAGGAAAATCGTCATCGTGAATTGGAATATAGGACGCGCCCACTTGCCCGCCGCGCTCTGCGTGGTATTCCAGAAAAATTCCACCGCACCTTCAATTGGCTGGTAGAGGCCGGAGGGAACTTCTTTTCCGCTCCGAACGAAAGGCGTCACCACAAGGAAGGCGATGGCGAACAAGAAGAGGCTGGAGAGGAACACCGAGAGCATGGTGTTCGTGAGCGGAATGCCCTCCGGCAAAAACGGCAGGAGGTGCTCAGGGACGATGTACCAACCGGGCCAAGCAGGCTCTGCGGGAAGCACGACCGTCGGGGGCACCGGCTTCCAGATGCCGCCGCCGCCAATTATCACCACACTTAGAATGATCAGGGCGATCCAGACCCAGCGCCAGAAACCAAAGCGCCACCCAGGGCGCGCAGATTGCGTATGCGTTGTCAAGCTTGTTTCTCTCCTTGATTAGAAGTGTTCGTCTTGGATTGAGTGATTGATCGGGAGATCACACTCATCGCTACCCGGTACATGACAAAGATACCGACCGGCATGCTGCCAATCACGAACAGAACTGTAAATAAGGGCTTGGTCTTCAGCAGACCGTCAAGCCACAGCCCTCCAAACAACGCCCCCAGAACAATGGCAAAGGTCAGGCAACCCACTTGGGCGGCCACACTCGCTAACGTCAAGTTTAATGTGGGTAGCCCGCGCTCAGGCTCGGACTGTTGGCTATCGCCCAAGGACATAGTGCGTGAATTGTATCACGAAATTGGACGGGGGACGGACGACGGTAGACGGATGAAGTCCGAAGTCGCCAGTCCGAAGTCCTAAGTCAGTCTGCTTCGACCTTGGACTTTGGACTAGAGACTTGCTTCCGTCGTCCGTCTTCGGTCGTCCGTCATCTCTCAGAACAGGTTCCCCGCCGCCGAGGTCGCCGTTCCAATCCACGGGCTGGCCCATGTCCCCAACAGGATGATGCCGGCGACACACACCCATAACGCCGCGGCGTAGGCGCGCGGGACGGGAATCTTTTCACTTTCGCGCTCGGAGCGATATAAGTACACGACCTTGAGGACAACCAGATAGTAGTAGAGGCCGATGATGGCATTGAGCACGCCGACGACGGCCAGCCAGATGAGCCAGGAATTGTTCTGCGCGACGCCTTGTTGGACAACCGCAGCGAAGACGAAGAATTTGCCAAAGAACCCCGCCAACGGCGGCATCCCACCGAGGGAGAGAAAGGCAACCAAGAAGGCGAGCGCCAAACTTGGTGAGCGGCGCGAGAGTCCGGCGTAATCCGCGATCTCGTCCGACTTCGTGACACGCGAGACAAGGATGACGACGGCGAAGGCCGCCAGGTTGGTGAGGGTATACATCACCAAATAGAAGATGGTGGCGGCTATTCCGGCGGTGGAGATGGCTGCCAACCCCACGAGCGCATAGCCGGCTTGAGCGATAGACGAATAAGCAAGCAGGCGTTTGATGTTCTTTTGGGCCAGCGCCAACGTATTGCCGAGCGTCATGGTGACCATAGAGATAACAATGACTAACGGCACCCAATAGCTTTCTGCTTCTGGGAACACGGCCAGCATAACGCGGATGAGCACCGCAAACCCCGCAGCTTTGGAGGCGACCGAGATAAAGGCGGTGATCGGTGTTGGCGCGCCCTCGTACACATCCGGCGTCCAGAAATGGAACGGAACCGCTGCGACCTTGAACCCGAAACCCACGAGCACAAGCAACGCCGAGACGACGACCACTAAAGGCGGCACATTGCCGAGCGCAGCACTTAATTCGTAGAGATTGGTTTTACCGGTAAACCCGTAGAGCAGGCTGAAACCATAGAGCATCACCGTGGAGGTAAATGCGCCAAACAGGAAATACTTCAAGCCGGACTCGGAACTCTTATCATCATCACGCAGATAGCCGGCGAGCAGATACAGCGCAATCGAGGTCGTCTCAATCGCCAGGTAGAGCATAATCAAATCCGCCGCCGAGGCCATGAAGTTCATCCCAAACACAGCGGAGATGAGGATGGCGTAATATTCGCCTTTGCCGCTCACACCCGGCGAGTCCAGGGAGATCAAGGCCACGATCATGCCGGAGAAGATGAACAACAGCCGGAAGACGAAAGAGGCCCAGTCATCGCGCAGCATCCCGCCAAAGATCAGGGCATTTTCGGCAGAGGGGCGGGAGAAGATGACAGCCAACACCCAGATCAAACCCAGACCCGCGGCGGCAACCAGGCCGAGCGTGCGCTTGCGGCTTTCAGGCCAGAGCAAGTCCAGCCCCATCACCAACGCCGCGAGCGCGACGAGCAGAATTTCAGGCAGAACCGCCAACAGTGTTGCGGAAGTGAATGGTTCGAAGGTCATTTAGGCCACCTTGTAACCGCTCGGGCCGCCGTCTCGGCGGCCATTTCCCGCGCCGAGGACGGCGCGGTGAGCTTAAATAATTGCATCATTAAGCCACCTTCAGCAGTTTCAAAATAGGCATGACGCCGGTTTCGATCAGCGGCGCCATGATCGTCGGATAGAGGCCGATGAGGATCATCAGGCCCACCAGGATCGAGAGCGCCGTCTTATCCAGCACGGTCACATCGCCGACGTGATGATCGTGTTCTGGCGAAATCTCGCCAAAGAAAACTTTTTGCACGGCGCGCAGCACATACGCCGCGGTCACCACAATCGCAATCGCCGAGATCAGCGCGATCGCCGGGAAATACCACGGCTGTTGCGCCATGTTCGCCAGCCAGCTTAACCACTGCGGGTAACCGGAGACATCCACCGCTTTCGCCTTCCAGACGCCGAGGAAGATCGGCAGTTCGGCCACAAAACCGGACAGGCCCGGCATGCCCATCGAGGTGAAGCCGCCAATGATAAACGCGACCGCGACCCACGGCATTTTCTTAGAGATCCCGCCCAACTCCGGCATCATGCGGGTGTGCGCGCGATCATAGATCATCCCGACGCAGGCGAAGAAGAGCGCCGTCATGACGCCGTGCGAGAACATCTGCAAGCCCGCGCCGACGTAGCCTTCGCGGTTAAGCGTGGTGAAGGCCATCGCCACCAAGCCCATGTGCGAGACGGACGAGAAGCCGATCATGTACTTCAGGTCCTTCTGCACCATGGCGATGAAGGAACCGTAGACGACGTTGACGAGCGTGAGCAGAACGATCCACGGCATGTGGAAGCGCGCGCCCTCGGGCAGGAGCATGATGCCGACGCGCAGCGCGGCGAAGGCGCCGAGTTTCATCAAGACTCCGGCGTGGAACATGGAGACCGCCGTCGGCGCAGCGACGTGACCATCCGGCGACCAGTTGTGGAAAGGGAAGATGCCGCCCAAAATCGCGAAACCGAAGAAGACAAACGGGAACCACAACCGCTGAAATTCCGGCGAGAAGTTCGCCTCGGCCAGCCGCAGCATGTCAAACGTGTTGAGGCCGGAGGTGTAGTACATCGCCAGCGCGCCGACCAGGGAGACGACGGAGCCAATAAAAAGGTAAAGCGTCAGTTTCATCGCCGCGTATTCGCGCGTCTTGGCCCAGCCCCAAATGGCGATGAGCAGGTACATGGGGAAGACGGCGATTTCGTAGAAGAAGAACAGATGGAACAGATCGAGGGCGACGAACACGCCGAAGACGCCGGTGGCGAGGATGAAGAGGAACGCGAAGAACTCGCGCGGGCGGTCGTCAAGTCCCCACGAGATGAGGACGCCGGTGAGCATGACCACCGAGGTGAGCAACACGAGCGGCAGGCTCATGCCATCCACGCCGACATGATAGGAAATGCCAAACTGCGGCACCCAATCATATTTTTCAATAAACTGATAGCCGCCCGCCGCCGAGTTATAAGTGAAATAGACGAAGAGGGACAACGCGGTGGCAATGACGGCCGCCGCCAGCGCGGTGACTCGGACCTCGTCTTTGCGCTCGGCCGGGAAAAGCAAGATCAACAGCCCGGCGGCCAGGGGCGTGAAGGTGATGATGGTGAGGAAGGGGAAGTTCATCGTGCTCCTTGTTTAGCGTGATACGTGACTCGTGACGAGTGATCCGTGAATTTCACAAGTCACGCATCACGCGTCACGCATTACTTCTACCCCATCAATCGGGTAACCGCCGCATTGATGACGCCCACCAGCCAACTCGGCCAGATGCCGATGATGAGCATGAGCGCCAGCAGCGGGGCGATGGAGATGATCTCGCGCGTTGAAATTTCCAGCGAGTGCCCGACCCATTTGGGATTGACCGGGCCATGCAAAACTTTTTGAATCCCTTTGAGGATATACGCGCCGGTCATCAACAGGCCGATCATGCTCAAAGCGGTGATGAGGGTAAAGGCTGGCACGGCAAACGCGCCGCGCACGACCATGAACTCGGAGACAAAGCCATTGAGGCCGGGCAGCCCCAGCGAGGCCATGCTGGTGAAGATCAAGAGGCCGCCATAGACCGGCGCGAGCGGGAACAGCCCGCCGAATTCGTTGAGGTCGCGGGTGTGCGTCCGGTCGTAGATGACGCCGACGAGCAAGAACATGCCCGCCGCACTTAAGCCGTGGTTGAACATTTGCAAGACCGCGCCATTAGCCGCGATGATTCCATTCAGAGGATCACCGGAGCCGCGCACGTAGGCCGCAACCGCAATGCCGAGCACGACAAAGCCCATGTGATTGACCGACGAGTACGCGACGAGGCGTTTGAAATCATTCTGGCCGAAGGAAGCGAGCGCGCCCATCACAATCGCCATCAAAGCCAGGACGCCTAAAACGATCGCAAATGTTTGCGCTTCCGCCGGGTAAAGTGGCAGCACTAATCGCAAGAAACCGTAAGCGCCTAACTTTAGCAGCACGCCCGCGAGGATCATCGAGCCGGCGGTGGGGGCTTCGGTGTGCGCGTCTGGCAGCCAGGTATGGAACGGCCAGATCGGGACTTTGATCGCAAAGGCAATTGTGAACGCCCAGAACGCGATGGCGCGGACGGTCTGGGGCGAGATGCCGTAAATGAAATCCGAGAACGCCGGCCAGTTGTTAATCGCGTTCACCATATCGAACGAGCCAAGCGCAATGCCGATGGTCTGAATGGCAAGCAGGAGTCCGACCGAGCCGGCCATCGTGTAAATAAAGAATTTGAACGAGGCGTATTGGCGATTGGCGCTGCCCCAGATGTTGATCAGGAAGTACATCGGGATCAGGCCGACTTCCCAAAACAGGAAGAAGAGGATCAAGTCCAGCGCCATGAACACGCCGAGCATCCCGGCCTCCAACAGCAGGAACAACACCATGTAGGCTTTGACCTTCTCCTTGATGCTGAACGAGAAGAGAATGGCCAGCGGCGTCAACAGCGTGGTCAGCAGCACCATCGGCACACTGATCCCGTCCACGCCGAGGTGATAACCGGCGTTGATGACGGTGAACCAGGGCGCGACTTCTTCAAATTGGAAGCCCGGTTGATTGGGATCGAAGCGCGCCCACAAGAGCAGCGCGAAGCCCAACGGGAAGAGGCTGAGGATGAAAGCCGCCCAACGCAGCAGGTTCTCATCGTCCTGCGGCAGCCGCAGGACGATGAGCGCCCCCACCGCCGGGACGAAGAGGATCAAGCTGAGGAGATGTTGGAGAATGAAAAACATATTATTTCCTATCTAAGCCCGAAGTTCCAGGAAATCCAGGAACTGAAGGAAATGAGGGAACTCGCACTCCGCTAAGAGAAGTTCCTTCAAGTTCCTTGAGTTCCTTCAGTTCCCTTCAAATAAAGGAACTCAAGGAACCTGAACTTGCCCCTTTATCGAGTGAAGATCAAGAACACTCCACCGAGCGCGATCACGGCCACCATCGTAATTAGCAAATAATATTGCACCTTGCCGGTTTGGATCACGCGGAAGGAGTTTCCGAAGCGCTTGACGCCTTCGCCGACCAAATCGCCGGCGCCGTTGATGATGGGCGCGTCGAAGTAATTGCGGAACGCGTCGCCCAGGCGCATGCTCGTCCGGCCAATCCAGTGCAGCAGGCCGTCAATCAGGCCCTTATCCATCCACGCGGAGACGAAGACTTCCGAGAGCCAGCGCACCGGGCGGACGAAGATGAAATCATACAGTTCATCAAAGTAATATTTGTTTTTGAGCAGCGTGTGGATCGGGCCTAAGGCGCGCTGGAGTGGATCTTCAGCGCCGGCCGGAATGTTCCGATAAACCAGCCAACCGAGCGCCAAACCGCCGAGCGCGACGACCAACGAAGTCGCCAGCGGGATGAGATTGAAGACTTCCGCCGGCGGATGTTCCAGCAGCGTACCGCCCACGAATTCGTGGAACCAGTTCGGGAGCAGCCCACCCAACACCGGGAAATCTTCCGGGATACCGACCCAGCCCGCGGTCACGGCAAAAAAGGACAAGATAACGAGCGGGAGCGTCATCGTCCAGACATTTTCCTTGGCATGCTCGGCGGCTTGAGTGCGCGGCTGGCCTAAGAAGGTTAAGCTGATTTGGCGCATGGTGTAGAACGCGGTAAGGAACGCAGCGACGGCCAGCACGGCGAAGACGATGAAGTGTTCGCCCTCCCACGCTCCGCCGAGGATCGCGTCCTTTGACCAGAAGCCGGCAGTGATGAGCGGAAAGCCGGAGAGTGCCAACCCGCCGATCAGGAACGTCCAAAATGTGACCGGCATCTTCTGACGCAGGCCGCCCATGTTGAGCATGTTCTGAGGATCAAAGGATTGCTGATTGCTGATTGCCGATTGCTGATTGTGCGATGGGTCATGGGCTTCGGCGCTTGCTTCGTGTTTGGCAGAATGAGAGGCCTCATGAGCGACGTGATGCTGCCCGTGCTCAACGCCGTGAATGACCGAACCGGAGCCGAGGAAGAGCAGCGCTTTGAAGAACGCATGCGTAACCAAGTGGAACGCCGCCGCGATATATGCGCCAATGCCAAGCGCGGCGATCATGTAACCCAATTGCGAAATAGTCGAGTAGGCCAGCACTTTCTTCACATCATTCTGTGCGACGGCAATCGTCGCCGCAAACAAGGCCGTGAAGGCGCCGATGGCCGCCATCGCCATCATCGGCGGCGTGAGCGGGCCGCCGTGGTGCCAACCGGCTGAGAGCAGCGGAAAGAGACGGACCATCGCGTAGACGCCCGCCGAAACCATCGTCGCGGCGTGGATCATCGCGCTGACGGGCGTTGGGCCTTCCATGGCATCCGGCAACCAAACGTGCAGCGGGAACTGCGCCGACTTTCCGACCGTGCCCGCGAACAGCAATAGGCCGATCAAGCCGGCGACGGAGAGACCGGGGATAAATGAATCCAGTCCGGCCAACATGCTTACGGCTTGGCCGCCGTTCGCATGCATAATTTCGCGGAACGAAAGCGTGCCGGTCTGAAAGTATAGATAGACGATGCCGAGCAGCATCAGCACATCGCCGACGCGCGTGGTCATGAAGGCTTTGACCGCCGCCCGGCGCGGCGTGATTTGTTTAGGATCAGGATAATCACGCGCGTACCAGAAGCCAATGAGCAGATACGAGCACAAACCCATGATCTCCCAGCCGATGAACATCAGCAGGACATTGTCCGCGACGACGAGCGTGAGCATCCCAAAAGCAAACAGGGAGAGGAAGGCGAAGAAGCGCGAGTACAGCGGCTCAATGCCGTTGTGCGGCGGCTGGCCGGGTTGATCGTGCGGATCGAGCGGCTTGCCAAAATTGCTATAGCCGACGCTGTAGATGAAGATCATCAAGCAGGCGAGCGAGACGAAGAACAACATCACCGCCGTGAGCGGATCTACCAACACACCCATCGGGAGCGACTCGGCCCCAACCGGCAGCCACGGAATGGACGAGGCAATGACGTTTTCTTCTTCGCCAAAATGCTCCACGCCCAGCACGCGGAGGAAAATGCTCAAGCTCCAAATCCATGAAAGCCCAATGCCCACTAACGCAATGGTATGGCTGAGGACTTTATCCTTGTTCGTGAACAACACGATCAAGAAGAAAGCCAGCAAGGGCGGAACCGGAATGAGCCAGGTGAGGAGGTCGGGGGTCATAGATACTCCAAATCACGGGTCACGAGTCACGCCTCACGTGATACGTGACCCGTGATGCGTGAAAATCATTTACCACTTCATCAAATCAATTTCTTCCGCGACGACGGTATTGCGGCGGCGATAGATGGAGATAATCAGCGCCAGACCGACCGCCGCTTCCGAGGCGGCGACGACGAAAACGATAATGGCGAACATCTGGCCCGAGACGGTCGTCGGGGTCAGGTAATGCCAAAAGGCCACCAGGTTGATATTCACCGCGTTGAGCATCAACTCGATGCCCATCAGAATTGCCACAGCGTTCTTCCGCGCCAACACGCCATACAGCCCAATGCAGAACAAGGCCGCGGCGAGGGTGAGGTACCAGGAGAGAGGGATCATAGTTACTCCAAGAACGTGTCAGGTGTTTAAGTGCTTAAGTGTCAAGTGACCCGTGATACGTGAATACTTGACACTTAAGCACCTGACACTTATTTTCCTTTTTCACCCGCGATCACAATCGAGCCGATCAGCGCCACCAAGAGTAAAACCGAGGCAACTTCAAACGGCAGCGCATATTGATTCGGGTCAACAAACGAACGCCCCAGCGTTATCAGATAGGATTCAGGAACCGGAACATTCGCCAGAGGATACGCGACTTGCGAGAGCGTCCAGAGCAACGCTACAAATAACGCGACGGCGATGAGCGCGCTCAACCACCACTGCTGGTTGGTCTGTGGGCCGGAGTCCTGCATCACCCGCCGAGTGAGCATGATGGCGAAGATGATCAGGATAGCGATGGCGCCGATGTAGAGCACAACCTGCACCGCGGCCAGGAACCCGGCCTCCAATAATACGAACAGCACCGCCACCCCAAACAGGCTAACGACCAGCCACAGCGCGGCATGCACCAGATTGTGCGCGACCACAACCATGACCGCCGAGATCAAGATCGCCGCCCCGGTAAAGAGAAAAATGAGTTGAAGAGGAGTCATATCAGTGGCCTATTCCAAATTAGTGCGCGGCATGCGCTTCCGGCGCAACATGCAGATGCGCAGCCTCCGCCGTTGGCGGAGTGGTCTCGGAGGCTCGCAGCCGGCGGGCCGAAGCGGAAAGGAGCGTGACCGTCAGCCAGACCAAGAAGAGGTTGACGAGGAACAAAATTCCGGAGCGCGCCCACGGGCCGGCAGTCGCCGGGATCAGTTTATCCGCGATCGCGGTGAAAACGATCACGGCCAGCGAAAGCGGTGTGAGGAATTTCCAATTCAGGTCCAGCATGTGGTCAATGCGAATGCGCGGCAGAGTCGTGCGCATCAAGACGATGATAAAGTAGCCGATGAATGACTTGCCGATGAAGTAAATCACGCCCAACCACGGAATTTGATCTGCCCAGGGCCCACGCCAACCCCCCAG
>Ga0075421_100000073_pt1 | contig 74083 bp, 69 predicted proteins | sample SoiMetdeltSBSDD5_FD_75292 | JGI IMG/M metagenome (GOLD analysis project Ga0075421, IMG submission 75292) | Bulk soil microbial communities from a Populus tree surrounding site in Tennessee, USA - Soil MetaG P. deltoides SBSDD5 | ecosystem: Environmental > Terrestrial > Soil > Tree plantation... | reverse complement strand
GGCGCGATGGTGAAGGGGATGGGCGGCGCGATGGATCTCGTGGCCGGTGCGAAGCGCCTGATCGTGACGATGGAGCACGTCACGAAGAAGGGCGAGAAGAAGATCCTGAAGCACTGCAATCTCCCGCTGACCGGTGTCGCTTGCGTGAACCGCATCATCACCGACTACTGCGTGATCGACGTGACCGCCGACGGCCTCGAGCTCATCGAAGTCGCGCCCGGCGTGAGTGCGGAGCAAGTGCAGGAGATGACCGAGCCGAAGTTGCGTGTGAGCGGCGATCTCAGGGAGATTGCGGTGTGAACGCTTCCGACCGCCGCATCGCGGTCGGGCTCTTCATCATCGCGTTCGTCACGTACGCGTGGTTCTTCGGCGGCGGAGGCTGGAACCAGAACGCGCAGCTCGATCTCACGCGCGCGCTCGTCGAGCGGCAGACGCTGCACATCGACGGCTATCGCGTGAACACGGGCGACATCTCCTGGTCGCGCGTGAGCGGGGAATGGCACGCATACATCAACAAGCCGCCCGGCGTGTCGTTCCTCGCCGCGATCCCGTATGCGTTTCTCTACGCGATCGAGCACGCGCTGCACGTGCCGGTCGATTCGTGGAAGTGGGTCACGATCAACACGTGGCTCATTACCGTCATGACTTGCGGTGTGACCGGTGCGCTGATCCCGGTGGTGCTGTATCTGTACGGCATTCGCCGCGCATCGCGCCTCACTGCGCTCGGCGTTGCGCTTGCGATGGCGTTCGGGACGATCGTCTTTCCATACGCGACGATGTTGATGGCGCACGTACCGGCGGCGTTGTTTCTGTTGCTGGCGTTCGTCTGGCTCGATGAGCGGCCGCTGCTCGCAGGAATTTGCGCGGGGATCGCTGGAGTCTGTTTCTACATCTGCATTCCGGCCGCGATCGTGATGTTGATCGACGCGTTCGCGCGCTCGCGCCGCAATGCGATCCGTTTCGCGCTCGGCGGGCTGCCGTTCGGCATCTTCCTCGGCGTCTATCACTATCTCTGCTTCGGATCGCCGTTTCGCACCGCTGTCGAGGCAAGCCCGAATTTCACCGAAGAGGGACTGCTCTTCGGCGTCTTCTACCTGCCGTCGCGCGACGCGCTGTGGGGACTCACGTTCAGCGAGTACCGCGGATTGTTCTTCGTCTCGCCGGTGCTGCTCCTCGCGTTCATCGGGGCGTTCAAGATGCAGCGGCGCGAGCGCGCGATGATCGGAGCAATCGTCGCGATCTTCTTCCTCGCCATCGCGGGATTCAACGGATGGCACGGCGGATGGGCATTCGGGCCGCGCTATCTGCTGCCGATCATTCCGCTCGTCGCGATTCCGATGCTCTACGTTCGAGGCCGCGCGCTCGCGATCGCCGGCATCGTCCTCGGCGTGCTGTCGTTCGGCATGCAGCTCCTCGCGACGTCTGTCCACCCCATGCCATCCGACGCGATCCGCAGACCGATCCGTGATCACCTCCTGCGCATCGGCCACACGTCGGTGAATCCGCAGGCGATGGACGAGCTGGTTCCCTATCGCAGCTATCCGCGCGGCTCGCGCGAGTCGACCTGGGCAAGTTTCAACCTCGGAGAACTGATCTTCGGCGCGGGAAATCCGTGGTCCGTGCTGCCGATCGCGCTGTGGGTGATCGGGGGTGCTGTCATCCTGAGCCGCTTAGACGGCGCAGGATCCCCTGCCGGAAGCACTTAAGCCGATTCCGTCGCGGGTGCCGTGTCCGGCTTTTTCCTCATGTCGAAGAACAGCAGCGCGATGCCGATGCAGATCGCGGAGTCCGCGACGTTGAACGCCGGCCAGTGATGCCGGCCGACGTAGACGTCGAGGAAATCGACGACGTAGCCGAAGCGGAAGCGGTCGAGCAGGTTGCCGATCGCGCCGCCGAGGATCAGGTGCAGGCCGCTCTGCAACACGCGATCGCTGGCCGCGCTGCGGAGCGCGTACACCACCACCACGCAGAACACGGCGATCGCGCCGACGTTCAGCAGGATCGGGACGATCTTCGACGATGCATTCGCGCCGAGGCCGAAGGCCGCGCCGGTGTTGCGGACGTGCACGAGCTGGAAGAAGTTCGGAATTACCGGGATGGCCTCGTGCAGATCGATGCGCGCGAGGATCAGCGACTTCGTCCAGATGTCGAGCAGGATGACGGCGGCAGAGAGGATCAGGTAGTGAACGCGCTTCATGCGGTTTTCTTCTCTTCGATGAGGCGATCGAGCTCGACGCGCAGCCGGCCGAGGATCTCGTCGTACGTGAAGTGGCCCAGCGACTCCGGACCGCGCTTGAGGTTGACGTAGCTCGGCGCGCACCACATGCCGAGGTCCGCGTCGTCCGTCTCACCCGGTCCGTTCACGCGGCAGCCCATCACGGCGATGGTGATGTCGTGCGCCTTCGCATACGTGGACATCTCGCGCACATTCTGAGCCAGCTCGATGAACGCCTCGTTCTCCACGCGCGAGCACGACGGGCAACTGATGATGTTCAGTCCCTTGTGCTCGAAACGGGGCACGGAGCGGAAGCGTCCGGCCGCGATGTCGCCGAGGATCTGGCGTCCCACCGTCACTTCGTCGCCCTTCCGCTCGAAGGGGAGGGTGAGCGAGACGCGGATGGTGTCGCCGATGCCGCGGGTGATCAGTTGTTCGAACGCGATGCGGGTCTTGATGATCCCGTCCGGCGGCATGCCCGCCTCGGTGACGCCGAGGTGCAGCGGCACGTCCGGACGCGCTTCCGCGAAGCGGATGTTCGAGTCGATGACTTTGTTCGGATCGGAGTCCTTGAGCGAGACGCAGTACTGATCGAACCCGAGGTCGTCGAGCATCGCGCAGTGATCGAGGGCCGACTCGAGCATCGGCGTGATCGAGTCTTCCTTGTCGTATTTCGCGAGTTTTTCCGGATCGACCGAGCCCGCGTTCACGCCGATGCGCATCGCGCAGCCGTGATCGCGCGCGACCGAGACGAGGTACGCGACCTTCTCGCGCACGCTCTTCTCGCGCTCGATGTGGTAAAGGTGGCCGGGGTTGTAGCGAAGCTTCTGGACGAGCGGCGCGACCTTTTCAGCCAGCCGATAGTTCTCCTGCAGGTCGATCGAGAGGTTCGCGTTCGGGCGCGCGGCGCGGATCTCCGCGAGCGCGACGACGTCCTTCGGGTTGTCGACGGCGATGCGGATCACGTCCGCGCCGGCCGCCTCGAGCAATTCCACCTGTCGGATCGTGGCCGCGATGTCCTGCGTGCGCGTGGCGGTCATCGACTGCACGGCGATGGGGCTCGCTCCGCCGATTTTCACGTTGCCGATGCGGATCTCTCGCGTCTGACGATTCGTCACGGGCGTACCAAACGCATCCCTTTTCAGAAGATTCCGTGACTGAAACCGATTTCAGGCGTGAAACCGACCGGTCGGACGGATCTCCACACTTGCGCCCGCTGTTTCATTCGCATACCGTGGCTTCAGGTCAGCCCCCCGGTTAGCTTCAAAAATCAAGCGACAAAAACCGTTTCACGGAGTGCGCATGCTTCCTTCCGTTCGATCTCATTTCGTTCGCACCATTCTCGTGGTGCTGGTCCTTCTCGGCGTCACGGTCGGCGCTCACGCGCAGGCATGCGATCCGCCGATTCCTGCTCCGCAGATCAGCGCGCCGCCGCAGGTCTGTCCGTACACGCCGGCCAATGCGAGCGTTCTGCCGCCGGCGGAAGGATCCTGGCAAACCGTTTCCTGGAACATCATCGGCGGCTCGTTCGTCGACGCCAACAACAATCCGATCACGTATCCGAGCGGCGAGAACGTGCGGTTCTCCGCGAACAGCAGCGACCCGGTCACTCTCTTCGCCTACGCGACGCACAGCGCCGGATGCTCCGCGCCTGAAGGCGTGACTCAAGTCCAGATTCGGACGATCGCGGCCCCGCAGATCAGCGCGCCGCCGCAAGTCTGCCCGTATACAACTTCAACGGCGAGCATCCTGCCGCCGGCGGAAGGCACGTGGCAGATCGTTTCGTGGAGCATCCTCGGCGGCGGGTTCGTCGACGCCAACGGCAATCCCGTCCAGTATCCGAGCGGCGAGACCGTGCGGTTCTACGCGAACACCAGCGAGCCGGTCAGGCTGCTCGTGACGGCGCAGGACTCGTTCGGCTGCATGAGCCCGCAGGGCACGACCCTGGTACCGATCCGCACAATCCCGGAGCCGCAGATCAGCGCGCCGCCACAAGTCTGTCCATACACGCCGGCCACGGCGAGCATCCTGCCGCCTGCGGAAGGCACGTGGCAGATCGTTTCGTGGAGCATCTACGGCGGCGGGTTCGTCGACGCCAATGGCAATCCCATCCAGTATCCGAACGGCGAGACCGTGCGGTTCTACGCGAACACCAGCGAGCCGGTCAGGCTGTTCGTGACGGCGCAGGACTCGTTCGGTTGCATGACTACGCAGGGCACGACCCTGGTACCGATCCGGACGATCCCGGAGCCGCAGATCAGCGCGCCGCCGCAGGTCTGTCCGTACACGCCTGCAACGGCGAGCATTCTGCCGCCGGCGGAAGGCACGTGGCAGATCGTTTCGTGGAGCATCATGGGCGGCTCGTTCGTCGACGCCAATGGCAATCCCGTCCAGTATCCGAGCGGCGAGACCGTGCGGTTCTACGCGAACAGCAGCAGCGAGCCGGTCAGGCTGTCCGTGTCGGCACAGGACTCGTTCGGCTGCATGGCGACGCAGGGAACGACGCAAGTTCCGATCCGGACGATCCCGGCGCCTCAGATCAGCGCGCCGCCCCAGGTGTGCACGTATACGCCGGCGACGGCAAGTATCCAGCCGCCTGCGGAAGGCACGTGGCAGATCGTTACCTGGAGCATCCTTGGCGGCTCGTTCGTCGACGCCAATGGCAATCCCATCCAGTATCCGAATGGTGAGACCGTTCGGTTCTACGCGAACAGCAGCGATCCGGTCACGCTGTTCGTGTCCGCGCAGGACTCGTTCGGTTGCATGGGCTCGCAGGGGACCATCACCATTCCGACTCAGCCCGGCGCAGGCGGCCCGCCGCCTTCCATCGTGCTCTCGAGCCCGGACGTCTGCGGGACGGAAACGCACACGGCGAGCGTCGAGAACGTCTTTACGAGCTACTCATGGTCGGTGATCAACGCGGCGATCACCTCCGGCGACGGAACGAACGCCATCACCTTCGTCGCCAATGGAAACGGTCCGGTCACCGTTTCGGTGACGACGAACGGCGCGAGCTGTCCGGCAACCGACAGCGAGACGTTGCCGTTGCGCGGTACGCCGGTCCAGATCTGGGCGCCAAGCAGCTCCTGTCCGGGATCGCTGCAGAAGGCGACCGTGCCGTATTGGTACAGCGGGTTCGATTGGACCGCGACGAATGCGACCATCGAAGGACCTACCGATGGCGAGGTGATCTTCTTCCGTTCGACGGGCACCGGACCGGTGACCTTGTCGGTGCGCTTGCTCGACTCCAACGGCTGTTTCGCGGGCAATAGCGTGACGATCCCCGTGGGCGAATACCCGACGCCGGAGATTGCGCTCTACAACGGCGACACGATCTGCCCGAACGGGGGGCAGTCGGCGCAGGCATTTCCTGACGTCTATCCCTCGTACAACTGGACAGTCACGAACGCAACCATCGTCTCGGGCGCCGGCACGTCGGCGATCTGGTACGAACATACGCCGGGAACCGGAGACGTCGTCGTCACCCTCAACGTGGGTGAAGGCGCGTGCACCGCGACCACGAGCCGGACGCTGGCCGTGCGTTCCATGGTCGTGCCCGTGTTCGAGCTCGCCTCGGCGACGATTTGCGCCAACGGCACGAGCACGTTCTACATCGACAACTACGACAGCTTCCACCAGGTTTCCGTGTACATCACCAACGGAACCATCACCAACATCTCGGCCGGTCGCGTTCCGGGGGGCCGCACGTACACGTTCCGCAACAACGGCGCCGGGAACACCGCCATCGAGTTCTACACGGAGTCGAACAACTGCTGGAGCCATGAGATCGTGACCGCGACGATGCTCGCCGTGCCCACGGCGACCATCACTGCCGGCGGCCCGACCACGTTCTGCGAAGGCGGAAGCGTGGTGCTGACCGCGAGCGCAGGAGCGTCGTACGCCTGGTCGAACGGCGCGACGACGCAGTCCATCAGTGCGAGCACGGCAGGCAACTACACGGTGACCGTCACCAACGCGAACGGCTGCGCCAAGACGAGCGCAGCGACGGCCGTGACCGTGAATCCGGTCCCGTCGGCGGTGATCACCGCACCGTCCACTGTCTGCGAGGGAACGACGCAAGCCGCCTCCGTGAACGACGCAGGCGCCGGCGCGACGTATGCCTGGACCGCGACCAACGCGAGCATCGTCGGCGGACAGGGAACGACCACGATTACCTTTGCGCCGTCCGGAAGCGGCGCGGTCGAGTTGAGCGCGACAGTGACGAAGGGCGCGTGCTCGGCGACGGCGACGAAGACGGTCGCCGTCAACGACGCTCCGGAGTTCACGCTGTTCGTGCGCGCGGGCCAATCGTACGACCTGCGTTCTCCATCCATGAGCTCCAATGCGATCGAGACCAACGCGACGCATGAATTCTGCGGCGCGGACGGCGTGCTGCTGACGTCGACCGTGCTCGATCCGACCTGGACGTACCTCTGGTCGACTGGCGCGAACGGTCCGCATCTCGAGGTCAACACCGGCGGCACCTACACGCTGACCGCCACGAACGCGAGCGGTTGCTCGTACTCGCAGACCGAAACAGTCGTGATGAAGCCGTCGCCTGTCGCGGCGATCTCCGGCAATCTCATGCTTTGCCCCAACAGCACGACGACGCTCACCGCGAGCGGCGGCGATTCGTATGTCTGGTCCACCGGCGCGACGACGGCATCGATCACGGTGTCGTCGGTGGGGACCTATTCGGTCACGGTGACGTCGGACGGCTGCAGCAGCACCGCGTCGGCAGTCGTGACTGACGCTGCGTCGTCGATCACGGCCAGCGGCCCGACGACGTTCTGCCACGGCGGCAGCGTGACGCTCACCGCCGCATCCGCGGATGCCTATCTCTGGTCGACGGGCCAGACGACGCAGTCGATCGTCGTCGCGGCCTCGGGCAACTACACGGTCCAATCGACGCACGGCGGCTGCACCGTGACCTCGGCGCCGGTGGCCGTGTCGGTCGGTCCGGAGATGGTGACGATCAACTCGACCGACCCGTACATCTGTCCGGGTGAATCGATCACGTACACGTCCTCGATCATCGGCGGCGGGAGCAATCTGACGTATGAGTGGTTCTACACAATCACCGGCGAAGTGATCGCCGGTGCAACGGAACCGACCCTCGTGTTCACGCCGCCGCAGCCCGGTTACGGCTACCTGGCTCTGCGTGTGACGGACGCGAACGGCTGCACGGTGACGAGCAACGGTGGCATGTGGTACCTCTCCGATCCGCCGAAGCCGGTGATCACGCCCCTCGGACCATCGACGACGTTCTGCGAGAGCGGCAACGTCACGCTCGAGTCGAGCGAGGCGCCGGGTTATCTCTGGAGCACGGGCGAGACGACGCGCTGGATCACGGTGAGCACATCGGGCTCGTACACGGTGACGACGTCGAACGGCTCCGGTTGCCTGACGGCGAGCGACCCGGTGGTCGTGACCGTGCTCCCGCGCCCGCCGGCACCGACGATCACGGCCGACGGCCCGCTCTCGTTCTGCGCAGGCGGCTCGGTGCGCCTGACGGGACCGGACGGCTACGCGCAATACAGCTGGTCGACGGGTGAGACGACGCAGTCGATCGTCGTGTCGACGACGAGCAACGTGGCGCTGACGGTCATCAACGCCGAGGGCTGCAACGCGACGAGCGATGTGCAGGTGACGGTGAATGATCTGCCGGCAACGCCTGTCGTGACCGCGAGCGGATCGACATTCTTCTGCGAAGGCGGCTCGGTCACATTGACCGCGCCTGCGAGCGCGTCTTACCTCTGGTCGAATGGCGCGACGACGCAGTCGATCGTCGTGACCGCAACCGGCTCTTACAGCGTGACCATCACGAACGCGAACGGTTGCACCAGCGCGACGAGTGCCGCGACCGCGGTGACCGTTGATCCGGTTCCCGCGACTCCGAGCATCACCGCGGGCGGCCCGACGAGGTTCTGCGAAGGCGGCTCGGTCACGCTGAGCGCGCCGGCTAACTATTTCTATCTCTGGTCGAACGGCGCGACGACGCAGTCGATCGTCGTGACCGCATCCGGCTCGTACAGCGTGACGGTGACGAACCAGGCGAGTTGCAGCGCCACGAGCGCGGCGACCGTGGTTACCGTCGACGCAGCCCCCGCAACTCCGACGATCACGGCGAGCGGACCGACGTCGTTCTGCGAAGGCGGTTCGGTCACGCTGAGCGCGCCGGCTGGCTTCTCGTATCTCTGGTCGACCGGTGCAACGACGCAGTCGATCGTCGCGAACACGTCCGGCTCTTACAGCGTGACCGTGACGAACGCGAACGGTTGCAGCGCGACGAGCGCGGCGACGGCCGTGACAGTGAATGCGCTTCCCGCGACGCCGGTCGTCACGGCGAGCGGACCGACGTCGTTCTGCGAGGGCGGCTCGGTCACACTGACCGCACCTGCGAGCGCGTCGTATCTCTGGTCGACCGGCGCAACGACACAGTCGATCGTCGCGAACACGTCCGGCTCCTACAGCGTGACGGTGACGAACGCGAACGGTTGCAGCGCGACGAGCGCGGCGACCACTGTGACAGTGAATTCTGCTCCGTCGACACCCGTCGTGACGGCGAGTGGCCCGACATCGTTCTGCGAAGGCGGCTCGGTCACGCTGACCGCGCCGGCCAGCACTTCGTATCTCTGGTCGACCGGTGCAACGACGCAGTCGATCGTCGCGAACACGTCCGGCTCGTACAGCGTGACCGTGACGAACGCGAACGGTTGCAACGCGACGAGCGCGGCGACGGCCGTGACAGTGAATGCGCTTCCCGCGACGCCGGTCGTCACGGCGAGCGGTCCTACGTCCTTCTGCGAAGGCGGCTCGGTCACGCTGACCGCACCGTCCAGCACTTCGTATCTCTGGTCGACCGGTGCGACGACGCAGTCGATCGTCGTGAGCGCGTCCGGCTCTTACAGCGTGACCACCACGAACGCGAGCGGTTGCAGCGCAACGAGCGCAGCGACCGCGGTGACCGTCAATGCGGCTCCGTCGACACCTGTCGTGACCGCGAGCGGTCCGACTACGTTCTGCCAGGGCGGCTCGGTCACGCTGACCGCACCGTCCAGCACTTCATATCTCTGGTCGACCGGCGCAACGACGCAGTCGATCGTCGTGAACGCGTCCGGCTCGTACAGCGTGACGACCACGAACGCGAGCGGTTGCAGCGCGACGAGCGCCGCCACTGCGGTGACCCTCAACGCTGCTCCGGCGACACCGGTCGTGACAGCGAGCGGACCGACGACGTTCTGCGAAGGCGGCTCGGTCACGCTGACCGCACCTGCAAGCACTTCGTACCTCTGGTCAAACGGCGCAACGACCCAGTCGATCGTCGCAAACGCGTCCGGCTCGTATAGCGTGACGGTGACGAACGCCAACGGCTGCAGCACGGCGAGTGCGGCGACCGTCGTCACCGTCAATCCGTTGCCCGCGGTTCCGGTCATTACCCCCAGCGGATCCACGAACCTCTGCCCCGGCCAGAACGTCACGCTGACCGCGCCGGCTGGCTTCACGTATCTCTGGTCGAACGGTGCGACGACGCAGTCGATCGTCGTCAACAGCAGCGGCAACTACCACGTCACCGTCACCAACGCGAACGGCTGCTCGCGCCAGAGCGCTCCGGTGAGCGTGACCACCAATGCGCCGACCGTGATCACCACGCATCCGGCCAGCCAGTCCATGCCGCGGACCCAGACCCGCACGCTCTTCGTCAATGCCACCGGCACGCCGAACCTGCAGTACCAGTGGTACAACGGCTCCAGTGGAGACACCTCGTCTCCGATCGCCGGTCAGACCAACTCGACGATGAACATCGGGCCGTACCCGAAGAAGGGGACGCAGCGCTACTGGGTGCGCGTCTGGAGCTCGACCTGCCCGTCGTCGTCGGCCAACAGCAACACGGCCACCATCACCGTCACGCCGTGATGATCTGCAGGGCCATGTGGTGTTCATCCACCACATGGCCCTCATTCCTCAGCGCGTCGCGCCGTGTGCCCCAAACCTGAAAGCCCGCGCGCTCGTACAACCGCCGCGCCGCGGGTGCAGCCGTGGTGACGTCGAGATCGATCCACGCAACACCAGGGAGTGAGCGTGCGTGCGCGATCGCCGCGTCGAGCAGCCGTGCTCCGAACCCGTGCTCGCGCTGCTCGGGAGAGACGTACATTCCCCAGATCAGCGCGCGATGCGCGGACTTCGCACGGCGCTGGCGAAACAAACCAACCGCGCCCGCTAGCGCATCTCGATCGAACGCGCCGAAGAGCACCCAGTCCGGTGCGAGCGCGAGCTGCTGTCGCAGCGAATCGTGTGACGAAGCGAAGTCATCTTCCGCCGAAGCGCTGAACGACAGGGGGCACTCGCGCAGCGCCTGTTGCCGCAGCGCGATGTACGCGTCGAGGTCCTTCTCGCCGAGGGCGCGGATCATGCTGCATTCTACGGGACGGTACAATCTGCGCTCGATAAGGAGCGCAACACGATGCCTGACACACGTCACGTGACTCCTCGCAAGGGAGACATCCTCCTGCTCGTCGGCACCATGAAAGGCGCGTTCATTCTTCGCGCGAACGATTCGCGAAAGAAATGGGACGTCGGCGGACCGTACTTCCCCGGCAGCGCCGTTTACGCGATGGCGTACGACGGGCGCGCCGGGCGGCATCGCATCTGGGCGGGTCCGCAGAGCATGCACTGGGGCGCGGTGCTTCGCTCCAGCGACGACTTCGGAAAGCGTTGGACGAATCCGAAGGAAGCGAACGTGAAGTTTCCCGAGAGCGCCGGCGCCGCGCTGAAGAACATCTGGCAGATCGAGCCGGGGCGGAAGTACGAACAGGACGTGCTGTATTGCGGCGTCGAGCCCGCGGCGCTGTTCGTGTCGCGCGATGCCGGTGACACGTGGCAGTTGACCGAAGGCCTCTGGAACCATCCGCAGCGGCCGAAGTGGCAGCCGGGCGGCGGCGGGCTCTGTCTGCACACGATCCTGCTCGATCCCGCGGACTCGAAACGCATCCGCATCGCCGTGTCGACGGGAGGCATGTACGTGACGGAAGACGGCGGCGCGACGTGGAGGCCGTCGAACAGCGGCGTGCGCGCGCAGTTCCTGCCCGACAAGTATCCGGAGTTCGGACAGTGCGTGCACAAAGTCGTGCAGGCCGAATCGAAGCCGGAGCGGATGTTCCTGCAGAACCACTGGGGCCTCTATCGCAGCGACGACCGCGGCGAGAGCTGGACCGACGTCGCCCACCGCGTGCCGTCCGACTTCGGCTTCGCCATGGCCATCCATCCGGAGGATCCCGATTGCGCGTGGATCGTGCCGCTCGAGTCGGATGAGTTCCGCTGTACGCCCGAGGGGAAGCTCCGCGTCTATCGGACGCGCGACGCGGGGAAGAAGTGGGAGCCGATGACGAAGGGACTCCCGCAGAAGGGCGCGTACGAGACCGTGCTGCGCGATGCGATGGCCGTCGATGCGATGGATCCGACCGGCGTCTACTTCGGGACGAGGAGTGGAAAGCTCTTCGGCTCGGCCGACGGCGGAAAGAGTTGGGCGGAGTTGCTCGACGGGCTGCCCGCGGTCGTCTCGGTCAACACGGCGCGAGTGGGTGCGTGATGGCGCTCGTCTTCGTCATCCCCGGTCCTCTGCGCGAGCTCGCCGGAAATCGGGGAGAGGTGCGCGTGAAGGGAAAAGCGCAGTCGGTGTCGGAAGCGCTGACGCTGTTGTGGCGCGAGACGCCGGGCGTGCGCGACCGCGTGCTCACCGAGCTCGGCGAAGTGCGCCAGCACATCAACATCTTCGTCGACGGCGAGAGCATCCGCGACCTCGGAGGCCTGGCAGCGCCAGTGAAAGATGGCGCGGAGATCTATATTCTGCCGGCGTTGAGCGGGGGGTAGGACAAATAGGACTCATAGGACGAATAGGACCGATAGAAGTCCTATGGGTCCCATAGGTCCTATTCGTCCTATCGGTACGCGTTTCTCACCACGAATCCCATGTGCCTCTCCGGCGCGTCCAGCGGCGCAAACCCAAAACTCGCGTAGAGCCCGTGCGCGTCGCGTGTGACGAGGTGCCATCGCCGCAGTCCCTGAAGATCCGGATGCGTCATCAGGGCACTCATGATCTGTTTCGAGATTCCGCGGCCGCGATGCGAGGGGAGGACGAAGACGTCCGCGACATACGCGAACGTCGCTTGATCCGAAATGACGCGTGCGAATCCCACCTGCACGTTCTCATCGAACGCGCCGACGCACAACGAGTGCGCGATCGCGCGCTCCACGACGTCGCGCGGAATGCCCTTCGCCCAATACGATTCCTCGCTCAGATAGCGATGGATCGCCGCGACGTCCATCTGCGTGCGGTCGGTGCTGATCTCGATCATCAGACGACAGGTTCCTGAAGGCGCTCCTCGCCGATGCCGGCGATGACGTGCAGCGCGGTTTCGAGCTCGCCGATACTGGAAGGCGAGCCGATGCTGATCCGCACCGCGCGCGGGATCTCCGGTGTCACGGCAAACGTCGATGCGCTGGCGATGCGCACGCGGCGCCGCCTCGCCTCTTCGACGAACGCGTCCGCGGTCCAGCGCTTCGGGAGCTCGATCCACAGATGCATCGCGCGCGGATCGCCTTCGTCGTGTCGCAGGATGCGTCGCGCGATCCGCTGGCGCAGCGCGATCTCGGCGCGTTTCTGTTCCGCGACGCGTGCCGCGGTGCCGTCCTCGATCCAAGTCGTGGCCATCTCCGCAACGACGGGTGAGGAGAAGAGCACAGTCGCGTTCAGAGCGCTCTGCACACCGTGCAGCAACGCCTCGGGAGCGACGAGATAGCCGACGCGCATGGCCGCGCTGATGGCTTTGCCGAGGCCGGAGATGAAGATCGTGCGGTCGGGAGCGAACGCGGCGATCGGTGGCGGTGTTTTGTCGAGCAGGAACCCGGACACGTCGTCTTCGATGATCGTCACGCCATGGCGCTCGGCCACCGCGGCGATCTCGCGGCGTCGTTTCTCCGGCATCACAATCGTGGTGGGATTGTGCAGCGACGGAATCGTGTAGAGAACCTTCCCGGAACGCGCGCGCGCCGCGCGTTCGAGCGCGTCCGGCACGAGACCGTAGCGGTCGAGCGGCAGCGGCTCGAGCTTGAGATGCAGCAGCGCCGCGACGGCTTTCACGCCGTGATAGGTGAGAGCCTCGGTGAAGATCGTGTCGCCCGGCTTCGTCGTCGCGGCGAGGGCGAGGAAGAGCGCGTGCTGCGTGCCCGCAGTGACGATCACGCGCGCGGGATCCGTCCTACTGATGTTGTTTCCTCGACTGAGCCACGCCGCGCCTGCCGCGCGATGCCGCTCCGTCCCGCGGCCGACGGCATACGTCGCGTTCATGAGCATCGTTCCCGCGCGCTGCAGCATCGCCGGCGACGGGAGGGGGAGGGGCACGCTGACGGTATTCGTGGAAAGGTCGATCTCTTCGCTCGCGGCGGCATCGCGCCGCACCGCGCGGACGAACGTCCCGCGCCCCGTCGAAGACTCCACGAGCCCGCGCCGAGCGGCCTCGGAGTAAGCTCGCGTGACGGTGACGGACGTGATCCCGAGCACGCGCGCGAGCTCGCGATGCGTGGGAAGCTGGCTGCCGGGGATGAGCATGCCCGAGCGGACGTCGCGCTCGAGCGCGTCGGCGATGCGCCCGTAGATCGGAGCGTCGTTTTCCGGGAGCCTTGGTGACCAAATCGTCATAATTGTATTGTCATACTTGACGTGAACGGAGTGTATCACTATGTTGCCGCCCATGAGCAGAATCGAACTGGTCGACGAAGCCCTCCTGGACCGTGTTCACCGCCACGCCGCCGACTATCTGCGCTCGCTGCCGGAACGCCATGTCGGCGCCCGCGCCACGCGCGACGAGCTGCTATCCGCGCTCCGCGCTCCGCTCGCCGAGCAAGGCGCCGATCCTGCCGCGGTCATCGACCTGTTGGCCGCGCAAGGCGAGCGCGGTGCAATCGCATGCGCGGGGCCGCGCTACTTCGGCTTCGTGATCGGCGGCAGCTATCCGGTCGCCCTCGCGGCGGATTGGCTGGTCAGCACCTGGGATCAGAATCCCGGCATCTACGCGACGTCGCCGATCTCGTCGGTGATCGAGGACATCGCGCGCGAGTGGCTCCTCGATCTCTTCGATCTTCCGCGCGAGTCGGGCCTCGGATTCGTGACCGGCTGTCAGATGGCGAACTTCACCTGTCTTGCGGCAGCACGCCACGGCGTGTTGCGCCGCGTGGGATGGGACGTCGAGGCGGACGGACTGGCCGGCGCGCCGCGCATCAATCTCGTCACCAGCGCCGAGTCGCACGTGACGGTCGACGTCGCGATGCGCTACCTCGGCTTCGGCACACGCAACCTTCTGCGCGTCGAGACGGACGGGCAGGGGAGGATGCGCCCGGATCGCCTGCGCCGTTTGCTCGACAATCTCAGCGGCCCGACGATCATCTGCGCGCAGGCCGGCAACGTGAACACCGGCGCGTTCGATCCGCTGCGCGAGATCGGCGAGATCGCGCGCGAGCATGGCGCGTGGCTGCACGTCGACGGCGCGTTCGGGCTCTGGGCGCGCGCGAGCCGCGAGCTGCGGCATCTCGCGGACGGCATCGAGCTCGCGGACTCGTGGGCCACGGACGCGCACAAGTGGCTCAATGTTCCTTACGACTGCGGCGTCGCGATCGTGCGGCATGCCGAGGATCATCGCGCGGCGATGACGTCGACCGCTGCGTATCTCGTCCAGACACAGGGCGTCGAGCGCGACGCGGTGGACTGGGTGCCGGAGTTCTCGCGCCGCGGCCGCGGCATCCCGGTGTACGCCACGCTGCGCGCGCTCGGCCGCACCGGAGTCGAGCATCTCGTCGATCGTTGTTGTGCGCGCGCGCGTCAGATGGCGGATGTGCTGCGCCGCGCAACGGGCGTCGAAGTGCTGAATGACGTCGTGCTGAATCAGGTGCTGGTGCGCTTCGGCGGCGACGACGAGTTGACGCGTCGCGTCGTGACGGGCGTGCAGCAGGAAGGCACGTGCTGGCTCGGCGGCACGACGTGGCAGGAGAAAGCGGCGATGCGCATCTCCGTGTCGAACTGGGCGACGACGGAGGAAGACGCTGCGCGCAGCGCCGATGCGATTCTGCGCGTCTTCGCGAGCGTTGCAGCCCCGGTGGGCTCATGACCATCAGCGGACCGCCGCCGTCCCGGCGGCTGATGCGTCGGCGTCCTCGCCGGCGCGGGTGGGCGGCGCAGGCGAGACGCCTGCGCGTCAGCCGGCGAGACGCCGGCGGTCCGCGGGTGGGCTCATGACCGGACGTCCCGAGCCCGGCGAATACGCGCCCTACGCCGCCGACGACATCGCGTTCGTTCGCGGCGATGACGCGATCGCGGCATTGCGCGACACCGCGGCCGAGACGCTCGCGTTGTTCGGCGAGCTGCCCGAGGAGCGGATCACGTACGCGCCCGGGAAGTGGTCGCTGAAGGAAGTCCTCGGACACCTCATCGACGATGAGCGCATCTTCGCGTACCGCGCGTTGTGCGTCGCGCGCGCCGACGCGCGTCCGCTGCCGGGCTTCGAGGAGAAGGAGTACGTCGCCGCGACGAACTTCGAGTCGCGCACGTTTGCGAGCCTGCTACGCGAGTTTGCGATCGTGCGCGAGTCGACGATCGCGCTGTTCGAATCGCTCACCACGGAGGAGTGGCTGCGCCGCGGAATGCTGAATGGATACGAGGCCTCGGTACGCGGACTCGCGTTTCACATCGCCGGACACGAGCTCCACCACCTGCGCGTGGTGCGGGAACGGTATCTAACGTAGGGCGTGGCTTCAGCCCGCCTCCCCCGGAAGGGGCGGGCTGAAGCCGCGCCCTACGTCATGCCTCGAGCACGCGCGTGATCTCGTCGACCGCCCGATCCTTCGCCACCACGGTCAGGCTCGCGCCGAAGTCGCGCCTCACCGCGTCGCGATCGGCGCTGGTCATGAAGATCACGTTCTGCAGCTCCGCGCCGACTTCCTCGCGCAGGTACGCGAGCACGCCGTAGCCGCTCTGGCAGGGGACGTCCGCGTCGATGACGATGGCGGCGTAGTCGCCGCTCTCGAGCTTCTCGATCGCGTCCCAGCCGTCGGTCGCGCAGTCGCAGTTGAAGAGCGCTTCGATCGACCGGCAGATGGCCGGATTGTCCTCGACCACCAGGATCTTCCGCATGACCTGCACTCTAGGTTCGGGAAGGCGTCCCGGGCAAGCGCGGCTGTATCCTGAATGCATGCAGAAAATCGTGCTCGCGCTCGTGTTGTTTCCGGGATCGCTGTTTGCCGCCGATCCCGCGTGGATCGAGTACGGTCCGCACGGTCCGATCGCGCGCACGATCGTCACCAGCGGCGGCGATTGTCCGAAGATCGAGATCGACGGCGATTCGCGCGAGATGCACACGCGCGCGAAGTCCGCGAAGCACTACGAAGTCACTTCGTGCGAGCTCGCTCTCCCTCGCGGAGCTCGCGAGGCGCGCATCGGCAAGAAACACCTGCCCGTGCACAAGATCGGCAAGCACGCAAGGGTCGCGCTCCTCGGCGACACCGGCTGCCGCCGCAAGGTCGGCGATAAAGTGCAGGACTGTTCCGATCCGAAAAAGTGGCCGTTCCCGACGATCGCGGAGTCGATCGCGAAGTGGGATCCGGACCTCGTGCTGCACGTAGGCGACTACTACTACCGCGAGGCCGACTGCGACGGCGGCGATTGCACGAAGGCGCCGTACACGTGGAAGCGCTGGAACGCGGACTTTTTCCGTCCCGCGCAGCCGCTCCTCGAGAACGCGCCATGGATCGTCGTCCGCGGCAATCACGAGGAATGCAAGCGTGCGGCGGAAGGATGGTTCCGCTTTCTCGATCCGTGGCCGTACACGTACGAAGGCAAGAAACAGTGCGTTTCGAACCTCGACTTCACGCGGCCGTACGCGATGCGTGTTGGCTCGATGCGGTTCATCGTCCTCGACTCATCGGCGATCGAGGAGAACGACGCCGAGCAGGCGCAGATGATCACCGATCAACTGAAGCTCTACGCGAGTCTGGAGGATGCGTGGCTGCTGCTCCATCATCCGTTCTGGGGCGCGCGCAGTAAGACGGTCGACACGCCGACGCTGTGGAAGGCGTGGTCCGACGCGGGTGCGGCGACGAAAGCGGTGTCGCTGGTGCTTACCGGACACACGCATCTCGTGGAGATGCTCTCGTTCAACGACGGCGGACCGCCGCAGGCGATCATCGGCAACGGCGGAACGTCGATGGCGAAACCGGCGGAAAGTCCGTCGATCATCGGCGGACGCACCGTCTCGGCGTTCGCGCAGGACGACCACTTCGGCTACATCGCCGCGACGGAGTCAAACAATGGCTGGACGTTCGACGTGCGCGACGTGAACGGAAAAACGAGAACGAAGTGCGCGCTGACGAAGACGGCGATCGTGTGTGATTGACTTCTAGGAGTGCGGTGGCGAGGCGGCATGGGCGGTCGGGAGCCACCGCTCTGGTAGCGTGAGCCGGATACCAGAGCGGCGGCTCCCACCCGTCCACCTGCCTCGCCACCGCACTCCTAGATTACTTCAGCACCTTCGCCACCCGCGCCAGCAGCACCGTGTTCTTCACCGGCTTGCGGATGAAATCCGCGGCGCCGATGGCGAAGGCGCGCACTTCCGGTTCTTCGCCGGGCAGGCCGGAGACGAAGATCGTCGGCACGTCGATGCCTTTTTCGTGCAGCGCTTCGAGGACCTTGTGCCCGTCGATGAACGGCAGGTCGACATCGAGCAGCATCAGGTCGATGTGCTCGCGTCCGAGCACCATCAGCGCCTCGGCGCCGTCCTTTGCCAGGAGCACGTTGTAGCCGGCGGTCTTGAGCAACGCGTTCGTCAGCTCGCGATTGAGAACGTTGTCCTCGACGATGAGGACGTTCTTGTGCACGTCTCGCTCCGACGGCTGCGGCGCGTTGCGCTTCTTGCGCAGCTCGACGATCTCCTGCTGCAGGCCGCGCGTCTCCGCGTCCGGTTCCACGTCGAGCTCGCGGCGGAGGATCTTCGCGCAGACGTCGTACTGCTGGAGCGCATTCAGCAGATCGCCGCTCTGCTGATACAGCTTCATGAGCGTGCGGTGCATCGACTCCTGCAGCGGATCGACGCGCAATGCCTGCTGTGCGACGGCGATGGCCTCGTCGAGCGATCCACTTCGCGCGAGCTGCTCGACGAGTTGCGCGTGCGCGCGCAGGGCCATGCGATGCAGGCGATCGCGCTCGGCGAGCACCCACTGGTCGAATTTCTCTTCGTCGATCTGGAAGCCATCGAGGAAGTCGCCGCCGTAGAGCCGAGTGGCCGGGTCGAGGGCCTCGGGTGTGCCGGTCGCGACGAGCGACTCGAACTCCACGACGTCGCAGTACACGGATGCGGCGTCGAGCGAGAGGAAGTCACCTTCCTCGACAAGGATCTTCTGCGACGACACGGCGGCGAGCTCGCGCCGCAGCGTCGACAAGGTCTGACGGAGACTCTGGCGCGCCTGCTCCGGCGCCGTGCTGCTCCAGAGGAGTCCGGCCATCTTGTCGCGCGAGACGAGCTGCGTCGGTTTCACGCCGAGGTACGCGAGCATCGCCTGCGATTTGCGCGCGGAAATCGTAATGAGGGAGCCGGACTCGGTGCGAAGACGGAAGTCGCCCAGGAGCTCGAGATGTAGGACCGGCATGTTTGCGGCGAATTATAGAGGCGAGTCGCCCGGTCGCCTATCCCGCCGCCACGAGGCGCGTTTCCTGGCCGAGGAAGGCGCGGATTTCGGGCAGGCGCGTTTCCACGTCCGCCTCGCCGAGCTCGATGATGCGCCTCGTGTACTCCGGCTCGAACATCAGCAGCGACACGAAGTCGGGCGACTCCGTTTCCTTCGCGCCGAGAGCGCGGACGAGCAGCTTGAGCTTGCGGGGGAGGTAGCGCTCGTACTCGCCGGCGAGTTTGCCGAGGTCGACGGACGGGCGGAGCACGAGCAGGTCGATCGGTTTGAGACCGTCGCGCTCGTGCGGCGCCATCTTGCGCAGCAGCTCGTTCATCCGCTCCATCCGCGCCGCATCCTCTTCGATGACGTCCAGGAAGACGGCGTTCACGAGCTGCCCAAGAATCTGTGCAGGAGGCGGGTAACCGCTGACCGCCGGCGTCGAGGCCTCGGCGGCCGTTCTCTGATAAGCGGTCGACATCGCGATGATGCGTTTCGCGCCGAGGTGCACGGCGGGGGAGAGCGGCGCGGCGAGACGGATGCCGCCGTCGCCGTACCACGAGTCGCCAATGCGCACGGCGGGAAAGAAGAACGGCAGCGCGCCCGAGGCGAGGATGTGGTCGATCGTGAAGTGCGTCGGCGTCACGCGGCGGTTCGGACCTTCGTAGCCGTCATAGTTGCGACCCTGCACCCAGCGCACCGTCTGCCCGGTCGAATAGTCGAGCGTCATCAGCGCGAGCGCGCGCAGATCGCCATTGCGGATGTTCTCTTCGATTCCGGGAATGGCCTGCCCCTGCGGCACTCGGAACAACCCGGAAAGGAGTTTCCGGAGCGGCGTCGTGTCGACGACGCCGTGCGGCTGCGATTGCGACCAGCGGATCTTCTTCGGCGAGATCGATGCAATGGCGGAGCGGAACGGCAGCAGGACCTTCCAGTCGAACTGATAGATCGAGTCGCATGTGAGATCGCACCATGCCGCAGCGAGGTGGTCGACTTTGTCCGCCAGCGTTCCTCGGAACGACGCGAGGTACGCGGCGTTGATCGCACCGGCGGAGACGCCGACGATGATCTCGAAGCGGAGGTCGGGGAAATGTCTGGCGATGCCCTTCAGCAGCCCGACTTGATAGGCCGCTCGGGCGCCGCCTCCGGTGAGCATGACCGCCAGATCCGAGCTTGCGTCCGGCGCAACATCGAGCGGTTCGATTTCCGCGGCTAGCGACATCAGCTGGTGCCAATTGCGAATAGGTTGCCAAAAACGGTTGGCGGTTGGCGGTTGACGGTTGGCGGGAGTAATGTCTCTGGCAATGACGGCTGCTCCCGCCAACCGCCAACCGCCAACCGCCAACCGGATCGCCGTCATCGGCGGAGGCATCAACGGATCGGGAGTCGCGTGGGAGTTGGCGCGGCGCGAGTACGACGTCACCCTTTTCGACAAAGGGACCTGCGGCGCGCAGACGTCGTCGGCGACGACGAAGATGATCCACGGGGGGCTCCGCTACCTCGAGAACCTTGAGTTCGCGCTCGTACGTGAGTCGCTTCGCGAGCGCGCCTGGCTCCTCGAGAACCTGCCCGAGCTGGTCCGGCCGCTGGAGATCATGCTCCCTGTCTACCAGGACAGCCCTCGCAGCCGCTCGGCCATCAAGACCGGCCTGGTGCTCTATGACCGCCTTGCTGGAGACGAAAACCTTTCCGCGCACCGTTCTCTCGAGGTGCAAGAGCTGATAGAGCGGGCACCGCTGGTCGAGAACGGTCTCCGCGGCGGTTTCTCCTATTGGGACGCGCAGGTGGACGACTTCGCGCTCGTGCGCACGGTTGTCGCGTCGGCGATCCGCGACGGTGCGACGGTGCGAGAGCGGACGCGTATCGACGGCATGCAGCGCGACGCCGACGAGTGGATTTTGCGCACGGAGCATGGCGACGAATCGCGGTTCGATCTCGTCGTGAACGCCGCCGGTCCGTGGATGAACGAGCTCCTCGACGCGAACGGCATCACCGCGTCGTACGTGCTTTCGCTCGTGCGCGGATCGCACATCGTGCTGAAGCAAGCGATCAGCGATGCAGGCCTGCTGTTGCAGTCGACGACCGATCGCCGCGTGTTCTTCGTGCTGCCATGGAAGGGGACGACACTGGTCGGGACGACCGAGGTCGTGCAGACCGACTCGCCCGATCTCGTGCACGCGTCGGCGGAAGAAGTCGAGTATCTGATCCAGCGATTCAACCGCTACTTCCGCATACCGATCGGACAGGACGACGTGCAATCCGCGTTCGCCGGCGTGCGTCCGCTGGTTGGCCGCGCCACCAACCCGAGCGCGATCGGTCGCGATTTTCGCGTCGTCCGCAACGGGAACATGATCAACGTCTTCGGCGGGAAGATGACCACGTTCATGGCGCTGGCGCGGAAGGTGGCGATGCGCGCGGACAACTACTTCGGACGAACGCGCGACGCGAAGGAAGCCGTGTTCGAGTTGTCGGCGCTAGAATCCGCCGCATGACGTTCATCCCGACCCTCGATACCGAAGGCAAGCACCGTCCCCGCATCCCGCGCACGCTCGATCCCGTCGAGATCCGCACCCTCGGATCGCTGATGGAGAAGCAGCTCTCGACCCCGGAGTACTACCCGCTCACGCTGAACGCGCTGGTGGCGGCGGCGAATCAGAAATCGAATCGCGAGCCGGTGCTGGAGCTGAACGAGAGCGAGCTGGTGCGCGCACTCGATCGTCTGCAGGACGAGAAGCTGGTCTGGAAAGTCCTCGGCGGACGCGCCGTCCGCTACGACCACAACCTCGATCACGTGTGGCACCTCGACCGGAAGGAGAAAGCGATCCTGACGCTGCTCTTCCTGCGCGGGCCACAGACGGCGGGTGAGCTTCGCGGACGAAGCGATCGCCTCCATCAATTCGAGACTGTGGCCGAGGTGGAGGAGACCCTGCGCGACATGGCCGCGCACTCCGAGCCGCTGGTGAAGCAGTTGCCGCGGCGCCCGGGACAGAAGGAAGAGCGCTGGGCGCATCTCGTCGGAGGCGCGGTGAGCGAGGATGTGGTCGAGTCTCATTCCGAGTCGCGAAGCGAGCCGCTGTCGATCCGCGTGCAGAAGCTCGAAGAGCAGATGGCCGCGCTCGCGAACGAGCTTCGCGAGCTCAAGGGAAAGTTGGGGGAGTAATTTGGAGTGCGCGAGCGCGAGCTCGCGCTGTTCATTGCGGCAGCGTCGAGCTGCCGCGCGGGTGGGCGGGAGCTAGCGCTCCCGCCATCCAAAGCGGCAACTACGCTGCGCTTCGTTGCCGCACTCCATACATCACACGAAGTTCACTTTGTGTTTCTTGAGGAACGGGTCGTCTACCAGCTTCCACAGCGGCACCGACACGTTGTCCTTCAGATACTGCCCGCCGAAGTGGAGACCGATCACGTTCCCGGTCTCGAGATCGACGACGCAGGAGCCGGAGTTGCCGCCGAGGGTCGAGCAGTCGTGGCCGAGGATCTTCGGCGTCAGTTTCAGGCCCGTCGACTTTCCCGGCTGCAGGCGCTTCACGTTGAAGATGTTCTTGAAGATGTCCATCTGCTCGTTGCGGCCGTTGCGTGAGTCGAACGCCGGGTAGCCGATCACCGCGACCTCGCCGTCCTTCGTCGCTTTCGGCGCCTTCGACGACACGTTCAGCACCTTCGGCATCTTCGCGCCCTTGCCGCCCTTCTTCGAGACGCTCAGCAGTGCGAGGTCGTACGTTGGATGGACGCCGAGGACCTTGTCGATCTTGAACTCGCTGGCCACGTCGCGCTGGAACTCTTCCCGGTAGTCGATGCGCGCCTTCACGCCCGGCGAGAACTTCCACTCCTTCCCCTGCTGTGCGGCGAAGATCGAGGCCACGTGACGGTTGGTCATGAGAATGCCGTCGCCGACGAGGAAGGCCGTCCCGCACCACTGGAACGAGTGGTGGCCGTCGAGATCCACGCGGCCCACGCTCGGGAGGATGCCCTTCAGCATCGCGCGCTTCCCTTCGAGCTGCGTCCATTCCGCGGGCGGCGTGCCGAAGTCGTCGTCCTGCACGAGAAGTGCGGGACGTCCGAAGAGATGCACGATTGCTTCGAGGCCGAGCTCCTCGCTCGGCGTGAGATTGGTCTGCCCCTTCTTCATCTTGTCGAGCGCCGCGCCGCCATCGCGCAGGCGCTTGTCGACGAGATCCGTCCGCGGCAATCCGAAGATGTCCGCCTCTTCGAGTCCCGGCGCCTCGGCGCCCATCGCACCCGGAGGACTCAGTGATTCCAGTCCTGGTACGTTGAGGTTGCCGGATGAACTGACACTCTCGGATGCCGCGGCCACTTCATCGCGCGCCTTCGCCGGCTTCGGAAACACACGCTTCGCCATCGCGAGCAACTCGTCTTTTGAGCTCATGCAATCCTCCGTTGTTGAAGGAGTGTCGCACGGACGGCAAAGTCCTACCCATGGAGTGAGGAAGCAGCGCCTCCGCTTCCACTTCGCCGTCTTCGCGGCTTCAGGATGACAGAGCCGCGAGGTTCCCTACGCTCTGAGCGTGACCTTGTCCCCGAACCTCTTCGCCACCGCCGCCATCATCGCCTCCGTGGACGCGTTGATCGTCTCGCCGGTGAGCGCCTCGTCCGACAAATACTCGATCTCGAACGTGATCGCCCTCGCATCCGGCAGCTCGAACAAATCCACGATGCGAATCTCGCGAAGGAACGCCGGCGCGGCGGACGCCAGCGCGTCGCGCACTTCCGCGCCGGTGATGCCGCGCGGAATTGCGTAAGCGACATTGCGCACGATCGGTTGTCGCGACGGCGGTTCGCTGTAGACGCGGGGCAGCGGCGACGAGAGCAACGCGTTCGTCTCGATCTCGAAGTAGACGGGACGCTGGCGCTTGATGTCGAAGCGCGCGACGAGCGTCGGGTGCAGCTCGCCGAAGATGCCGACAATGCGATCGCCGAGCCACACGCCCGCGCGGCGTCCCGGATGGAAGAAGCGCTCGAGGCGATGTCCGTCGCTCGGTCCCACACGCAGATCAACGCGCAGCTCCAGCCGGATCTGCTCGAGGATGCCTTTGAGATAGATCGAATCCGCGGGGCGTCCCTTGTCACCCCAGAACGGTCCGCGATCGCGACCGTTGGCGAGCGCCCAGAGGATCGGCTGCTCGCTCATGTCCGGCAGGTACACGCGCGCCCACTCGAAGATTTTCACGTTGGCGAGCTTGTTGTTGACGTTCGTGGCCAGCGCGTCGAGCGCCTGCGCGACGGTGTTGTTGCGCATGAGGGAGTAATTGCGCTCGATCGAGTTCTGCATCTCGACGTGCGGCCAGAGCGGGTCGCCCTCGGCGATGCCGAGGCGGTCGCGGACGCCGCGGCCGTAGAAGCTGTCGGTGAAGATCTCGTAGAAGCCCTCCGCGACGAGGACTTCGTTCACGCGCTCGGTGACGTTCTCCGCGTGCGACGGCAATGCGCCCATCTCGACGTGCGGAAGGGTGATCGCCGTCGCGTTGTACCCGACGGACTTGAGCACCTCCTCGGCGAGATCGGCCTCGAAGTGGACGTCCCACAGGCGATGAGGCGGAACCGTGACCGTCAACGTGTTGACTTCCGGCTCGACCGTGAATCCGTAACGCGTCAGACGCTCCGCCATGTCGAGCGCCGGCAGCTCCGGCGCGCTGATGAACCGCGCCGTCTTCGCGACATTCACTTCGATCTTGCGCTGCGGATCCTTCCAGTCGCCGGCGGTGAACGCGTTGCCGACGCGATAGCCGGCGTGCTGTTCCAGCAGATACCCGACGCGCGCGGCGCCGACGATCGGCAGCGTCGGATCGCCGCCGCGCATGAAACGCGCGGCCGCGTCGGTCGGCTGATTGAGCTGGCGCGATGCGATGCGCACCGCGACCGGATCGAAGCACGCGGACTCGAGGAGGATGCGCGTGGTCTTGTCGGTGATGCCCGATTCGACACAGCCGATCACGCCGGCGATGCCGAGGATCTTCGAGTCGTCAGCGATGACGAGCGTTCCTTCCGGGATCTCCACGGCCTCGGCGGTGAAGAGCATCCACGCGCGCTCGCCTTTGCGCGACAGACGGATCGTGATCGGTCCGTCGATCGTGTCGGCGTCGAATGCGTGCGTCGGCTGGCCGATGTCGAAGTTCGTCAGGTTCGACGCATCGACGGGCGCACTGATCGAGTGCACATCCGCGGCGATGAGCGGTGCGAGGACTTCCGTCGGTAGCACGCCGTTGCCCTTGAAGAGCTCTGTCACGGTGTACACGAGGCAGAGCGGCGACTCGATGCGCACGCGCGTGTCGTCGGCCGGAAACACGTCGAGCCTGTGCAACTTCGGGAAGCGCAGCGCGCCGCCGGTGCGTCCGCGAACTTCGCGCGCGACGCCCTGGTAGCAGTAGTGATCGCCGCGATTCGCGAGCAGCTCGCAGTTGAAGACCGTGCCGACGTCCGACGTCTCGACGGACTTCACCTCGATCCCGACTTCGTCGAGAAGCTCACGCGCCTCGGCCACGGACGCGGGCATGTCGGTGTGCGTGCGCAGATGCTCGAGGAGGAACCTCACATTCCCCCCCGATGCATCGTGCGGTGCACCCTCAAATCCTGCTCGTACATCGGCTTCAGCGCCGTCAGCCCCGCTGCCTGCGCGGCGATGCGCGCGGAGCCGATGCCGAAGGCGATGCCGCTCAGCTTCGTGTGGTCGTAGCCGAACTCGATGAAGACCTTCGGATGGATCATTCCCGAGCCGAGGATCGTGATCCAGCCCGCGCCTTTGCAGGTCGGGCAGTTCGGGTCCTTCGCGCGGCAGACCGTGCACTGCATGTCCATGCCGACCGACGGCTCGGTGTACGGGTAGTACTTCGGCTTGAAGCGGAACTCGTGGTCTTCCCCGTAAATGGATTTCGCGATCTCGAGCAAAGTGCCTTTCAGATCGCCGTACGTGAGTCCTTCCTCGACCCAGATGCCTTCGAACTGGTGGAACATCGCCAGGTGCGTCGCGTCGACCGCTTCGTTGCGATAGACGCGTCCCGCCGCGACGACTTTGATCGGCAGTGGCGGATGCTGCTCGAGCACGCGCGCCTGCACCGTGGTCGTGTGCGAGCGCAGCAGGTGATTGTCCGGAAGCCAGAACGTGTCCTGCATGTCGCGCGCGGGATGGTTCTCGGGGATGTTGAGCGCGTCGAAGTTGTAGTACGGCGTCTCGATCTCCGGCCCCTCGGCGAGGATGAATCCGAGGCGGCGCATGACGTCCATCGCCTTGCGATGCACCTGCGAAAGCGGATGCGTCGCGCCGCGCTCCTGCGCGATTCCGGGCAGCGTGAGGTCCTGCCACTCGGCCTCGATCTGTTTCGCGACGGCAGCTTCCGCGACACGCGCGGTCGCCTCATCGAGCTCGCGCTCGATCTCCTGCGCCGCGTCGTTGATTTCTTTGGCGAACTTCGGACGCTCCTCGGCGGACATCGAGCCGAGTGACTTGAGCGCGGTCTTCACATACGACTTCTTGCCGAGGAAAGTCGTGCGGAGCTCCGCCAGTGCCTCGGGTGTGTTGGCGGCAGCGAGGGCCGCGCGGAATGCGGTGAGGGTCTCGGACGTGCTCATGATTCGGACGACGCGCCTTCTTCCTGATCCTCATCCGTCGCCGGCTTCATCAACGGAAACCAAACCACATCGCGAAGATTCGGCGCCTCGGTCAGCAGCGCGACGAAGCGATCGATTCCCATGCCCCAGCCGGAGATCGGCGGCATGCCGAACTCCATCGCGGTGAGGTAGTCCTCGTCCGGAGGCATCGCTTCGTCGTCGCCTTTGAGACGCAGCTCGGCCTGTTCTTCGAAGCGGCGGCGCTGGTCGAGCGGGTCGACGAGCTCGGAGTAGGCGTTGATGACTTCCCACGTGTCGACGACGAGTTGGAAGCGATCCACCGCCTCGGCATTCTCGTCGTTGCGGCGGGCGAGCGGGGAGAGGTCGACGGGATGCCCGACGATGAACGTCGGCTGAATGAGCGTCGGGCGTGCGGTGCGCTTGTAGAGTTGATCGATGAGCGAGCCGCGTCCGGCATCCGGATTATCGAGATCGACCTTCTTCGCGAAGATCGCCGCGCGCAGCGACGCCGCGTCCTTGTGCGCGTCGATGTCGATGCCGCTGTTCTCGAGGATCACGTCGCGCAGGCGACGCCTCGGCCACGGCTGCGCGAAGTCGATGGTCTTTCCGCCGCGCTCGATCTGCAGCGTTCCCACCGCTTCCTGGATCGCATGGCGGAGCAGGTTCTCCGTGAACGTCATGTTGTCTTCGTAGTTCCAGTAGGCCGCGTAGAACTCCAGCATCGTGAATTCCTGGAGATGCGACGCCGCAAGGCCTTCGTTGCGAAAGCAGCGCGCGAACTCGTACACGCGGTCGTAGCCGCCGACGACGAGGCGCTTGAGATACGTCTCCGGCGCGATGCGGAGCACGACCTCCATGTCGAGTGCGTTGTGCTTCGAGTAGAACGGACGCGCGAGCGCGCCCGACTGCTGCGTATTGAGAATCGGCGTCTCGACTTCCACGAACCCGTTCTGATTGAGGAAATCGCGCAGCGCGGTCGTCGCCTTCGCGCGCACGCGGAAGCGCTCGCGCGTCTCGGGATTCGAGACCAGGTCGAGGTAGCGCTTGCGCCAGTTGGTTTCGATGTCCTTCACGCCCTGGTACTTGTTCGGTGGCGGTTGGAGGGTCTTGCCGAGGAACGTCCAGGCGTGGACGCGGATCGTCAGCTCGCCCTTGTCGGTGTGGTACATCTCGCCTTCGACGCCGAGGAAGTCCCAGCGGTCGACGCTCTTCGAGAAGAGCTCGTACTTCTTCCTGGAGACCTCGGGATCGGGATCGAGCTGATCGCGCACGAGCGCGATCTGGATGTGGCCGTCGAAGTCTTCGAGCGTCGCGAAGGTGAGCTTGCCGAACTTGCGAAGCTGCCCCACGCGCCCGGCCGCACGAACCTTCGTCCCATCGGGCAAAGACATCGTCTCGCGCAGCGTATGCGTGCGCTCGAACCGGTCCGGATGGACCTGTACGCCCTCTTTTTCGAGGAGCTGTCTTTTTTCGATTCGGACGTCACGGAGAGATTGCTCGGCCATCGTGGCGCGGAGGATAGTCGCAAAGTCGCAAAGTCTCAAAGTCGCAAAGGAGACCGGGTCCAACCTCTTTGAGTCTTTGCGACTTTGAGACTTTGCGACTCTAATGCGCGCCGCATGAACGTCGAATCGATCCGCTCTCAGTTCCCCGCGTTAGCGCGCGTCCACAACGGCCAGCCGGTCGCGTACTTCGATGCTCCCGGCGGGACGCAGGTCCCGCGCGTCGTGGCCGACGCGATGACGGACTACCTCTTCCATCACAACGCGAACACGCACTGGATGTATCCGTCGAGTGAAGAAACCGACGCGATCATCCTGAGTGCGCGCGAGGCGATGGCGGATCTGCTCAACGCGCGTTCCGAGGAGATCGTGTTCGGCAACAACATGACCACGCTCACCTTTCACCTCGGCCGCGCCCTCGGCCGGATGTGGAGCGAAGGCGACGAAGTCATCATCACCGAGCTCGATCATCACGCGAACGTCGCGCCGTGGCGCGCACTCCAGACCGATCGCGGGATCGTCGTGCGGACCGCGCGGATGATCTGCGAGACGGGGCAGCTCGATTACGACCATCTCGCCAGCCTCGTGAACGATCGGACGAAGCTCATCGCCATCGGCGGCGCGTCGAACGCGATCGGCACCATCAACGATCTCCCGCGCGTGATGAAGATCGCGAAAGACGCCGGCGTGCTGACGTTCGTCGATGCGGTGCACCTCACGCCGCATGAGTTGATCGACGTCAAGGCGATCGGCTGCGATTTCCTCGCCTGCTCGTCGTACAAGTTCTACGGACCGCACGCCGGCATTCTGTACGGCCGTTACGAGCTCCTCGACACGATCCCGTTTCCGAAGCTGCTCCCGGCACCGGATCGCGCGCCGGAGCGCGTCGAGACCGGAACGCAGAATCACGAGGGGATCGCCGGCATCGCCGCGACGGTGGATTTTCTGGCGTCGATCGGCGGCGAAGGCGGAACGCGCCGCGATCGCCTCGGGCGCGCCTATGGATCGTTGCACGATGAAGGCACGCGCCTCACGCGCATCCTCTGGGACGCGCTGGCGTCGATGAAGAACGTCCGCGTCTTCGGTCCGCCGCCCGGGCAGCCGCGCACGCCGACAATCTCATTCGTGATCGAAGGCGTGGAGTCCGACGACGTCGCGCGCACGCTCGCGAAACACGCGCTCTTCGCCAGCAGCGGAGACTTCTACGCCGCAACCGTCTGCGAGCGCCTTGGGGTCGAGAGTCTCGTGCGAATCGGCAGCGGGTGTTACACGACCGAGGAGGAAATGCGGCGTTTGATTGCGGCCCTTGGCGAATTGTGACATCCGACACGTCCTCCCGTGTCGTCCTTCCCCGCGCGAATGCCGCCCGGCGTCTACAACAGACGCATGAGCAAGAAAGACAATCGCACGACGTTCTTCGTGGCGGCCGGAACGTTCGTCGGACTCTCTCTCGTCACCCTCGTCGCCTGGTCGCTGACGCGCACCGTCGAGACGCCCGCGGTCGAAACGCCGGCGGTGATCGAAGAAACCTTCGAGCGCATCGCCTTCGACGACTTCAAACAAAAGCTCGATGCCGGTCAGCTCACCGTGATCGACGTTCGCGGGATCGATCAGTTCCTCGCGTCGCACATCCCCGGCGCGCTGCACATCCCCGTGGCGCGCATCGAAGGGGAGATTCCGTACCTGCCGAAGGGAAAAACGATCGTGACGTACTGCACCTGTCCGGCCGAGGAGTCGAGCGGGCAGGCGGCGATGATCCTTGCGCACGCCGGCATTCCGGCCAAAGCGCTGCAGGGTGGATTCGAGGAATGGACGAAGCGTGGGTTCCCCACGGCGGCCGGAGTGAAGTAGCATCTCGGCGCAATGGCGAAATCACGACATCAACCCCAGGAACCGACTTCCTCCCGCGCGACGATGACGATCATGGTCGCGGGTGCTCTGCTCGTCGGAGCGCTCGTCGTCTGGTCGTTGACACGCACGGTCGAGCCGTCGACCGAGCCCATCGCAGTGACCGATGCTTCGACGGCGCCCGTGCCGTCCGCGACGACCACGCTGCCGGTCACGAGGACTTCACCGCTCAGCGCGCCCGCGGCCGGGCAGGCGACTCCGCCGCCGCAACCGTCGGGCGACCACAGCACCGTGCAGCGCATCGCCGTGGAAGACCTTCGCGCGAAGATGAACCGCAACGAAGTCACGGTGATCGACGTCCGTGACGCGCGCGCTCACGCGCTGAAGCACATCCCCGGCTCGATCAACGTCCCGTTCGCGAGCGTCGAGTCGATGCTCGACCAGATCCCGAAAGACAAGCCGATCGTCACGTACTGTACGTGACCCGCCGAAGAATCGAGCGCCGGTGCGGCGCTCATCCTGAAAGAAAAAGGCTTCTCCGACGTGCAGGCGCTCTACGGTGGTTTCAACGCGTGGACGAACCTCGGCTATCCCACTGAAGGGCAGCAGAGGTAATAGGAGCGGCCGCCTGGAAGGCGGCGCTCCGAACCGCGCGGACGCGCGAAGCGCTCGCTATCGACGCTGCCCGGAATCGCGTGAGGTATCTGCTGGCCGGCCCTCGGTATCCGCGGCCACCGGTCGGCGCTTGCGACGAAATGAGTCCGTGCCGGGCGCCATGTGCAACGTGAAAACCGTTCCTCCCTGCTGCGCCGTCACCACGGCCTGAGCCCCGGGAAATCGTTGAATGTCACCGACGATCTTTGCTTGCTGCTCGGTCAGGAACTGCGACAGGGCGGCCTCTACCGTTTCCGCCTCGACGACGTGATACGCCGCCGGCGGCGGCTGGCCGAGCGGCCTGCCGGTGCTGTCCGAGAGGAACATCTGTTCGATCGCGAAACGCATACAACCCTCCACATCCACGCATACGCCGCGGCGCGCTCTTGCAATGTTTGTGCGAAGCAAGCCGGGGTTTTCCGCAAATTCCGAGGAAAACCCTGTTGAAAACAGCGTTCCATCCGATCGAAACGTACGTAAAAAACGCGATATCGAGCGATCTGCACAGCATGCGGTGCGATCGGCGATCATGACGTCCATGCGCTCCCTCGCCCTCGCCGTCGCACTGACACTGGTCCACTGCACGACCACGACGACGCCCGTCTCTTCACCGCTGCCGCCGTGCAATCCTGGCGACTCGATTTTGAACGCGACGCTGTGGATGCAGAGCGCCGCCGAGTACCGCGCCGCGGCGCTGCAGACATACGCGGCCGCGCGGCGCGCGCTCGATGAGGCGCTGGCCGATCCCGCGGGCTCCGCGCTTCCGCCGGCGGTCATCCTCGACCTCGACGAGACGGCGCTCGACAACACGCCGTACGCTGCGCGCTCGATCCGCAAGGGGAAGACGTTTCTCTTCGACGACGACTGGGAGGCGTGGGTTGCGGAGTCGGCTGCCGAGGCCGTGCCGGGCGCGACGGAGTTTCTCGTTTACGCGAAGAGCCGCGGTGTGACGCCGTTCTACATCACGAACCGCGGCACCGACGAGCAGGCCGCGACGCGCGCCAACCTGGTGAATCTTGGCTTTCCTCTCGGCACCCAAGAGGACACGCTGCTCGTGCGCGGCGCGCGTGCGGAGTGGAACACGTTCGACAAATCGCCGCGCCGCGAGTTCGTCGCCGCGCGCTATCGCGTTCTCCTTTTTCTCGGTGATGACCTCAATGACTTCACGGCTGCGAACGGAAAGTCGGCGGCAGAGCGTGAAGCGATCGTCGACGGCGCGGCCGCGCTCTGGGGCACGCGCTGGTTCGTCGTCCCGAATCCGATGTACGGCTCCTGGGAAAGCGCCCTGATCAGCGCCACGCCCGGCAGCTCAGGCACGCCGTGCGAGAAGCTGCGGAAGATGGTCGAATCGCTGAGGCCGTAAGCGCGCCCATTTGACTTCGCGGTGCTTCTCTGCTGAACTCTGAACCTCCCATGAAAGTGTCGTTCCTGAAGGCCCCCATTGGCGGGATCATCGGCCTCGAGATGATCACGTTCGTCGAGCCTCTCGGACTGGAATGCGTAGCCGGTGGTCTCGAGTTGGACGGCCATTCCTGCCAGATCGTCGACATGCGCATCGACGGCGTCGAGCGCGGCTTCGCCAAGGTCCGCGCGTTCGAGCCTCAGATCATCGGCCTGCAGTGCAACTTCACGACGGAGCGCTTTCGCTCGATGCGGCTCGCGCGCAGGATCAAGCAGGACTTCCCCGACGTGCTCGTCGTTCTCGGCGGACACGACGCGTCGCGCGATCCGCGATGGTTTCTCAAGCCGGGAGTCGACGTGATCGTCGTCGGCGACGGCGAAGAAGTCATGCCGGCGCTCGTCGCGGCGTGGGAAAAGACGAAGGACCTGAGCAAGGTGCCGGGTCTGCTGATCAATGGACCGAGTCCGATCGACACCGGACACGCTCCCGCGCGCCGCAACGTCGACGAGCTTCCGTTTCCCGCGCGCCATCTGATCCGCGAATACCAGAGCGAGTACTACATCAACTTCCGCCGCCCGCTCGCACTGCTGGAGACCGCGCGCGGCTGCCCGTTCAAATGCAACTTCTGCTCGGTCTGGAAGTTTCACGAAAGCACCTTCCGCGAGAAATCGCCGGAGCGCGTGGTCGCGGAATTGCGCCAGATCGAGGCGCCGAACGTGTTCATCACGGACGACATCTTCTGGATGAACGTGAAGCGCGGACGCGAGATGGCGAAAGCGCTGATCGACTCGGGAATCCGGAAGCATTACACGCTCCAAACCCGCAGCGACATCATCGTGAAGTTCCCCGACCTGGTCGAGATGTGGAAGGACTGCGGCCGCATGACCGTGTTCCTCGGTCTGGAGAAGATCGACGACGCGGGCCTCAAGTCGGTCAACAAGAAGAACACCGCCGACAACAACAACAAAGCCATTCGCATCCTGCAGGACCTCGGCGTCGGCTATACGCCCAACTTCATCGTCGATCCGGACTGGCAACGCGAGGACTTCGACAAGCTGAAGAGCTGGATCGACGAAACGGGTGCGTACAACTCCGGCTTTTCGGTGCTTACGCCGCTTCCCGGAACGGATCTATGGGACGAGACTGTGGATTCGATCAACACCTCCGATTGGGAGCTGTTCGACATCGCACATAGCGTGCTTCCGACGAAACTCCCTCTGCAGGAGTTCTATCGCGAGTACGCGTCACTGTGGAAGCACGCGGTCGACGTCCGCTACCGGATCGAAGGAAAAGTGAAGACGAATCTTGGGATCCTCGCCGCGCTTGCGACGGGGAAGGTGACGTTCGGCGCAATGCGCAAAGGCATGCGCATGGGCAACGTGCTCAGCGACCCGAAGACGTTCCTGCGCGCCCACGACGAGAGCGCGGACCGGTTGGCCGAAGCCGAGTCTTTGGCTCACGCGTGACGACTGCCCCTTCGACTCGCTTTGCTCGCTCAGGGTTCACACCGATTCGCTGACGAATGTCAGTACTCCCCACCGCTGCGCGATATTACGTTGAGGTTCATGTACCAACTGTTCAAAGCCATTCATGTTTTCGCGGTGATCCTCTTCATGGGCAACATCATCACGGGTCTCTTCTGGAAGTTTCACGCGGACGGCACGCGAAGCCAGCCCATCATCGCGCATACGCTGCGCGGCCTGATCCGAGCCGATCGCTGGTTCACCATCCCGGGCGTTTTCGTGATCACCGCGGCAGGCGTCTTCGCAGCGATGAAAGCCGGCTTGCCGTTGTTGCGGACGGGATGGATCCTCTGGTCGATCGTCGCGTTCGCACTGTCCGGCATCGCGTTCGCGTGGAAGGTCGCACCGCTGCAGAAGCAGCTTCTGAAGATGACAGACAGCGGCGCCGTCATCGACTGGCCGTCGTACCGTTCGAAATCGCTTCAATGGGAATTGTGGGGACTCTTCGCGACCCTCACGCCTTTGGCGGCGGTCGTTCTCATGACGTGGAAGCCCGCGCTGTGAATTCATCCATGAACCCGTGGTTCGCGAAGGCGGTCATCCTGGCGGCCAGTATCGTCATGGTCGTCATCCGCGCTCCGCACGGTCAACGCAGCCGCGGCGTCAAAGTCGTAATGACCCGGAAGGGACCGCTGGAGATTGCGCTGCTCACGCTCGCCTGGCTTGGGTTTTTCGTCCCGTTGATCTGGATCGCGACGCCGGTGTTTGCGTTTGCAGAGTATCCGCTCCGGCCGATCCTCCTCGTCGTCGGCACGCTGTGTCTTGCGCTCGGACTCTGGCTCTTCCACCGGTCCCATGCGGACCTTGGAACGAACTGGTCGATCACGCTCGAAGTGCGGGAGAAGCACCAGCTGATCACAAAAGGGATCTATCGTTCCATCCGCCACCCAATGTACCTGGCGCTCCTGCTCTATTCGTTGGGCCAGACGATCGCACTTCCCAATTGGGTGGCTGGCCCTTCGTACCTGGTCGCGTTCGGGATCCTTTTCGTCTTTCGCGTCCGCCGCGAGGAGCGGATGATGGTGGAAGAATTCGGCGCAGACTACGAAGCTTACATGGCGCGAACCAAGCGTCTCATCCCGCGCGTCTGGTGATCCGTGACTTGCTCATTCGCACGCACCCTGGGTCTATAGTGATGCGACCGTGCTTCGCCGCTCCCTGATCGCCTTCGCGCTCTGGACGCTCGTCGCGATCCTCTTCACTGGACAACTGGCGCTCGACGCGCGTACGGCGGGGACCGCGTCACCGTTCGCGACGCGATCCTGCTCGCCTTCACCGGCTGGTACGCGTGGGCGCTGCTCTATCCGCTGGTGGCATGGCTCGCACGCCGCTTCCGGATGAACCGGCGCGGCATCGCCGTGCACGCCGTGCTGTCGATCGTCTTCACGTTCGTGAAAATCGCCCTCGTCACCGAGGTTCTCCGGCGCGCGGGCATGCCGCCGCGCTCGCTCTCGCTCCTGGTCAACATCCCCGTGAACCTCGGCGCGTACTGGCTGATCGCGGGCGTGACCTGGATGCTCGACGCAAACGTTCGGGCCGCAAAACTGGAGAACAGCCTGACCGCGGCGCGGCTGGACCTGTTGCGGACGCAGATCCAGCCGCACTTTCTCTTCAACACGCTGCATGGCATCGCGGAACTGATGCACGAGGACGTCGATGCGGCCGACCGCATGGTCGCGCGCCTCAGCGACCTTCTACGGGCGACGCTGGAGACCGGCGGGAAGCAGGAGGTCTCCCTCCGCGACGAGCTCTCCCTGCTCGAGCGCTACCTCGACATTCAGCGCATGCGCCTCGGCGATCGTTTGCGCTTTTCCGCGGACGTCGACGCGCGTTCGCTCGACCGCGCCGTGCCGATGCTTCTGCTGCAGCCGCTGGTCGAGAACTCCGTGCGCCACGCGATCGCGAACCGCCGCGAAGGCGGCAGCATCGCCGTTCGAGCGCGGCAATATCGTGCGCGGCTCACGATCGAAGTCGAAGACGACGGGCCGGGATTCTCGGACACGCCGGCGAACGGCATCGGCCTCGCCAACGTGCGCGACCGCCTGCAGCACCTTTATGGCGCGGATCAGTCGATGCACATCGCGTCCGGCGCGATGGGCGGCGGTCTGGTGCGCATCGAGATTCCCCTGCGCGACCATCGGACGGAGCATGGAACCGGTACGCACGCTGATCGTTGAAGACGAGCGGCTCGCCCGTGCGCGACTGCTCCGCCTGTTGCGGCGGCGCACCGACGTCGAGGTCGCCGGCAGCGCCTGCGATGGCGACGAGGCCGTGACGATGATCGCGGGCATCCGTCCGGAGTTGTTGCTGCTCGACATCCAGCTTCCGTCGCGGAGCGGATTCGACATCCTCGACGCGTTCGACGACCACGAGTTGCCGTTCGTCGTCTTCACCACCGCCTATCAGGAGCACGCCCTTCGTGCTTTCGAGGTCCATGCGCTCGACTATCTGCTCAAACCGTTCGACGAGGATCGGCTGAACGCGGCGATCGATCGCGCGGTGCGCATCGTTCGCGGCGCGGGCGCGTTCGATCGCACCGGCATCCGCGATGCGCTCCGCGTCGCGCCACTCTCCCGTCTGGTCATTCGGGAGCCGGGGCGCATTCTCTTTCTCGACGCGCACGAGGTGGACTGGATCGAAGCCGCCGAGAACTACGTCTACCTGCACGCCGGCCCGAAAAGGCATCTGGTGCGCGGCACGATCAAATCGTTCGCCGCTCGCCTCGATCCGAAACGATTCGTGAGGATTCATCGCTCGACGATCGTGAACCTCGAGCGTGTGCAGCAGCTCGTGTCCCGGTCCGCGCACGCCGACTACGTCGTCGTTCTCAGCGACGGAACGAAACTGCCCGCGAGCCGCAACTACGCCGCGGCCCTGCGCCGGCGCCTGCCGGTTCGTCCCGCCTGATCTCCCGTTCGTCACGCAGTTCTGGTCTCGCACGCGATGCGTTCGTGTAATGGCGCCGCGAGGTGAGTGATGAACTGGAAGCGTCTCGGGAAGGAAGTGCTGATCTGGATTCCCACCATCCTTCTGGTGGCGATGTTCCTGATTGCCGGACTCCGGAAGTTTCCGGAGAGCGGCGGATGGTCCCAGATGTTTCGTGCATTCGGTTACCCGGTGTGGTTCCGGCTGCTCATAGGAGTGGTCGAGACGGCAGCCGCGCTGCTGCTCGTCGTGCCGCGAACGGCGGCTTATGGCGCGGCAACGATGGTCGTGACGATGATCGGCGCGATCGTCACGATTCTCAGCGGACGAGACTCGCCCCTGGCAGCCCTCGCGGTTCCGGGCATCTGCCTCGTGCTCGCGCTGATCGTGGGCGCCGCACGATGGTCGCGGCGATGGACCTTCACTCACTCGTGAACGGCTTCGCTCAGGATTACCGAGGCACGCGCCAGAGCTGGGCGTTCGGGTCTTCGTAGACGAGCTCCAGGCCGCCGTCGTTGCGGGGTGGGGGGCAGGAGGGTTTGGCGACGAGGTAGTAGCGGACGCCGAGGGGGCGCAGGCGGGCGGCGAGGGCGCGGGTGGTGGCGGCGCCGGTGAGGATGCGGCCGTAGGACCAGGGACCGGCGTGGTCGCCGAGGAAGGGGCCGGCGGCGTAGGCCTTGAGGTTTTCGGCGTGGCAGGCGTAGACGCGCTCGGTGCCGGCGTGGCGGAGGGCGCGGTATTCGGGGACGTTCGCGGCGATCCACGCGTCGCGCTGCGACGACGTCAGCGGGGGCCGTCCCTGTCCCATGAAGCGGTATCGTGCGTAGGCGATTCCGGGGGCGATGGCGAGCACGGCGAGCAGCACCGTCACCTTCGGCCAACGGCGTGCGACGACGGTCGCCGCGATCAGGGACAACAGCGGCAGCAGCGGCACGAGGTAGCGCGAGTCGGCCGGGAGGAACGTGAAGATGACGACGTAGACCGCGCTGAGGCCGGCGATCCAGCGCGCGCGTGCATCGCGCACCGCGGCGGCGATCGTGAGCGCCACGAGGACCGCCAGGAACGGCGTCACCGGCGGCTCGAAGCCGACGCGATGGCGCGCGAAGGTCACGTCCCAGACCAGAGTCGCGATGCGCGTGACGCGCTCGGCCAGCGCGAGGGGCGGCCCCGCCGGCAGACTCCAGAGGCTGGGCTTCAGGAAGGGGAAGAACGGATCGCCCGTGTTGATCCAGATCCAGAGAGTCGTCGGCAGGGCGGTGACGGCGCCCGCGGCGCAGAACGCGGCGATGGCCTTACGACAGCGAACGACGACGATCACGAACGCGACGGCGGCGAAGTAGAACCCGAGGTACTTCACGCTGCACGCGGCGCCGAAGCAAAGGCCCGCAAGTGCGTAACGTTCGCGATCGAGGGCGTAGAAGCCGGCGGCGACGCAGAGGGCCAGGGCGATGTCGACGTAGAGGATGGTCGCGAGATGAACGACGAGCGGGCTGCCGAGAAACATCGCCGCGGCGAGCCAGCCGGCGTGCGGGGCGAAGCGGTTGCCCCAGCGGATGAGGAGCGCCGCGAGGAGGATCAACTCGAGCAGCGCGACAAAGTGCGTGGCGATCCCGCCGCCGAGGAGGAAGGCGGGGACGCAGAGGAGCTCGTGGAGGATGGGGAAGACGGGAAAACGCAGATCGGAATGCCAGCGGATCGCGCCGTCGCGGGCGATGGCCTGGACGAACGGGAGGTGGTAGAGCGTCTCGTCGAACGCGATCGGCGGGTAGAGGGCCAGCGCGACAAGCGGGAGGAGCAGGAGCGCGCAGAGCGCGATCCGGAGGGAGCGCATGTGGGAGAGAGTAACGTAGGGCGCGGCAGCGGGGATGACGCGGGGGATCGGCGGCGGCGGAGTGGTCGCGCACTTCCGACGCAATGACGCGGTGCGCAATCTCTTCGAGGTGCGGTATGACGCCGGCTCGGGCGCGGCGACGTTCACGAATCTCGACGGGCACAAGAACACGGGCTACGGCGACATTCCGGCCAACTCGATCGTCGTCACGCCGGCGGGCACGATTTACGTCGGCAACGACTATGGCGTCGTGCAGAAGCAGAGCAACTCCAGCGTCTGGCATCTGCCGGCAGGCGGCCTGCCGAACCTGAACGTGCCGGACCTCGTGTATGTCCCGGAGAAAGGAACGATCTACGCCGCGACGCACGGGCAAGGCGTCTGGCAGTTGAAGGTGCACTGAGTTGTGCGCCAGGGGGGCGGGCTTCCAGCCCGCCTCCCCACGCGCCGAGGGTTCGTTACGGCGACAAGCGTGGTGTCAAGAACTGAAATGCTTCGACGGCTCTCCAGCTTCCGGCCAGGAAACCCGCCAGTGACCCGAGCCCACACAGCAGCGTAACGACGAATGCGCCGTTGGATGTCTTATGCCAGTTGATGCTGCTGAAACAATTCGTCACGAAAATCGAACCGTAGGACAACAGAGCGAAGAAGATTCCAGCGATGAAACACAGTAATGCCGTGACGAAGATACGCATGCTTTGCTGCGGGATTGCTCCTTGATGATCCAACAGGTGTCCGATGAATGTCAGAAAAACGATGATGGCGCCGCCATTCATCGTGAGCAAAGCCCGGAGCGCCGAATGCCCGCTGCTGACGACGGTGTCATACTTCTTCACCTTGTCGACTTCGGCGGGCGATTCTCGCGTGGACGTCAGCGCTTTCCATTCTATTTTGCGCATGAGGTTGTCCAGTGAACAGCATTGTCAGTTTGGCGCATCGATCGTTCCTCCGTTTTGCGATGAATTTAGCGCGGACTTGACGCCTGTCTGACAGGGTCGCCCCTCTCGATCGACGGATCTCACGTCCTGGCCATTCACTGCAGCAATTGCTCGCATGAATCGATAGTGGGATGCGCGTGCACCAATCGCCGTGTTGCCGGCAAATTGATAAGGACGTTGCTCGCTGGCGATCGCCAGGATGAACGCCTCTCGGCGACCGCTGTCAATGAGTTGGCGGTAGTCCGGCTCGACTGACATGATCGCGCCCCGATACGGTGCCTGACGGCAATCGATAAACGGGAGCGCGACTCCGAATGTGGAGTCCATGAGAGCGATGCGGACGATGCTGAGAACCCTTCCAGACACCAGTGCGATCAGCATGACCAGTACAGCCCCGCCGATGGTCGGGGTGACTCCGGTTCCTCTCCAAAGCTCTCGTAGCCGTGGAGAAACGAAACAAAGGCCATACAAGGCGATCACGCCAGGAACGACGTAGGCGATGAGCAACCCGAAGTCGAGAGCAGAGAACGGCATCCGAGAAATGTACGTCCGTGCCGATATCCTGACAAATGGACACTTGGCAGCTGCACAAATGGACGCTTGGCAGCTGCAGGCGCTCGGGCGGAGTAAACTCGCTCTCATGGCAAAACGTGCCGCATGGCTCCTGGTGGTCGTCGCTCTCTTCATGTCCTGCCAGAAGCCGGGGGAGGAGGGAGGGTTCGTGGAAGGACGGCAGGCGTTTCGCGAATTGCTCGCGTTGCGCGACCAGATTTCCAAAGAGTTTCACGAAACGGTTGGCGACGTGAGCGTCACCCCCGACAAACGGATGATCGTCAAGTTCGTCGACTCACCGCTCAGCTCCCGTACGCCCGAAGAAAAACAGCAGCGCGCCGACGCAGTCGCTGCGTTCGTTCTGAAGAATTACAAGCAGCCCGTATCGTCCGTTGCCATCCAATTTGTCTCCGGAACCGCCGAGTCCCGCGCATCCGCGAACGCAGTGGAAATCTACGTCGGGCGATCGAGCGTGCAACGCTGATTGTTGGCGCGTCGCCGCATCCGCGCGCGCAGAACGATCTCGATCACTGTCGCAGCGAAGATCGTCGACAACGCACCGAGGGCCACGTACCAGCCGATGGTGGGCGTCACGAAAAGCGCAAAGAGATAAATCTCAAAAGCGAAGAGAACGCACGCCGGAAGCTGTAAGACGACGAGCACGAAGCCACTGGTGCTCATGCGCGGACGGAATCCCTCGGCGATGACGAGTGCCAGCGCGCCGCAGTAGACGAGCAGGATGAGCGCCGTCGAGCTCGCGTCGTGGATCGGGACCATGACAGTGGTTTGTCCGCGATAGGTGCACGTAGACACCGGCAGAAACAGGCATGCCACGAGTACGACCGCGGCGACGAGCCGCACGTAGTAGTTCCAGCTGAGACGCATGAGACCAGTATGGGGCGCAGAGGGCAGAGGGCAGAAGCGAGACGGCGCGTCACATTCGCGCGTGATTGTCGACACGTGTTCCCGCTTGCTCTGCGGCTGAGACTCTGTCGCAGCATGAGAGCCGCAACATTCGCACTCGTCATTCTCCTCGTCACCTCCACCCTGAGCCTCGCGGCCGGCGAGCCTTCGCCGATCGAGGACCACAACTTCATGCTCGAGGCGGGTCGGAACCGCGACAACGCCGTCCTGCAATACAACAGCTTCTTCTTCCGCGGCGCGACCGCGATCGAGCTCGCGCAGGAGTGGGCGGTGTCGTCGCCGAAGCACCAGCTCGGGTACACCATCCCGATCTACAGCGACGAGCGGACCGGTCTCGGCGACGTCACGCTCAACTATCGCTATCAGCTCCTCGGCGAAGGGGAGTCGCGCGTTGCACTCGCGCCGCGCGTGTCGCTGATCCTCCCCACGCGCAGCGCGCACTTCGGCGAGCGCTCCGGCGGCGTTCAGGTCAACCTGCCGCTCAGCGCGTCGATCACCTCGCGCCTTGCGACGCACACGAACGTCGGCGCGACCTGGTTCGTCGACCGCGGCGAGCGAGAGCTCAACCTCGGACAGAGCATCGCCTTCGACGTCACCGAGCGCATGGCGGTCTCCGTCGACGCGGCCTACACGCGCTGCGGCGGCGGCTCGCACCTCTTCGTCGTCCGCCCCGGTGTGCAGTTCTCCCTCGACGGGCCCCGCGGCATGAGCATCGCGCCGGGCGTCGCGTTCCCGACCGGCGGCGGCGTGCTCGTCTACGTCGCGCTGGAGCACCCTCTGAACTGAGGTGTCGATCATCACATACGGACGTACGGCCCCGCCGTAGCTTTCTGTTTCAGTGATCACCGAGCAAGTTCTCTCGATCGTGCGACATGTGCCCGTGATTGGCGGCTGCGGCGCGCTCCTGTTTCTCGCCTGGGGAGTGTTGCGCCGCAGCCTCGACATCACGCTCGCCGCGCTCTCCGCGTTCGTCGTCGTCGGCGTGGTCGCCATCCCGGTGTTTCTCCAGGGCGACCGCCGCGACGCAGCCATCGCCGCGATGGTCGGCCTCGAAGCCGCGGCCGCGGTCGCGCTGGCGGCCCTCTTCGTCTGGTTCACGACGCGCCGCTATCCCACATTCCCCGCTACGGCCGCGCTGATCCTCGGCATCCTCGCGGGCGTGCTCGTGGTGCGGGTCGCCGTGATGTGACGAACGATCCATCGCCTTGTGGCATTGGCCACCGCGACCGCGTGACTGCGCTCGGACAATCGATCGTGCAGGAGGTTTTCGATGACCATCGTGCACGAGACGGTGCGCCCGATCTTCGCGCATCGCGTGTCGCTCCTCGGGACCGAGAACGCCTTCCGGATCGGCCCCTGGATCCGCGAAGTCGAGCAGCAGGGCCATCGCGTCATCCGCTGCAACCTCGGCGAACCGGACTTCCCGCTGCCCGAGCACATCGCCGCCGAGGTGAAACGGCGCATCGACGCTGGCGAGACGCACTACGTCGATCCGCAGGGCATCGAACCGCTTCGGATCGCCATCGCCAAAACGATGAGCGAGCGCCGCGGCATCACGATCACTCCGGATCGCGTGGTCGTCTTTCCCGGCGCGAAGCCGCCGATCGGTTTCGCGCAGCAGATCTACTGCGACGCCGGCGATCAGGTGATCTATCCCAGTCCCGGGTCCTATCTACGAATCCTTCACGCGCTTCGTCGGCGCTGTGCCGATCCCGCTGCACCTCGAAGAATCGCGCGGCTTCGCATTCAGCGGACGCGATCTCGAGCCGCTCATCACGCCGCGCACGAAGCTGATCATCCTCAACTTCCCGTCCAATCCCACCGGCGGAGTTGCGACGCGCGCGCAACTCGAAGACATCGCGGACGTGATCCTCGGTCGAGGAGAACGTGCAGTGGATGCGCGGGCTTCCATCGATGTGGCAATCGCTCTACTTCGCTTTTGCGGCCGGCAGCGCGATCATCGCCAGGATGGCTGTGTACGTGTAGAGCACGTATGCCACGCTGTACCAGAACAGCTTCCAGGCTTCGCCGCTGACGAACATCGCGACAACAAAGGTGATCGGCAGCGTGTACCACGCCAACCAGATAGAGAATGGACTCGTGACGCGCAGCGGCCAGAAGATCCAGTGGCGCGAGATTCGTGCTGCCTTCACGAACATTGGATTGTCCGGTTCGAGTGCGGCGGCACGCGTGAAGTGATCTGCCACTTCGCGAAGGCGGCCACTCTGAACGAGAGCGACGCCACGAAGCCAGTGTTCCTGCGCGCCCTCTGGCTCCGCTTGCAACAGATCGCGCGTCAGTTCCTCGGCGTTCGATGAGTTCATCGTCAGGAAAGCGCGGGCGTTGCGCACGCCACGCAATTCGGGTCCGAGGTGCGCCGCGCGTTCAATGACTTTCTCCGCGACCTCACTCTTTCCGGTTCCGGCCAGGATCATCGCGTGCACTGCATGCGCTTCTGCATTCTCCGGATGGAGCCGAAGAGCCTCGACGATCGCCTGCTCCGCTTCGACGAATCGGGAGCTCATGAAAAACGAGCGAGCCATGGCGTGATGGAGGTACCCATTCTCCGCCTCCAGCGCGAGGCCGTGCCGCGCGGACTCGAGTGCTTCTTCATAACGCTGCAGTTGGTGAAACGCGTTTGCGCGCCAAAGCCACGTCACCGCGAGCTCAGGCGACGCGTGCTTCAACGCGTCGAGCGCGCGTGCGCCGCGCTTCAGGTGCACGTACCTTTCGGCGAGCATGATCGCCTGCGCATGGTCCACGATCCAGCAGGAACGCGCGTTCGGCGCACCGCCTTCCATGCCGGCTGGTTACAATGCCCCGCACAAAGTGAGTACAACCGATCCCTCAGTCCTTCAGGCCGTCGAGGCTGCGGTGGAGAATGCGCCGGACAACCGCGCGTTGCGGATGCATCTCGCTCAGCTGCTCTTCGACGCCGGGCGTCCTGCGGATGCGTTGCCGCATTGTGCGCGTTTGCTCCAGGACGTGCCCGATGACCTTCCCGTCCTGCGTCTCGCCGCGAGCGCCGCTGAGGAGTCGGGTGATGTTGCGCGCGCGGCGTCGTTCCGTCGACTCGCGGGTGCGCTCGATCCGCAGCCGACGAAGGCCGATGGCGACGTCGTGAAACTGCGCATCATCGACGGAGGTGCGAAGGGCGATGCGGAGGTCGAGCGTCCGACGATCCGGATGCGGGACGTCGCCGGCATGGAGCAGGTCAAACAGCGCATCGAGCTCGCGTTCCTTGGACCGCTGCGCAATCCCGAGATGCGCAAGCTCTATGGAAAATCATTGCGCGGCGGACTCCTGTTGTACGGACCTCCCGGTTGTGGCAAGACCTTCATCGGCCGCGCGATCGCCGGAGAGCTCGGCGCGGCGTTCCTGTCGATCGGTCTGTCGGATGTCCTCGACATGTACTACGGCGAGAGCGAGCGGAAGCTTCACGAGATCTTCGAGACCGCCCGACGCATGGCACCCTGTGTCGTCTTCATCGACGAGATCGACGCCCTCGGACGCAAGCGCAGTTTCCTGCGCGAGTCCGCGGGACGAACGCTCGTCAATCAATTGCTCGTGGAGCTGGACAGCATCGAGAGTGAGAACGAAGGGCTGTTCGTTCTTGCGGCAACGAATCATCCGTGGGATGTGGACTCCGCGCTGCGTCGCCCGGGACGGCTCGATCGCATGTTGCTCGTGCTGCCTCCCGACGCGCCCGCGCGTCAGGCCATTCTGAAATCCGCGCTCGCGGAGCGTCCCGCTTCCGGCGTGGACATCGCGCTGCTCGCCGCGAAGACCGAGGGACACTCGGGTGCGGACCTCGTCCACGTCGTCGACTCCGCGGCGGAGCTGGCGATGGCGGACTCGCTCGCGACGGGCAACGTGCGTCCGATCGCGATGAATGATTTCGCCCAGGCGCTCACCGAGGCGCGGCCGAGCACGCGGTCGTGGTTCGACACGGCGCGCAACTACGCGCAGTTCGCGAATGACGGAGGCATGTACGACGAGCTCCTCGGGTACATGCGCAAGCAGAAGTTGCTATGACGTCCGAGCTCGACGAGCTGTTGCGGCCGACCGTGGCCCCGTCCGCGCCGCGTGGACCGCTGCCGTGGCGCGTCTCGTCGCAATTCTGGGTCGCGTTCTTCGGCGGCGTTCCCGCCATCACTGCGATCGCATTCCTGAACGCGGGGCGCCTTGGCGCGAGCGCCAGCAAGCGGCGATGGATCCTTTCGAGCGGAGGCGTAGCGCTCCTCCTCACGATCGCGCTGATGGGGTGGCTCACTGCGATCGAGGAGCATCGCAGCACGACCCGCATCGTCGTGCGCGTGAACGCGGTGCTGTTGTACCTGGTTCTCGCGCGCATTCAGCGCGATGACGACGGACGCCATCAGGTGTTCGGTTCCGGCGAATACGCGTCGTTGTGGATCCCCGGAATCGTCGCGACAGTGGTCAGTGGCGTTGCGTTGGTGGGCATAGCGTTGCTGGCAATCTCCTTCATGAAATGAGCGATCGCGCGCGGCATCTCATCGCTTTGGGCCGGTCGCAGGAAGCGATCGCGGAGCTGGACAAGTCGTTCGACTCCGAAGATCCGGTGCAGTGGTGGGTGCGCGCGCTGGCTCTGTTCGATCTCGATCGCATCGATGACGCTCTGAAGGCAACGGCCAGCGGACTGTCGATCGATCCCGAGTCGGTGCTGTTGCTGGACGTCGTTGCGCGCTGTCAGGTTCGTCGCGGCGACCTCGTCGCGGCCGAGGAGGCGGCGCTGGCGGCACTGCGCGTCGATCCCGAGGATGCGGATCTGCTCGCGCTCTATGCCCTGATCGTCGCGAAGGCGGGGCAACTGGAGAAGGCGAAGAAGCTCGTCGCGCAGGCACGCCGACTGGATCCGGAGAGCACCAGCGCGCTGCGCGTGGAGGCGGCGATCGCGTCGTCACGCGGGGACGATCGCGAGACGCTGCTGCGCAGCCGCGAGATTCTGTCGATCGATCCCGAGGATCGGCACGCGCACTTGCTCGCGGGCGAGGTGCTGCACAATCGTGGCGATGTCGCCGATGCGGCGGAGTACCTGCGCACGGCCGTCGTCAACGATCCGCGCGATGCCGTGGCGGCGCAGATCGCGCGGGAGAATCTCGCCTGGCGGCATCCGCTCATGTGGCCGTTGCGTCCCGTGCATCGCTTCGGCGGAGCGAGAGTGTGGATCGCAGGGATCGTGCTGCTCATGCTTGCACGGATGACGAAGAACTCGACGGTGATCCTCAGCGTCGCGATCGCGTGGGTGGTGTACTGCATCTACAGCTGGGTGGTGCCACCGCTGGTGCGCCGCATGGTCCGCTGATCTGTCGCGCTCCTGCGCAGCACGAACGCGCTCCCGATCAGCACCCACAACGCGATCGGCACGACCGACGCGCGCTCGCCCGGACCGGACAAGAGCTCGCCGAGGTTGAAGCTCGCCCATTCCGACTCGCCGGAGCCGGGCGGGTGGCGGTGGTGCGGGTAGGCCTCGTCGATCGCGTTTGCGTTGATCGACACATGCCCGACGACGTTGTCGCGAAAGCCCAACGCATGTGCGATGTGGGGCGCCACTCTGCCGGTCTTGAACGCGGGCAGGACGTACCCACGCATCGGACGCGTGATCGTGCCGATCGGCATCGGATCGACCGCGGTTGCGAGGAACTGCATCGCGAATGAGGCGAGTCCGAGGATGCAGGCGATGCTCCATAGCCAACGGCCGCGTAAATAGAGCAGCGGAATGCCCATCAGCGGAATGATCGGCAGCAGATACCGCGGGCCGATCGCAGATCCGCCGGCCCAGCCGTTGAAGCTCGAGACGGCGAGGAGGAAGATCAGCGCGATCGCTGCAATGATCGCAGTCGAGTTTATCCCGCGGGTAGACGCGGGATCTCCGGTCATCCCGCGCAGGACATGCCACAGGCGCCGGCGTCGCGGTGCCGCCAGAGATCCCGCGTCTTCGCGCGGGATAAACTGAACGACCGCGCCGACAAATGCGAGCAGCAGTACGGGCGAGATGACGAACAGTCCGCGATATTCGCTGAACGTCAGACCCCACAGCGCCTCCAGCGATGGCGCGCGAAAGACGCCGAATAAAAGGCCTTGTTCCGTGAACTCCTTGCTGACTTCGACCGACGTGACGAACGGCGATCCGAAGCAGGCGTATTGATACAGCGTCAGGAGGATCGCGAACGGAAGTCCGCCCAGCGCGAACCGCAGCGCGGGTTTCCATCCGCCTCGGACGAGCGCCGCGACGAACAGCACCACGGCGGCGAGGATGCAGAGGTAGAAGCTCACGCCGGCGATGCCGGCCGCGGCGCCGGCGAGGAGCGGCCGTTCGTCGAGCCACACGAATGCGAGCAGGAGGAAGAGCGCCGGAGGCACGTGCGCATAGAGCAGCGTCGAATACGGAAAAACGATCGTGCCGAACGCGATGATCAGCGCGACTCCCGCGGCCGCGAGAGGCGAGACGCGGCGGCGGCCGTACCAGAAGAGCACGACCGGAATCAGCGCGCCGGTGAGTCCGCACGTCGCCGCGGTCACGAGCCACGCGTTGAGCGTCAGAAGCGCCGTCGAATCCGTCGGCGCGTCGAACATACGCTCGATCGCGTACAGCGCCGCGTACGGAATCGCGGCGAGAAACGACACGCCCGGAGGCTTGTTGTTGTACGCATGAGCGACATCGCCGTGACGCACGACCGAGATGTCGCCGGTGTTCGCGTGATAGCCGTCGATGTGGAGCGTCTGCCGCTCGACGAGCGCGCGTGTGAGATCGAAATTCGCGTTCTGGTTCCACCCGCCGCCGCTGAAGAACCATCCGTACGTCACGAACGCCAGCAGGAAGAGGGTGAGCGCGACGCGCCGATCGTGTGCGATCACAGTTTGTGCTTCGCCTCGAACATCTTCCGTCCCGCCGCGATGGCTTCATGCGGCAGCTCGACGGGCGTGCCGAGGGCCAGTGCCTGAAGGTAGACCTGCGCGCAGGACTCCATCACCAGCGCGACGTGCATCGCCTGCGCGAGATCGCGGCCGACGCAGACGTTGCCGTGATTGGCGAGGAGCACGCCCGCGCGATCGCCGAGGGCGCGGACGACGTTCGTGCCGACGGCGTCGGTGCCGGTGAACGCGTACTCCGTCACGTCGATCGTGCCGCCGAGGTAGAGAACCATCTCGTCGATGATGGGCGGGAGGGGGCGGCGGAGGACGGAAAGCGTGGTGACGTAAGGTCCGTGCGTGTGCACGAGCGCCCCGACCTCGGGACGCGAGCGATAGACGGCGAGATGCATCGGCAGTTCGTACGACGGCGTGCCGTCGAGCGCCTCGCCGGACGCGACGTCGACGATCACGATCTGCTCCGGCACCATGGTCTCGTACGGAACGGCCGAGGGAGTGATGACGATTCGCTCAGCGTCGATGCGGCGGCTCACGTTGCCCGCGGAACCGACGACCAGTTCCGCTTCCCACATCTTCCGCGCGTAGGTCCAGCACTCGTGTTGTGCCTCGTCGATCATCGGGCGGAGCCTAGCATGGCCACGTTTTGCGATGATGTGACGCGTCCGCTCACGAAAATCAGGTGGGCGGAATCCCCATCGGGAAGTCGAATACGTTCATCGGGTCGTACACCTGCTTAATGTTGACCAGGTTGTCGAGATTGTTCCCGTAGTACGGGCGCATCAGGGTCTTGCGGTCCGTCGTACTGACGATGTCCCGGTCCGGGAAGTTGATGAACGAGCCCTCGGTGTACGGACGCATCCCATTCCGGAAGTTCTTGATCCAGTCGAGGCAGACACCGTCCAGTTCCGTCTTCGCCCACCAGGCCTGGTACTGCATCAGGAAGGGCTTGGTGCGGTATGCGAAACAGCTCCACTGATTGCGGGGGCCGTCCTGGACCACCCCGCCCAGCGAATGGAAGCTGATGTAGCGGCGGGCATCGGCCAGGGAAGTCGCGTTGATGTGACTCACGATTGCGTCCACGGCGTTCGATCCGAAAGGCGCGCCTGGATAGGTCGACGACACCTTGTGCCGGAAAAACGCGCCGCTGCAGGTGGTGCTCAGATCCTGCGGAGCGCCCGGAGGTCCGGGCTGGTACTGAGGGTGGGCGAAAATCGAGAGACCCGGTGATGGCGTGGGCGGCCAAACGGCCACCTGTTTGTACTCGATCAGTGCAGTCGCGTAGATGTTGGGCATCAGTCGCTTGAGGATCTCCGTGAGCTCGTCCTGGTCTCCCACGAAGTTCCCGACCACGAGCGAGGGCTTGTCCATGCTCTCGGTCCCGGGGGCGATGAGTCGGCAGAAACTGGTGAGCCGGTAGTCGTCGTCGCCGGGGAAGCGGGCGAGCCACTCGTCGAGCACGGGCCGCATCAGCTTCCGATCGCTCCATGTAGCGGTGAACTGCGTGACGGCCTTGACCTTGCCTGGTTCGAACTTGAAGGGAACGAGCCTGAACTCGAATTCGGTCGCCACGCCGAAATTGCCTCCGCCTCCGCCGCACACGGCCCAGTGCAGGTCCTTGTTCGGGTCGCCCGATGCCCCGCTCACGTCGATCGCGTGAAAGTCCTCGATTGGGCCGTTCATGAAATGAGTGACCATCCGGAAGCGGTCCAGCCAGTCGCAGGTGAGACCGAGGGCGCGGGCGAAGAGGCCCCAGCCGCCGCCCTGCACCAGTCCTCCGACGCGGACGTCCTCGCACGCGCCGCCGGGAAACAACAGGCCCCGACTCAAGACCGCCGTGTAGATGTCGCCGAGCTTCGCGCCGGGGCCGATGCGCACCTTGTCGTACTTGTCGTCGAACTCGATCTTGTTCATTCTCGAGACGTCGACCATCAGGACTCGGTCGCCGGAGCACATGCCCTCGTGCTGATGGCCGCCGGACCGGACGCGGATCGGGTACTTTCCGGCTCTTGCCATGCGCAGGGCGTCCACGACGTCCTGTTCCGTGGAGCAGTAGCAGATGAGACTCGGATCGTAGTCGAAGCGTGCGTTGGAGATTTTCCGGTCCTGTTCGTAGTCACGGTCTCCGGGACGGACGATTTCCATGGGATGTCTCTCCTCGCAGAGAGGGTAGCACTCCCGCTGCGGAATGCCGGCATTCCGGATGTCATCCTGAAACCGCGCAGACGGCGAAGGACCTCCTGCCGAATGGCGACCCGCGCACGAAAGAGGGGATCCTTCGCTGTCTGCGCAGCTTCAGGATGACAATGACGCCGGAGATGATGGGAGCGTGAACCTGCTTCATCTGTTCGATCTCTCACTGCTCGCGCGTGTGAACGAGCCCGCGCTGGAATGGCAGGGGAGGACGTACACCTTCGGCGAGCTCGAGGCGCGGAGCAACCGAGTGGCGCACGCGCTGCTGGCCCGCGGTTACGCGAAGGGCGATCGCCTCGGCGTGTACCTCGCGAATCGCATCGAGTTGATCGATCTCTATCTCGCGTGCGTGAAGACCGGCGTGATCTTCGTGCCGATCAACATCCTCTATCGCGAGAGGGAGATCGCGCACATCGTCGCGGATGCGGAAGTGCGGGAGGTGATCGACGCGGACTCGTTGATCGAGCCTGAGGGACGGGCTGAAGCCCGTCCTACATCGACACTCGATGGAGGAACGCCCGCCGCGATCGTCTACACCTCGGGGACGACGGGCGCGTCGAAGGGCGCGGTGCTCACGCACGACAACTTCGCGGCGAACGCGGTCACGCTGACGACTGCCTGGCAGATCTCGGATCGCGATCGTCTTCTGCTCGCGCTGCCGCTGTTTCACATTCACGCGCTCGGCAACGGACTGCACACGTGGCTCGTGAGCGGATGCCGGATGCGTCTCCTGGAACGTTTCGATCATCGCAGCGCGGCCGACGAGTTTCTCGATTTTCAGCCCACGCTCTTCTTCGGTGTGCCGACGATGTACATCCGTCTGCTCGAGACCGATCCCGCGCGTGCGAGTGAGATCGGCGCGCACATGCGCCTCTTCGTATCCGGCTCCGCGCCGTTGCCCGCACATGTGCTCGAACAGTTTCGCGCGCTCTTCAGCCACACGATCCTCGAGCGCTACGGCATGACCGAGACGTTCATGAACATCAGCAATCCGTACATCGGCGAGCGTCGCGCGGGGACTGTGGGTCTGCCGCTGCCGGGTGTGTCGGTGAGGGTCGAGAACGGCGAGGTGCTCGTGCGCGGTCCAAACGTCTTCACCGGATACTGGCGTCGTCCCGACGCGACCGCGGCCGCATTCACGAGCGACGGATTTTTCCGCACCGGCGATCTCGCCACCGTCTCGCCGGACGGCTACTACACGCTCCTCGGGCGCAAGTCCGATCTGATCATCTCCGGCGGCTTCAACATCTATCCGCGCGAAATCGAGGAGTTGCTGCTCGAGCAGCAGGGCGTCGCGGAAGCCGCGGTCGTCGGCATGCGCGACGACGTGCGCGGCGAGGTGCCGGTGGCGTACATCGTCGGGATGTTCGACGCGGCGGCGCTGGAGCGTGTCTGCCGCGAGCAGCTCGCGTCGTTCAAGGTGCCGCGGCGGTTCGTGAAGGTGGAGTCGATTCCGCGAACGGCGTTAGGCAAGGTGCAGAAGCACTTGCTATGACGACCCCACGAATTGCTCGGTCAGAATCTCGCGGAAGCTCGTCCCCGCGGCCTCGAAACGCAGAAACGCGCGGACCATCAGCGGCTCGGACATCGGCGAGCGTGTGTCCTGCGCGATCGCTGTGGCCACCAAGCCGACCGTGCGCGTCTCGCCGGGCGGAATGACTTCGTTGAAGAGCTTCGTCGTGCGTTGCAGCGTGTACTGCGTCATGCCGGGTGAGCTCACGTCGACCTCGCGCAGACGCAAGGGGACGTTCGCGCGGTTCGTGACCTGCACGTCGATGGAGACGGATGTCGTCGACAACGACCCGAAGAAAAGCGGGCCAGCCTGCCGGATGACGATCTGCGGTTGCGCGACGCTGGCGGGACGATCCGCGGCGCTCGCGCAACCAACGGCGAGAATGAGTGCGGATAAGAGAAGGTTGCGCATGGCAGGATGTTACGCATCATGCGTGCCGCGCTGTTCGCGTTGTTGATCGCTCTGCCACTGTTTGCTGAGCCGTTGCGCGTGCACGTGACGGTCGCGTTGTGCGACAACGCGACGCAGGGGATCGTGCCGGTCCCGGCTGCGATCGGCGATGGCAACGATCCGCGCACGAATCTCTACTGGGGCGCAATGTACGGCGTGAAGTCGTGGCTGAAGCGCGACGGCTGGAAGGTGGAGAAGATCGCATCGCCGCATCCGTTCGTGCTGGAACGAATCACGGCGCGGAAGAAAATCGGCAATCGCGACGTCGTGCTCACTGCCGACGCGTGGCGGGGGAGCCGCATCCGCGAGGCGATCACGTCATTCCTCGAACGCACGTCGATGGACGGAGCGGACGTCGTCGCGTACGTCGGTCACGATGGTTTGATGGAGTTCGACGTCGCGCCGCGTGTACAACGTGCGGCGAAGAAGCCGCGCTCGATCGTCCTCGCCTGCGCGAGCCTGCAGTACTTCGCGTCGCACCTGAAGCGCGCCGGATCTCCGCCACTGCTGCTGACGACGGGTCTCATGGCGCCCGAGGCGTACACGCTCACCGCCGCGATCGACGCGCACGCGCGCGGCACCGACGTCCGCGAGGCCGCGGCGCAGGCGTATCACCGGTATCAGAAGTGCGGGGTGGGGGCGGCGCGAAGATTGTTTTTCTAGGAGTGCGGTGGCGAGGGCGGCGGGCGGCGGGCAGCCACCGCTCTGGTACGTCCGCAGCGCCGCCGCCCGGCCTACCAGAGCGGTGGCTCTCCGCCGCCCACCAACCGCGCCACCGCACTCCTAGATTACGCCGCCTCTTCGTTCCGCGTATCGCTGGTGATCTTCCCGTCGCGGATCTCCACCCTTCGACTCGCCCGCTTCGCGAGGGCGGGGTCGTGGGTGATGATCACCAGCGTGCGGCCGGTCTTCCAGAGCTCCTGGAAGAGTCCCATGACGTCGGTGCCGGAGCTGGTGTCGAGATTTCCGGTGGGCTCGTCGGCGAGGATGATGTCGGGATTCATGGCCAGCGCGCGGGCGATCGCGACGCGCTGCATCTGGCCGCCGGAGAGCTCGGTCGGTTTGTGATCGACGCGGTCGCCGAGGCCGACTTTGCCGAGGAGCTCGATCGCGCGCGCGCGGCGCTGTTTCAGACTCACGCCGCCGAAGAGCATCGGCAGTTCGACGTTCTCCTGCGCGCTGATGTGCGGCAGGAGGTTGAAGTTCTGGAACACGAATCCGACGCGGCGGTTGCGGATCTCGGCGAGCGTGTCGCGATTCACGCCGGCCACGTTGTCGCCGCCGATGGAGTACGTCCCGTCGGTCGGCGTGTCGAGGCAGCCGATGAGATTCATCAGCGTCGATTTGCCGGAGCCGGACGGGCCGACGATGGCCACGAACTCGCCGGGGAAGATGTCGAGGTCGACGCCCTTGAGCGCCTCCACCTTCACCTTGCCGGTGTCGTAGACCTTCCGGATGTTCGCCATCGCGATGATCGGCTCGTTCTTGTTCATCGTTTCCTCATTCATAACGCAGCGTGGAAGCCGGGTCGATGCGCGCGGCGCGGCGCGCGGGGAAGTATCCGGCCAGGAGGCCGATCAGTCCGAGGATCGCGGACGTGGCAATGCCGATCTCCGGCGACAACGTCGGCCGTCCGAGGAACGACATCACCTTGTTGTTCTCGATCGGCAGATACGTGGCCGCGGCGACGAACATCGTCGCGATGATGATGCCCACCGCGCCGCCGATGAACGTGTACACCAGCGCCTCCAACACGAACGGCCAGATGATCCAGCGCGCCTTCGCGCCGAGGGCCATCTTCACGCCGATCTCGCGGGTGCGCTCCTTGATCACCGCGAACATGATGTTCGCGACGCCGACGCCGCCGATGAGCAACGTGAGCGCGCCGACGATGCCGAGGAACATCTGAATGCCGCCGGTGATCATGCGGTTGATCTTCGCGCTCTTGACCGTGTCCCATGTGCCGAACGCGCGATCGTCGGTCGGGTCGTAGCCGAGCTTCGGCCCCATGACGTCGTTGTACTTTTTCAGCGCGCCCTTCATGTCCTCGGGCTTGTGCACCTCGATGAGGACGTTGTTCAGCCGTTCGCGGCCGAACTGCGCGCGGAACGTCGTGATCGGGATCGTTCCGTGCGTCGCGTCCGGGCCTCCATACGTTCCCATCTGCGTCTTCTTCTGCATCACGCCGATGACGAGATACGGCGCGTTGTTGACCAGGATCGTTTTCCCGACCGGATCTTCTTTGTCGAAGAGGTCCGTGGCCATCTCGTCGCCGAGGAAGATGACGCGCCGGCGCTGCTGCTCGTCTTCCGGGGAGAGCCAGCGTCCGCCGGCCACCGGGTAGTGCTTGCGCGCCTCGCCGTATTGCCAGCTCACGCCGATGATGCGGTTGTTGACGGTCTTCCCACCGTACGCCACCGGCGTGCGCCACGAAACGATCTCGCCGATGACGGACTTCAGCTCGGGCAGGCGGCTGCGCATGAACTCGAGATCGTCCAGACGCGGACGCACCGGACGTCCCGGCGGAAGGCCTTTGTACGCCTTCGTCGTCTCGCCCGGCCAGAGCACCGAGATGTTCTCGCCCATCGCACGACGGTTCTTGTCGAGCTGGCGCTTGAGGCCTTCGCCGAACGCGAGCAGCAGCAGAATCGCCACCGTTCCCCACGCGATCGCCGCGATGGTGAGGAACGCGCGTTTCTTCTGGAGCTGACTGGCGCTCGCGAAGAGAGAGAGGATGACGTGGAGGTCGCGCTTCATAGCTTCATCGCCACCACTGGATCCAGCCTCGCTGCTTCTCGTGCCGGGAAATACCCCGCGATCAATCCCACGAGCCCCAGTGCGAGCGACGTGAGAATTGCGACGATCGGGGAGAGCTCCGGTGCGCCGATGTACTCGATCGCGCCGGCGGTCAGGGGATTGCGCGGGAAGATCCAGCAGAGTCCCCAGGTGATGCCGAAGCCGATCGCGCCGCCGAGGGCGGTCACGAGCAGCGTTTCGAGGAGGAACTGCGAGAGGATCCAGCCCTGCTTCGCGCCGAGGGCCATCTTGATGCCGATCTCGCGGGTGCGCTCCTCGACGATCACGTTCATGATGTTCGACACGCCGATGCCGCCGACGATCAGCGTCAGCACGCCGATGATGCCGAGGAAGGCGTTGAACGAGAGCATGAAGATGTCGAAGAACTGGAACTGCTCGGTCGTGTCCCAGATCGACAGCGCTTCCTTGTCGTTCTTGTCGAAGCGGAGGCGGTGGCCGAACGCCGTGCGCACGCGCTCGAGGAAAGCCTTGCTCTCGCTCGCGTCGACACCCTGCATGACGATGTTGTCCACGTACTTGTCGCCGGTGAGCGCGCGGAAGGTGGAGGAGGGGATGAACGCCTTCTCCTTGTCGCGGCCGCTGTAGCTCGAGTCCTGCGGCTTCGCCTTCAGCACGCCGACGATCGTGAACGGAGACTGATTCAGGAGAATGGTCTTTCCGATCGCGTCCGAGTCGCCGAAGACGTTCGTCTTCAATTCGTCGCCGATGAAGACGACGCGGCGCTGCGTGGCGTCGTCGATCGGGTTGATGAAGCGACCTCCCATTTCCGGGATGAGGTTGCGCATCTCGCCGAACTCGGTGACGACTCCGGAGATGTCGACGGAGATGGTCTTCGTGCCGTAGTCCATGCGCATGGAGGTCATGTACTCGCCCGACACGCGTTTGAGTCCAGAGACTTCGGTGCGGATCGCGGCGAGGTCCTCCTCGGCAACGCGCAGTCGTCGTCCCTTGCCCAGTCCCTCGTAGGGAATGGAGGTGAGTCCCGGCCAGATGATGACGATGCGGTCGCCGAGTCCCGCGGTGTTCTTGATGAGCTGCTTGTGCAGCCCCGTTCCGAACGCGAGCATCAGACTGATCGCAACCGTTCCCCACACGATCCCGAAGATCGTGAGGAACGTGCGCAGTTTTTCGGTGCGCAGGTCGCGGAAGAGCTGGCGAAGGACCTCTTTGAAGGTGACCATGATCGAGTCGTCGAGTCTTCGAGTCTTCGAGTCGTCAAGCCGGCGTGTCGTCGAGGCTCCTTGAAGACTCGACGACTCGAAGACTTGTCGGCTAGGAAATTTCCTTCGGCGGCCGCTCCACGACCTTCTGTCCCTTCGAGAGCCCGCTCACGACTTCGACGTTGAGACCGTCGGAGATGCCGGTCTTGATCTCCTTCTTCGTCGGTTCCTTTTTCGGATCGGCATTCGGGAGCTCGACGAACGTCTTCTTGCCGCCGTCTTCGAAGAGCACGAGGCGCTCGGGGAGGACCAGGACGTCTTTCTTCTCGCGGATGATCACGTCGGCGTTGGCGGAGTAGCCCGCGCGCAGGGTGATCTTCTGGCCGGGATCGAGCTCGATCTCGACGTCGAACAGCGTGGCGCCTTCTTTCTGCTGCGCCTGTGGGGCGATGCGCTGGACTTTGCCGGTGACGACGTCGGTAGGAAGCGCGCCGACTTTTATGCGCGCGGTCATGCCCATGGAGAGCTTGCCGACGTCGATCTCGTCGACGGTGCCTTTGAAGATCAGGTCGGACATGTCGGCGATGGTCGCCATCTCGGTGCCGGGCTGGTAGGACGTGAGCGGGACGATCGGGTCGCCCTCGTTGACGAGGCGCGTGAGCACGGTGCCGGCGGCCGGCGCGCGGATGACCGATTCCTGGGCGCCGCTGCTGGTGCTGGAGAGATTGCCGCGGCGCGTGAGCTGCCGGTCCTGCTGCGCTTTGTTCAACGCGACTTTCGCGAGCTCGTAGCTTTCTTTCTTCGCTTCAACGTCCGACTTCGGCAGCACGCCGCCGCGGGAGAGCTCAAGGGCGCGGTTGTAGTCGCCCTCGGCGCGCCGGAACGAAGCCTCCGCGGACTCGACGCGGCGATCGACCTCGGTGACTTCGAGCGGAGTGGGCGTAGGCGCGATCTCGAACAGCGGATCGCCGGCCTTCACCGTATCGCCGACCTCGACCATCGCCCTGCGGACGATCCCCGAGATCTTCGACTTCACCTGGAACTTCTGGCGGGGCTGGATCTGGCCGACGGCAACTGCCTTCTCGACGATCGTCCCCTGCGTGACCTCGACTTCCTTCAATCCGTCGTCTTTCTTCTGCCCGTTGCGGACGACGGCATAGACGCCGACCGTACCGAGCGCGAGGACGATCAGAACGACGAGGATTTTTCCCAGTCTGGACATGACGTAGCTCTCCTGACAAATGCCTGTTACGTGAGGAAGTACGAAAAGTTGCTTAGAAGGTTAGGGAACACGGCTGGTCCGCTAAGATCGAGCTCGATGAGGATTCTCACCCGCCTCGCCATCGCCTTTGCGATCGCGCTGCTGCTGCCGTTTCCGGGGCCGCACATCGACCGCTATCTGCCGATCGCGTCCGTACTGTTCCGGCGTGATCTGCTCGAGGCGGATGCGGGCTTCTACATCGTCGCCGCCGCCGTGATCGCGGTGTACACGGGAGTCGTGTTCGGACTGTTGCTGCTCGTTCGCAAGCGTAGGTGATGTGTGGAGTGCGGAGGCAGCGCCTCCGCTTTCGAATTCGCGCGAATAGAAAAGCGGTGGCGTTGCCACCGCACTCCACATTAGATCGGTGGGCCGGGCGGGATTGTCGGGATCACCGGCGCCTGCCACGCCTCCGGCCTCGCGAGGAACCGTTCGATCTCATCGCGTGTCGCGCGGCGATGTGCGTTCTCCGCGACATCCGTGACCGCGGACAGCGCCGAGGACAATCGCCGCAGTCCGTCCAACGCCTCCGCGCGCGCCTGGGGATCCGCTTCTTTGTTGTTCGCGAGCTGCGCGAGGCGGGTCATGATCAACGTGCGCGTTGCGCGCGTGACCGCGCCGGAACGCGACGCGACATTGATGAGTGCATTGAGCACCTCGCGCAGCGACAGGTTCTCCTCCTGCTGTGCGAGTCGCGCGGCGCGTGCGGGATCGAGGAGCGCGGAGACCGTGATGTCCGCGCTCGTCATGGCCGCGGCGATCGGATCGAACGTCGGATCGGTGCGTCGCGGAAAGAGCTCCGTGTTCGCGTCGCCGTGTGCGTACGACGGCGGCGGGATCAGATCGCGGATGCGTTTCGGAATTTCGAGGAACTCCGGATCGAGCGTGGCCATGACCGCGTCGAGCGCCTCGCGCTGCCGCGCCGCGGAAACGACGCGCGGCGGCTCGACTGCGCCATACGTGAAGTCAACGCCGCCGATCGACTTCGCCGCGGCCTCGAGCTGATAGCGATGATGCAGATAGAGCGGGAGCAGCACTTCTTCGAGCTTAGACAGCGGCTCGCCCGCTTTCAGATTGCCCTGTCCGAACTGGTCGATCGCGATGCGGCGGACGTCGATCTCGTGACGCAGCGTGGCCACCGGATCTGTGCCGTTGTCCCACACCGATCCGAGGGGATGCGCGCCGCTGGCGGGACGCGAATGCGGATCGGAGACGAACAATGGCGTCGCGCGCGCGAGCGCATCGAGCTCGGCATCATTCGACACCGCCTGATACGCGTACTTGATCGCCGCGATGTCGTAAGCACCGACGCCGTTCGTGTAAGCCTCGGAGAGATCGAGCCTGCCGTCGACGATCTTCACGTACGGAGCCGGGTAATCCATCACCGAGGCGCGGCCGCCGTACGTCGATGCGGCCATGTTGTGATCGAGACCGAGCGTGTGTCCGACTTCGTGCGCCGACAACTGCCGGATGCGCTGGAGCGCCATTAGTGTCGGCGATGTTTTCGGATCGAGCTCGTCGTACCCGGACATCAATCCGCGCGCGAGCAGCACGTCCTGGCGGATGCGCAATGATCCGAGGAGGACGTGGCCTTTGAGGATCTCGCCGGTGCGCGGGTCGGTGATGCTCGAGCCGTACGACCAGCCGCGCGTGGAGCGATGCACCCAGTTGATGACGTTGTAGCGCACGTCGAGCGGATCGGCGTCGGGCGGGAGCACTTTCACCTGAAAGTGATCCTTGAATCCCGCGGCCGTGAATGCCTCGTTCCACCACGACGCGCCTTCGACGAGCGCGCTGCGGATCGGCTCGGGCACGCCGTTGTCGACGTAGTAGACGATCGGCTTTCCCTGTTCGAGTCGGTGCCGTGCGATCCAGCGCTTCGTGATCGGTTCCGTGAACGGCGACGCGTAGTCGTAGAACTCGATGCCGAAGATGCCGACGCGCGGGTCCTGCTTGCGCGGCACGTATCCAGGCTCGGGGAGCGCGACGAAGGAGTGATGCTGGCGGACGGTGAGCACGTCCGCGGTCGGCGTGACGCCGCGCACGAGATTGCCTGGACGATCGTTCGTCGTGAATGTGAGCGTCGCCTCGATCTCGGTGTTGCGCGGGAATGCTTTCGTGCGCGCGAGGTAGATCGCGCTGCGGTTGCGGTCGAGCGAGTAATTGCCCTGCTGCGCCTCGCGCAGACGGCGCGCGACACCGTGCGCATCGGAGAGAAAGAACTCCGTCGCGTCGACGATCACGCCGCCGGACGCGGTGGTCGACTCGACTTTGAATCCCGCGAGGATCGACGTCGCGAACGACTGTTCCACCGCTCTCCGTTCGGAGGCGTCGTTGCTGATCGCGCGGTACGCGTAGTTCGGCTCGACCATCAACACGCGCGGCCCCACGCGCTCGAAGCGGATGAGGTGCGTCGCACCAAGCTGCGAGCGATCGAGTCCGATGGGATTCGAGCCGACGCCCGCCGCGAGCGAGACCTGCCAGATCAACTCTTCGTTGAAGCGCGGGATCTCCATCAGGAGCTTGCCGGCCTCGTCGTCCCATTGGAGAGGGATGAAGCCGTCGAGTTTGAGCGGGGTCGGTTCTGCTGGACGAGGAGTCGTCGTCGCACAGCCGGTGAGGAGGAGAAGGATCGCGATCAGCGCACGGTGCATGGCGCGCGATTGTAGCCGCCCTATGGAGTGCGGAGGCAACGCCTCCGCTTTCGAATGCGTGCCGTTGGAAAGCGGAGGCGTTGCCTCCGCACTCCACAGATCACTCTCCCAGCGCCGCGTACCTCACGATTCTCCACCTCGCCCCTTGCGCATCGCGAATTCGTGCCGCGAGTTTCTCGTGCACCTCGGGCGTCCACTTCGTCCAGCGATCGAAGAACGCGGCCGCGGCGGCTTTGTCGCCCTCATGCTGGAGTTTCAGCGTCTCCGCGAGCAGCGACGTCACGACTTCCGGGTATTTGTCGTAGTGGATCTTCAATCGCGCGGTCTTCGGATCCGCTTCGATGAGTCCATGCTCGAGGAACCAGTTGAACTGCACGAGCTGCATCGTCTGGTACGGCTGGTCGCGGCGTGGCTTCACATTCTGCAGCGTGCGGCGGATGCCGCTGGCCTGGATCGCGCGCAGCGACGGAGGGTTCATGCGATGCAGCGCGAAGAGCGAGACGAGATCCGACTTCATCTCTTCGATCGAGTCGGCGTAGTCCTCGAGCGCGACGTCGAGCGTGCGGCCCTGTTTGTCGCGGTCGACGCCGAGGTAGTGACCGATCTCGTGCCACAAGGTGCGCTGGAAGTTCCCTTCGGCCGCGAGGTCGCTCGCGTGCGCGTCGAGCGTCGCCGTGCGCCAGACGCGCTGGTCGGCCGCGAAGATCTCCGGGTTCTTCATGATGTTCTCGCGCAGGAGGATCGTCCGGCCGTAGCGGCGCGAGAACAGCGGATCGTTCGGCAGGATCGTGGCGGTGTTCGTGCCGCGCGCCTGGCCGAAGTCGGCGATGACGTCGTACACGCCGACCGGGATGTCTTTCTTCACGCGCTTGTGATTCGCGTACGGGAGCGCGTCCTCGATCGCCTGCAGTCCGCCGAGCGCTTTGCGGAGCTCGTCGGTCGCTTTCTGATTGGCGATCATGAGGCTCACGCCGTGGAACGCCTTCACGCCGTACAGCGCATCGTCGTAGGTCTCGTACGCGCCGATCTGCGCGTTGAACTTGTTGAAGCGACCGGTGACCCAGGATGCGTCGCCGCTCTCGTAGTCATTCGAGAGGAGATCGCGCGCGCGGTTGCGGAGGAAGCGCGCGAACTCTGGATCGCTTGCCTTGAGCGACTCCGCCGCGCGATTGAGCAGGCGAAATGCGGGGACGAGTTGATCTGCGTACGCGATCGAGTACGGCACGGCGTAGAACGCCTTGTCGTTCGCCCCGCTCTGCCGCATCGCCCGCAGCTTGATCAACTCGGTCGGATGGAGCGCGCGCAGCTCGGCGTAGACATTGAGGATCGAAAGGTCTTTGTCGACGCTCGCTCGCGTGGCGCGGCGGACGACGGTGCGCTCGCCGAGGATCTCTTCGCGCGCCTGCGGGCTCGCGGCGAGGAAGGTCTCGATCTCGTCGCGCGTCGCGTCGAGGGGATACATGTTGCGCTGCGGACGCTGCTCGTCGACGGGGAGGAACGCCTCGCGCGCGTTGGTGAGCGTCGAGGCGATGGGGCCTTTGTTCAGGCGATAGAGGTCGAGCAGGTTCTGCGTTGCCTTCGGCTGGCCGAGCTGCACGTCGAGGACTTTGAGGCGATCGAGCGCGTACGCAGCCTGGTGGTGGAGTTGGTCTTCGTAGAGTTTCTGGAAGATGGCGCCGACCTCGAGGAGGTCTTTGAGCGCGGACTTCTCCTCGGCCGTGAGCGAAGAGAGATCAGGCGCGAGACGGATGGTCTCGGTCTTCTTGAGGATCTCCTCCGACTTCGCGAGCGGCCAGTAGCCCTCGGGGAGGTCGTTCTTTTTCTGTTGCGCCGAAGCCGTGAGCGTCACAGCCAGGGTCAAGGCAAGGATCGTTCTCATGGCGCGGGAAGGTATCACCGCCGACCGTAGATCGCGATGCGCCGCTACACTACGGCGCGCCGCCATGTGCCTGATCGCTCTCGCTCACCGCGCTTCATCGCGCTTCCCGTTCGTCGTCGCCGCGAATCGCGACGAAGACTACGAACGCGCGACGCATGACGCGCATCGTTGGTCGGATGCGCCGGAGGTCGTCGGCGGGAAGGACGCGGTGCATGGCGGGACGTGGCTCGCGGTGCGGACGGCCGGGCGGTTCGCGGCGGTGACGAATCTGCGAGGCGCGGAGCCGCGGACGAGGTCGCGCGGATTTCTCGTACGCGACTTCGTCCTGAGCGACGTCGCGGTCGACGAGTACGCGCGGACGATCGCGGCCGTTGCGGACGAGTACGCGGGTTTTCATCTGCTTGCGGGAGATGCCAACGGTGAGTTGATGTACATCGCGCCCGAGCAACAGACGCCGCTCGCGCCGGGCGTGCATGCGTTCAGCAACGCGCCGGCGGGGGAGGAGTGGCCGAAGGTGGCGGTGGCCATCGCACAGATGCAGAGTGCGCTCGCGATCACGAGCGTCGATGTGCTGATCGATGAACTGATGCGCTTCCTCGCGACGCCGCGAGGCACCGACTCGCCGATGAGCGAGGTGTTCATCCGCGGCGAACGTTACGGAACGCGCTCGTCCACGGTGGTCATCGCCACCGAGACAGAGATCGTGTTCGCGGAACAGAGTTACGCGCGCGGCGGTGTGATGGTCGGCGAGCGAAGACGGTTTTCGCTGACGTAGCTACTCGCTCGCCTTGCCGATGTGTGGCTCGCGGTCGATGTCTGTTGCGTCGACCTCGTCGTCATCCGTCGGGGGCTCGTAATCGTCCGCGCGGCCCGCGCCGCTCCAGCCTCCGTCGCGCGCGTAGTTGTCGCTCAGCCCGCCGCGATGTTCATCGCGCGCGTGGTCTCCGGAGAAATCTCCTTTGGCCATACGGTCCTCCTTCGACGATGACCTCTGCAAGACGTGTGACGATGTAGCATCATGGCCAGCGGGACCATGTCCATCTTCCTCGAAGCAATGCTCCTCCTCCTGCCGGCCGACGCCGGAGGCCGCAGCGCGCCGGTCGCGCCGCGCGAAGGCTCGTATCGTCCGTTTGCGCGTCACGGTCCGCGGACCGTGCGGGCGCGCGTCTTCGAAGGTCCGACGCAGCTCGCCCCTGGGGAAGAAGACCGCGTCATGCTCGAGCTCGAAACGGACATCGAGAACCTCGGCCGCGGCGCGGAGCTCCAGATCCTCGAGCGCGACGAGCGGGTCGTCGGACACCTGACCGTCCTCCGGATCTGCGCGTTATGAAAACGATCGGCTCGCTTACGCTCTTCATTCTTCTGGCTGCTTGCGCATCGCCGACGGCCGTCATCGACAAACGCGGATTCCGCTGCGGTCCGGGACAGGACATCGAAGTGCGCGCGGGACTCGACGACGGCTCGATCAACCACGAAGTCGGCGGCCAGCTGCAGTACCTCGTCGAGATCGCGAACAATTCGCACAACGACGTCGTCGTGAAGTCCGTGCGCATCGAGCCGGACGGCGAGAAAATCGAAGGCGTCGACAGCGCGTACAAGGTCTTCGACGAGCTGATCGCGGAGGGGGAAGATCACGTCTTCGAGATCCCCGCTAGCGGCGCCTGGATCCCGAGGAGCGGTTTCGCGGGGCAGGTCGCGGGGCGGCGCGTCGAGTTTCGCGTGACGGTCGCGCTGTCGAACGGCGACTCGTACCACTGCCTTTTTTCTGCTCGGTGGAGGTGAGCGGCGGCACCGGCGGATCGACCTCGCCGAGGTACGTGACGTTGAGATTGCGCTCGGGCTCGATGCCGCGCTCCGTCGCGCGCGCGTAGCCGCGCAACACGAGCTCGCGGTTGACGAAGAGCGCGTCGGGCGAACGGAACGCGAGATGCCCGCCGCTCGCGTGCGGTTCGAGCAGAACCCACGTCGAGACGAGGTTCCAACGCAGCAGGTCCGAGGCGCGTGTTTCATCGACGACCGCGATGCCGGCGAGCCGGATCGCCTCGCGTGAACCGTTGCGCTCGATGACGATCGTGCGCCCGTCCTGAACATCGATCACGCGGACCATCTCCGCGTCGAGACAAATCGCGAACAGCAAACTGATGAGGATGATGTGTTTCATTGCGTCTTCTGTGGTGCGGAGGCGAAGCGTCGCGCGCCGCAGGACGCGGAATCGGTGGGAGGCAAAGGATAACACGCATCGGCGTTCTGCGGCCTATCATGCCGTCGTGGTCCTCGACCCCCGTCCGGGTTTTGTCGAATCGCAGGAGCTCGACGTCTTCGTCTCGCACGCGAGCGAGGACAAGGAGCGCTTCGTCGATTCGTTGGTGGGCGCTCTGCGCGATCGCGGGCTACAGGTCTGGTACGACAAGGAGCAGATTCGCATCGGCGACGACTTTCGCCGCAAGATGGACGAAGGATTGTCGAAGGCGCGCTTCGGCGTCGTGGTCCTTAGCCCGAACTTCTTCAAGTACTGGCCCGAGGCAGAGCTCAGCGCCCTGTTCAATCAGGAACGGGTCTTCGACCAGACCCGCATCCTGCCGATTCGGCTCGATCTGGATCGGGCCACACTGACGGCGCGGTCGCCGCTGCTCGCGGGGCGGGCAGATCTCGGTTGGGAGTTGGGTGTAAGCGTGCTTGCGCAGCGGATTCACGACCGCGTACGCGACGTGCCCACGGCTGCCAGCTCCGCACGCTCGCCGGTCTACAACGCGCCTGCACGCCGGGCCCAGCAACTCTTCGGAAGAAGGTCCGATCTCGAGCGCCTTGAAGAGCTTCTGGTGCCGGGTCGCAACGTTCGCGTCGCGGCGAGCATCGAAGGCTTGGCCGGGGTGGGCAAGACCGAGCTCGCGCTCCACATCGTCGATCGACTCAGCAAGACCGGGCGTTTTCCTGGCGGCATCTTCTGGCTCGACGCGGAGAATCCGGATCTCACCATAGCTTGGGGCACCACGATCGCGGATGCACTCGCGGTTGGCGAAGGGACCGTCGCGCAGCGTGCGGGGAGCGCGGTGCGCATCGCGTCAAGCGGCGCTCCGGTGCTCGTCGTCCTGGACAATGTCGAGCGGTGGACGCGCGAGAGCGAGCCGAAGCCTCTGCCGCATGGCTCACAAACGGCGTTCCTTGTGACGACGCGACACAAGTTTTTCGCTGGCCCCACGTTTATGCACCATACGCTCGACACTCTGCCTGCCGACGCGGCGCGGGAGTTTCTCGTTTCCGTTGCCGGACGCGAGCTCGCGTCCGACGAGCTATTGCATCATCTCGACGGACACACTCTCGCGATCGAGCTCGCAGGCGCGTACCTGCGCGAGTTCCCGTCCGTGACGCCATCGGCGTATCTGAAGCTGCTCACCGAAGGCGCTCCGGTAGAAGAAAAGGTACAGGACCTCGTGCGCTACGAAGCGACGGTGGGCCGCGCGCTGGACGTTCATTGGGAGCATCTCGAAGACACTGCGCGCGAGGCCCTGGTCGTCGCTGCCTGCTTCGCGCCCGAGGACGCGTCGATCTCGCTTCTGGATGCCTGCGGTGTGGATTCTGAGGCACAGCAACCGCTCCGCCGCTTTCACCTGATTACCGGCGACGGCGAGCGCTGGCGGATGCACCGTCTCGTTCGCGAGTGGGTACGGCGTATCGCATCCGCGGAAGCCAACGCGCAAGCGAAGTGCAGATTCGTTGAAGGTTGTGCCGACTATTCGCAACAAATCACGTTGGCGGAGGGATTCCGCATCTACCGAGCCGACGGGCCGCATCTTGAGGAAGCCGCGCGCGACGCTGAGCCGACCCTCGGTGAGGACGACGAGCGTGTCAACCTGCTGCTGGGTCGGCTTGGTATTGCATTGCAGTCGATAGGCGATCTGTCGCGCGCCAAGGATCTGATCGAGCGCTCACTGGCCTCGGATCTGAAAAACTTGGGCGAGGACCATCGGTTCGTGGCTTTCGGAAGATCCAATCTCGCCGTTGTCCTCAGGAACCTAGGCGATCTGCCTCGTGCCAAAGATCTGCTTGAGCGCGCACTGGCTTCGGATCTGAAAAACTTGGGCGAGGACCATCCATCGGTGGCCGATCGGAGGTCCAATCTCGCCCTCGTGCTCCAGGATCTGGGCGATCTACCGGGTGCCCAAGACCTGCTTGAGCAGGTCTTGGTCTCGGCACTGAAGAATGAAGGTGAGGATAATCCCGCAGTGGCCACCGTCAGATCCAATCTCGCCGGGGTTCTCAAGGATTTGGGCGATCTGGCGCGGGCGAAAGATTTGATCGAGAGGGCATTGGCGTCGGACCTGAAGAATCTCAGCGAGGACCATCCTTCGCTGGCCATAACGCGTTTCAACCTCGCGCAACTCTCATGGGATCTCGGGGATTTGGTCCGCGCGCGTGTGTTGTTAGCACAAACGTTATCGGCAGAGGAGTTTTCTCTCGGCACCGACCACCCGTCCACCTCTTACACGAGGGTTTCGCTTGCGAAATTGTTGGATCAGCTGGGTGAGATTGAGCCGGCGCGCGCTGAGGCTGAGCGCGCGTTGCGAGCCGTCGCGAGTCAACCCAAGGGTTCGCGTTATCGCGTCAACGTTGAGCGGATCGCGAAGCAAGTACTTCGGCGCTCGTGAGGGCTCATCGTCGCCGCTGCCGCAATCGACAGCTGCAGCAACGCTACGCTGCCACTCCACATGTCACCGTTCGTTGACCAACCCTCACCGATTTCCGCCGTAGTTACGAGAAGTTTCGTAGAAATCGAGCGGGGGGTTGCATGCGACGAACTGCCTGGATCGCATTTGTGTTCGTGGTGGGGTTGCATCTGAATGCCGCGGAGCCGTTGATGCTCGAGCCGGCCGCGGGGCCGATTCAGATCGACGGCGTGATGAGCGAGGGAGAGTGGGCGCGCGCCACGAAGTACGAGACGTGGTACGAGACCAATCCCGGCGACAACATCGAGCCGCGCGTGAAGACCGTCGGCTGGGTCACGTACGACACGAAGTTCCTCTACTTCGCCGTCGAGTCCACCGATCCCGACCCGAAGGCGATCAGCGCGCCGTACGCCGATCACGATCAGATCAGCGGCAACACCGACGACTACGTCGGCGTGCTGCTCGATACGCGCAATGACGGCAAGAGCGGCTACCTCTTCCTCCTCACCGCGCGCGGCGTGCAATACGACGCGATCACCGACGACGCGGGCTCGGGCGAAGACAACTCACCCGACTTCTTCTGGGACACCGCCGCGAAGGTGCACGCGACTGGCTGGACCGCGGAAGCGCGCATCCCGTTCTCGTCGCTGCGCTACGACGGCGCGAGTCCGGAGCAGTGGGGCCTGATGCTCTACCGCAACTATCCGCGCGACCGCCGCTATCAGATGTTCACGAACAAGCTGCCGCGCGACGTCAACTGTTTCGTCTGCAGTTGGGGGAAGGTCACAGGACTGCACGATCTGCCGACGGGCGATCACATGGTCATCGCGCCGTACGTCACCGCGAACCAGCTCGGCGAGCCGCGCAATGGTCTCGGCAGTGAGCTCGTGAACCATCAGGTCGGAGGAGACGGCGGTCTCGATGTGAAGTGGAACCCGACCGCGGACATGACCGTCGACGGCACGCTCAATCCCGATTTCTCGCAGATCGAATCCGACGTCGCAGTGATCTCGACGAACGAGCGCTTCGCGATCTTCATCCCGGAGAAGCGACCATTCTTCCTCGAAGGAGTGGAGCTCTTCTCGACGCCGATCCAGGCGGTGTACACCCGCACGATCACCTCGCCGCGCTGGGGCGCGCGCACGACCGGCAAGACCGGCAGTTACGCGTACACGATGCTCGTCACGCAGGACCGCGGTGGCGGCGACGTCATCCTGCCGAGCGAGTTCGGCTCCGACTTCGCGCAGCAGGACTTCTCGTCGATCGCGGCCATCGGACGCGTGCGCCGCGACTTCGGCAAGCGCTCGTTCGTGAGCTTCCTCGGCACGACGCGCGAATCCGAGGGCGGCGCGCACAACCGCGTGTTCGGCCCCGATTTCCAGTGGCGCATCGGCGACAACAACACCATCACCGGACAGTTGCTCTACAGCAGCACGGAGACGCCGAACCGTACTGATCTCGCCGGCGAATGGAATGGGCAGAAGCTCGCTGGCCACGCCGCGTACGCCTGGTATCAGTACGGCACGGCGAAGAACGACTTCTACATTCAGGGCAGCGACTACGACCGCGAGTTCCGCGCCGACAACGGGTTCGTTCCGCAGGTGGGCTGGCGCGGCAGTTACGCCGAGGCCGGACACACCTGGCGGCCGACGGGGTTCTTCAGCCGCATCCGTGGATTCGCCATGGGCGAATATCAGGAAACGCAGGATGGCGCGCTGTTGTACCGCCTCGCATCCGCGGGCTTCGGCGCGGACGGCAAGTTCCGTTCGTTCACGCGCATTCGCCTCGCGCACGACTCCGTCGCGAACGGGGGCGAGGTGTTCAGCCGCGACCGCGTGTACTACCAGTTCCAGTTCAATGTGAGCAAAGTGATCAGCTTCGTCGGCTTCGACGGCTGGATCGGCGAGGAGGTCGACTTCTCGCAGAATCGTCCTGGCCGTGGCGCCAACATGAACGCGAACGTGCAGCTCCGCACTGGCGAGCATCTCCAGGTCAGCGTGGTGTCGGGCGTGCGCTGGCTGAACATCGACGGCGACCGCCTCTTCACGTCGCAGATCGAGCGCGTGAAAGCGACGTACACGTTCAATCCGCGCATGTTCCTCCGCACGATCGTGCAGAACCAACGCACGCACCGCGATCGACTGCTCTTCGGCGACGACCCGGCAGACCCGGACGACGATGTCAACCGCTACGGCGGCGGGCTCTCCGGCCAATTGCTGTTCGCGTACAAGCTGAATTGGCAGACGGTGTTCTACGTCGGCTACGGCGACCTCCGCGAAGTGACTGGCGGCGAAGGGGACTTCGAGCCGAGCAACCGGCAGCTGTTCGCGAAGGTGAGCTACGCGTTCCAGCGGTGATATGGAGTGCGGAGGCAAGGCCTCCGCTTTCCAATTCGCGCGTTCGAAAGCGGAGGCGTTGCCTCCGCACTCCATATCCCTCAGCTAAAATCGGGATATGAAAAACAAATCGCTGGTGAGTTTGATCGCAGTCTTCATCCTTGGCATCGCTGTGGGCGCGTTCGCTGCGAAGAAGGTCTTCGACACCTCGATCTATCGCGGCAAGGACAAGAAGGAAGCCGGGCAGGCGCTGCTCGAATTGGCGAAAACGCAGGCCGGCAAGGGAAGTTGGGAGCGCATCGGCGTCGGCCGCGTCTACTACCTCGGCGGCATGAAGGCCGAGGGGCAGGCGATCTTCGATTCCGTGACGGCGAAGAGTCCCGAGACCACGGACTGGTGGCGCATCGGCCGCGTGTACTGGGAAGCGGGCGAGTGGGACAAAGCGCGCGCCGCTTTCGAGAAGTCGCTCCAGAAGAACCCGAACGACGACAAAGGTCTCGCGGAGCTCGGCGCGTACCATCTGCTGAAAGGCGATCGCGAGAAGGCCGAGGAGCTGTTCGACAAGTCGTTCTCGATCGAGCAGGGCGAGGTCTGGAACACGTCGATGATCGCCGGCGCATACCTCGGCGTGAAACCGCAGGAATAGCCCCGGAAGGAGAGTCGAATGAGACTGTCGAGGGGGTTCCTTGCCGTCGCGATGTTCGCCGCTTTGTCGGTCCATGGTCAGGGCGCGCAAACCAAATCGAGCGTGAAGTGGGTCCGAGGCGAGCGCCCGAAGAACGAGCTCCGCCTCGGCGACGAAGTCTGCGTCGGGATCATCGGATACGAAGCGCTGCGAGCGCAGGAAGCCGAGGGGTCGAAACGCATCACGCTTTGGCTCAACGGACTCGATTCGAAGCTGCAGCGCAACGGAGAAGACATCTGCGCGCACGCCGATCCCGTCCTGAAGAAGACCGAGGTCGCCGGCGTTCACATCCTCACCTTCCGCGTCGAGCGAACGGCCGACAACGCCGATCTCTGGCGGAACCTCCTGCGAAATCCGTTCGGCCGGCCGACGAAACTGCTCACGCTCAGCGTCGGCATCTCCGAGGACAAACCGATCCCGCTCGCTCCGAAATCTTCCACGACGTTGACGCTGCAGAAGGCGTCCTTCAATTCCTCGGGCGTCTTGTGGGCCCTGCTGGTGATCCTCATCATCGGGCTGTTGTTCTATTACAAGTCGGACATGCTCCGCGCCGGACCGGACATCGACAAGAAGAAGCAGGCCTACAGCCTCGGGCGTACGCAGATGGCGTGGTGGTTCGTCCTCATCATGGCGTCGTACATCACCATCTGGCTGATCACCGGCGATCGCGACACGATCACAGCCTCGCTGCTCGTGCTGATGGGAATCAGCGCGGCGACGGCGATGGGCTCCGTCGCCATCGACGCCAACGCTCCGGCCCGCGCGGACGAGATGAGGAACCAGTTGGAGAGGGAACGGCAATCGCTGGCGTCGACGCAAACCACGATGGCTGCCGCGGCAGGAGGCGCTCCGAGTTCTCAGGCGCAGGCGGCGAATGACGCGATCAATCTCCGCATGGCGGAGATCGACCAGACGGTTGCGAACGTCACCAAACCGGCGATCACCACCGGGAGCTGGCTGCGCGACTTGCTCACCGACAACAACGGCGCGGTGGCGCTGCACCGCTTCCAGGTTCTCGCGTGGACCGTCGTCCTCGGATTCATCTTCCTGGCCTCGGTCGTGCGCGATCTCTCGATGCCGGAGTTCAACACCACGCTGCTCGCGCTGATGGGAATCAGCGCCGGCACGTACCTCGGATTCAAGCTGCCGACGAACGGGTGATCGTCAGATCAACCCACGTGCCGCGCGAATGTCCCCATCCAGCGGCCGGTCGAAAAAGACCGGCCGCGCGGCCTTGCGGACGCGCAGGTAGAGCTCGCGCGTGCCGGTGCCGAGTTGCGTGGCGATGTTCGCGGACTTGTCGCGGACGGCGTCTTCGAACTGGCGGGCCTGCGCTTCGGCGTGCTCGATCTCGAGGAGTTTCGGCGCGGGCTGGTTGGGGTCGTAGTTGAACACCGCGCGCCATTCGACGGCCTGCGCGGCGGTGAGCAGCTCGATGGCCAGGATCGAACGCACGTTCGACAGCACCGTGCGTAACTTGCGCGCGGCGTGCGTCGACATCGACACGTGATCCTCGGCATTCGCACCGGTGGGGATCGAGTCGACCGACGCGGGATGCGCGAGCACTTTGTTCTCCGACACGATCGACGCCGCGGTGTACTGCAGAATCATCAGTCCCGAGTTCACGCCGGGACGCGTCGTGAGATTCGGCGGGAGGCCGCGGCTGTGATGTCCGTCGAGCAACATCTGCGTGCGGCGCTCGGAGATGTTCCCGAGCTCCGCGACGGCGATCGTCAGAAAGTCTGCCGCGAGCGCGAGCGGCTGTCCGTGAAAGTTGCCGGCGGAGTACGCGAGTCGCGTATCGCCGTGATACCACTCCGGCCAGTTCGCGCGGAACTGAATGTCGAACGGCTCGGATTCCTCGAAAAAGAGCGGATTGTCCGTCGAGGCATTGATCTCTTTTTCCGCGATGCCGCGCACGTGACGCAGCGTGTCGCGCGTCGCACCGTGCACCTGCGGCGCGCAGCGGAGCGAATACGCGTCCTGCACCGCGCCCGCGCGCTCGACGAGACGCGAACCGATCACCATCTCGCGAATGCGCCGCGCCGATTCGATCTGGCCCGGATGCCCGCGCTCCTCGTGCACCTTCGGATCGAGGGCACGCGTGCAGCCGACCATCGCCTCGAGCGACAGGGCAGCCGCGGAATCGGCGGCGTTCACGAGCCGCTCCGCGTCGTGCACGGCGAGAGCGAGCATCGCGGCGGAGAAGTTCGCGCCGTTGACGAGCCCCAGCCCTTCCTTGAACGTCGGCTTCATCTCCTCGGCCGTGAAGCCGAGAAATGCAGGCAACTCGCGCGCATCGCGCAACGTCGCATCATCCAGCGTATAAAACCGCCCCTCGCCGAGGAGCGTGACGAAGAGATGCGAGAGCGGACAGAGATCGCCGCTCGCTCCGACCGATCCGCGCAACGGCACCAGCGGAATCACGCCGCGATTGAGCATCGCCTGCACGATCTCGATCAGTTTCCGGCGAACGCCCGAGTGTCCTTTCAAGAACGCATTGACTCGCGTCGCCAGCGCGCCGCGCACGACGTCGGCGGGGAAGTAGTTCGAGAGATCGTCGGGATCGGAGTTCTCGCCGACGCCGACGGAGTGCGAGAGGAGCAGATTCCGCTGAAGTTGCTCGAGGTCGTCCGGTGCGATCGGCTTGTCTTTGAACTCGCCGAAGCCGGTCGTGACGCCGTACTCCGTCGGCGCCGCTTTCCCTTCCGCGTACGCGCGACGATAGTTCTCGACTACGCGCGCGATGAGCGCCTCGGAACGCGCGACGCGCTCGTTCGTCGACGGATCGAGCTGCACGGAAACGTTCTCTCGCGCGATCTGCACGAGCTGTTCGATCGTGAGGGATTCGCCGTCGAGGGTGATAGTCATCCGATCTCCGCAAGCATTTTCACGATCGTCGCGACCAGCTCCGTGCGCTGCACCGTCACCTGTCCGGCGCGTTGCGCGAGATACTCCTTGCGATCCGCGGTCGGCAGTGCGCGCTCGCGGCCCGCGACCAGGTCCTTGATCGTGACGACGCCCTGCTCCTTCTCGTTCGAGCCGTAGAGGATCGCCAGCGGGATGTCGTACTTGTCCGCGTACTTCAGTTGCTGACGCGGACCGCGTCCTGTGCCGAGGTAGAGCTCCGTCGGAATGCCGGCGCGGCGCAGTTCCCACGTCATCGCGATGATGTCGTCGCGAAGCGCGGGATCCATGTTCGTGACGAGCACGCGCGCGGTGGCTTTCTGCGTGCCGATCTTCTCGAGATGCGTGAGCGCGGCGAGCAGGCGATCGACGCCGATCGACGCGCCGACGGCGGGAATCGGCTCGCCGAGGAAGCGCATCACCAGGTTGTCGTAGCGGCCGCCGCCGAAGATGGAGCCGAACTGCGGCGCGTCGAGCAGGATCGCCTCGAACACCGGGCCGGTGTAATACGCGAGTCCGCGTGCGATCGAGAGATCGAGCGACACGCGATCGTCGTCGTAGCCGAGGGCGTAGAGATGATTCGAAATGCTCCCGACGACGTCGAGCTGCTCGCGAGCGCCTTCCACTTCGGCGAAGAGCTCGCGCACCTGCGCGAGCACGTCGCGGCGCGAGTCGGATTTGATCGCGAGGAACCGTTCGATGCGCTCCACCTGATCGCGTGCGAGGCCGACGCCGCGGATCGTGTCGCCCGATTCGTCCTTGTAGCCTTCCATCAGCTCGAGCTTCACCTTGTCGAGGCCGACCTTGTCGAGCTTGTCGAGCACGCGGAAGACTTCGACGCTCTGATCGGGCGCAATGCCGGCGTAGGCGAGGAGAAGATTGAGGATCGCGCGGCTGGAGAAGCGGACGAGATAACGTCCCACGCCGAGGGCCGAGAGCGTGTCGCACATGCCCGCGATGATCTCGGTGTCCGCGATCTCGCTCTCCACTCCGACGGAATCGAGATCGAACTGCGTGAACTCGCGATAGCGGCCCTTGTCCGGTTTGTCGGCGCGCCAGACCGAGGCGACCTGGTAGCGGCGGAAAGGCCGCGGGAGGTCCGCGTACTGCGCGATCACACGTGCGAGCGGCACGGTCAGGTCGAAGCGAAGGCCGAGGTCTTCCTTCTCCGGATTCGTGACGCGGAAGATGGACTGCTGTGCCTCGGTCCCCGCACTGCCGGAGAGGACGTCGAGGAACTCGATCGCGGGCGTGGAGAGAGGAACGAACCCATACAGCTCGTACACGCCGCGGATGGTGTCGACCATCTGCTGACGGGCGAGCATCTGATCGGGCAGAAGGTCGCGGAGGCCGCGGGAGAGCCGCGGAACGACGGTATTGGTCATGAAGGAGGGGGTTGGTACCGAGGGGCGGGCTCGAACCGCCGACCCCTAGATCCACAATCTAGTGCTCTAACCAACTGAGCTACCCCGGCACGGGAGGGGGATGATACACGATCTAGAACGCCTCAGTCGAAGACGTATTCCTTTTGTGTTCGTGTGATCAGGACGAGGTTCGGGAAGCGGCGAACGCGGTTGGCGCCGTCGAGTGCCTCGATGCGAAACGTGGCCGCGGCGCTGTCGAAAAACGCGTCGGGAGCTTTCGCTGCGACGACGATCCGGCCATCGCGGATGCGCGCAAGTCCGGCGCGCCATTGCGCGCCGGATTGTTCGTGCACCACCACCACGTCGTGCAACCGAGTCGCCGGCGACGGGTGGTCGTTCATGTGGGGGTGGCAGTCTCCGAAGCGAGTGGGTCCTGCGGGATGGAAGGATAGATGTCCCGAAGGGAAGGTGCGGTCCCGGATTGGACAAGGGCGTCGAAATTGGGGGGCCACCGCCTCGGTGGCCGTACCGCCGGCCCCTGGCCGGCGGGGCGCCGGCGGTACGGCCGGCGAGGGCGCCGGCCCCCCGAGGCTAATCCGCGTCGGCGAACTCGCGCGTCAACTCGCGATGCACTTTGATCGCCCGTCCCAATGTCTGGATCAGCCCGCGTTCCCTGAACCGTTGCATGAACGCGGTGATGCGAGGGCGGGTCG